>JACCDP010775287.1_pt1 | contig 23207 bp, 32 predicted proteins | sample 7445841 | NCBI WGS metagenome assembly JACCDP01 (sample SAMN15323441, study PRJNA562643) | freshwater metagenome | isolation source: river surface water | place: USA:Blue River Watershed | collected 2017-08-17
ATGTGACTACTGGTGGCAAAAAGGTAGAATTTGAGAACGCAGTTAACACTATTCCTTTAAATGCACTTTATAAGTTAATGGGGTATAGATCAGATCTTAAATCTAGGACGATTCATTATTTGCACATAGAAACTGATGATTTAGATTTTGAGGGTGCTAATCAAGTTTTGGTCGTGGATCCTATGTTTGATTTTTATAAAGTCACTAATCTTGCACCCAAACGTTATTTAATATACTGCCATAGGGAATTAGTCAATCCTGGTGTCTATTTGATGCAATTCATAAAACAATTTGAAATAATCGATGGTACATCAATTGCGGAAGCTATTCCGTGTGGCGAAGTGCCTAATCTATCACATTTGGAAAAGAAGGGTATCACTTGTGTAGGAAGCAATGCTCAGTGGGACTGGTGCATGGATGCAAGTAGTTGCATCATTAGGCTATTAAAAATAGCTAATAATCAACAGTCTCAGACCACAACTATCAATATATAGAAATCATACCACTACCGTTGCATTTAGGGCATGGGCTTTGTTGTCTCTGCTGTGAGATTAAACCAGATCCTCTGCAAATTGGGCATGGTCTAGTGGTATCTTTATAGCCTGCCCTTGCAAAATCTGGAATATTATCATGCATCGAATCTTGTGCCATCTTTTTAAAGCGTGATTGTAATTTATCGTCGTTTTCAGACTTCTTTATGGTGATGCGTGTGGTGCCGGTTCCGTCGATTCGTTTTTGAGGCACTGTAATTGGTTGGCCCGCTCTGCCCTCCATTATGGCTAGCTGCGCATACCCATCTCGCAATGCGTCTGGTAATTTATCTTCTAATGATGAAAGATCAATACTATGATGGGCTGAAACCATCGTGCCACCAGCGTCTCCACCCACTGATCGGAATGATCTTTGTTTATCTAACATAGATGTCTTTACTACGTTAGGATCTTCTTCTGTGAGAGTATCGACCGTTTCGATGTTGGTTATATTTTGTTTTGGTGTCTGCTTAGGAGATGACACTGTGGTGAATCCGCTTGATGTTGTACTTAACTCTAATCCTAAAGCTTTAGCTTTAGACAGTAGCTCGTCGATTAATGTCTTTTTCTTCATGTAAGCTTCTTTTGCCGTTTTCACTGACGCTTCTTCGGCATGTTTGTCGCATATTTTTACTTGCACTTTTGAACTATCGTCTAAAGTTATGGCAAATTCCGTATTTAAGTTGTTATTAGACTCACAATAGATGCATTGATTAAGATTCATAAGACCCCCTGGAGTAATGTGATGGCGAAGGTCGTGGTCGTCAATGTCGATCTCGGTATTGATTTAGCACAATTAATTACAGAGAGCGCAAAAGAACTGACGAAGGATGCCAGAAAAGAATTAGATGAAGCAATTTCCGTTATGGAATCTGCAAAAAGGATTAAGGAGGAGACAGATAGGCAGAAACAAGAGACTGTTAACAATATGGACAACGCTCTGAATAAGATATATGATATGTTGGTGGGCGCTGGTGGGAAAGGCTTACCAGTTGAGGAAATCATGAATAAAGTAAAATCATTCATACCTAATTCGTCGGCCTTTTCGCTCAGAATGAATAATATACTAAGCAAAAAGGGGAATCCGTATCGTTTGATACGGCTAAAAGTAAACGGAATACCACACTACGTATTTACGCCATTTAACCAAGAGTCATAGTACTATGGCGTTTCGAGATGATAATCCCAAGAATCTTCGATGTCTAGGTTTTAATGGGACGCCGGTTGGTAAGAAGGTAGCACCTGCGGCACGGTTTCCGGCGTCGAAGCCCGATGATTGAAACATTGGGGTATTAGAGTGAACCATAGGACGATGGGTGAATATGTGTGGCAGTGCTTCTCTTAACTTATGAGATAAGAATCCTTCTCTAATACAAGACAGCTTCATGGTGGTGTCCTGGTATATCATCAGCGATATATTAGATTTCTCCAGCGTGTCCTGGGCTAGCGTTGCCGATTTCTGCATCTACATTGCGATCATTAAACCCACCATCGTCCTCGATATCAAAATCATCTTGGCTATCAGGCACGCCACTATTAATAACTTCATCTAATTCGGGATTAAATCCACTAGATCTTTCTTCCCAATCTAGTGAGTCTTTCTGTAAGGTGTTGAGTATGCTATCAACTATTTTTACTGTCTCTGCTCTGACATTGGCTGGTACACCTTGTGAAACTAACTCACTATTCATAGCTGTGACAAATGATGGATCGTCGATATATTTGTAGTTATGGACTTTTGAAAATGCTTGAGACGCTGGATTCTGGAATTCTCTAGGTAATTCAGCTATTTTTACGCTGAACATATCTTGAATGTTACCATGTAGATGTTGATATCCGCGTTCTGCGTTGAATTGTTTGTTATATGGGTCCTTATCGTGGAATGACAATCCAAGACGCACATCTTCGTTGAGCATTGCGGAAATGCTTTCTAGTGCAATGCGTTCATTTTCGTTCAATGCCATTTGTCACACTCCGATATTCCATCAGTAAATTTGAATGATGGAATCTTCAGGTATAAAATATGCTAGGTTTGACCAAGTCAAGTTATTGACTACTCGTAATGTTACCTACTTATCGGCACCGCCTGGTAGTAAGGTATCTCCACATGGCACATGGCAAGTGGCTGGCGCTATCGATAACGAATTGTTATTAGTCAAGAATGATGTGACTATTAGGATACCAGTTACCGATGTTTTAAAAGTAGTAAGGTACGATTTAGAGTCATTGTATGCTAAGCTAGGGAGACTAAGCGATGGCGAAGGAACAGAAGGAACCAAAGATTTTCAAGACATTAGACGAATTACAGAAGGGGATTGAGAAGGAATTTGGTAGTGGTTCGATCATGAGGGGTCAAGGGTCGATCGTTAATGTGGATGTCTTCTCGACTGGAGTAGCCACCATTGATGTCGCTCTTGGATGTGGTGGTTTACCCATAGGTCGGATAATTGAGGTATATGGGGCAGAGAGTAGTGGTAAAACGACAACTTGCTTGCAATTTATAGCAGCTTGTCAACAGCATGTGTTCCCTAAAAAGAATCGAAGGGGTATAGCTGCGTTTGTTGATGCTGAACATGCTTTGGACCCTCGTTGGGCTACCAAGGTCGGCGTTAATATGGAAGAGTTATTCATATCGCAGCCGGAAAGCGGTGAGGAAGCGCTGACTATAGTAGAACGGTTAGTCGATTCGGCTTTGGTCGATTTAGTTGTGGTAGACTCAGTAGCGGCGTTAACGCCTAAATCCATTTTGATGGGTGAAATTGGCGATTCTACAATGGCCGCATTGGCGCAGTTGATGTCTAAGGCATTAAGCAGAATAAAGGGAAAATGCAATAAGACCCAAACTACGGTCATTTTCATTAATCAAGTGAGAGAAAAGGTCGGGATAGTCTTTGGAAATCCAGAACTTACCCCAGGCGGGCGCGCTCTTAAATTTTATTCTTCCGTACGAGCAGAAGTCAAGAAGGGCAGCGCTATTAAGGATGGTCAACTGACGGTAGGATTCAGGCCATCAATAAAGATCGTCAAGAATAAAGTAGCTGCGCCTTTCATGATAGGAGAGTATGATATTTGTGTCGGTATGAAAGAGCGGCCGATATATGGCATTGATACTGCGTCGGCTTTATTGGAAGTGGCAGCTGAACATAATATAGTCAATCGAAATGGCTCGTTTTTTGTGTATGGCTCCAAGAAGTTGGGCAATGGTTTAGCCAATGCGTCTGCTACGCTAAGGACGGATTTAACACTATTGGACGAGTTAAAGAAGAAAACATACGAAGTGATTTTCGGAACTAGGTCGAATGTCACCGTCGTAGAAGATGATGATACTTTCGATGAGTCTGAATCCGCCGACGGAGAAGTTTAATGAGCACACCATTATATGATATTAATGATATTGTATATTTAAGAGAGTCGGCGGCATTGGGTTTTATAGAGGCAGTGAGAATAAGTGGTGTGTCTAAGCATCATACTGGTTGGATATACACGCTAGAGGCTAGAACTGCCCAGCCTACTGCTCCGTCTCTTTATGGTGATCGGATATCTTTTACTAATCGTGCTACTTTGTATTTTTCTGAAAATGAATTATTGGGTTTATGTGATGCATTAGACCTTGCTGAGACCCACGCTCTTTCTGTATTACAAAAGATACAGGCTCAAAAACAGCAGTACTGTGATAATTCAACTGGTGCATAATGAGTGACGATACGCTTACGCATCTGCAACATATCAATGAAGAGGATGATGCAGAAAGTAAGGCGGTAGAACAGCCATTCAAAAAGTTTCAAGAAGAAGCTATAATAAGTTTAGCGCTAGATCAGCCTGAGTTTTTTCAGTCGATGTCTCAGTTTATAAAACCGGAAATGTTTTTAAGATTAGAAGCACGTTATGTAATGGCCGAATTGCTCAATCTAGTAGAAAAATTTAATGTTATCCCGACCAGACCAATATTGAGAGAACATATAGAAAGTAAGCTATCTGTCGATGATCCGTTCGAGGAAGTCCTCAAATTAATAGACCGCAAGTCTGACTATCGTGAAGTGCCAATTATTAAAGATCTACTTATGTCTTGGGCTCGGAAAAAGGCGTACGGTCAGATTTATACGACAGACGCAATAGATGCTTATAAAGAAGGCAATTACGAACATATTGAAAAATTGGTCAATGAAGCAAATAAGATTGCAGATGTTGGAAACACAAAGTTCTCATTTCTTGATAGTATTGATATATTGTTTGAGCCAGATGCGATTGCTCATAGGACTACTGGGTTTCCGCGTTTAGATAAAGTTTTAAATAATGGTGGTCCGTCGCCTAAAGAAGTGGTATGTTGGTTAGCGCCTACTAATGTTGGCAAAAGTATTCTCTTATGTAACAATGCAATGGCGTCATTAAAAGGCCCTGGGCCTTCTGGCACTAATGGCCAAGATGTTTTGTTGATAACGTTTGAACTTGATGTAACGAAGACTGCTTTGAGGTGTTTGGCATCGACGGTTGGTATTCCAATGGATAAGCTGATAGATCACAAGGATTTAGTCAGACGTACTATTAATACTATTAAACAGACATATAAGAAGAAGTTCTATATTTATGAATTACCGCCAGATGAATGCAGTGTAAATCATATTTATGCCATTCTTGCTAATTTGAAAAGAACCGACGGTTGGAAGCCAGATGTGGTAATCCTCGACTATATGGATCTTATGGTAAGTCGTTATAAAGAATATAACAAAGATGAATACACGAGACAAAAACATGTGGCGACAGAAGTGCGAGGATTAGCGAAAAACGAGGAAGTCCTTGTATTCACAGCTACTCAGACAAATCGCGGTGGTATGGATGGTGATCGTCCAATTGACCTTAACAAATCTGCCGAAAGCTTTGGTAAACAGTTTGCTTTAGACTATGTCGTGTCTTTAAACCAAAGTGTAGATGAAAGATCGCAAAATCCAGCTCAGTTGCGTTTCTTCGTAGCTAAAAACCGGAATGGACCTAAGCATGTAACAATTACATGCGAGATAGATTATTCTACAATGGTGGTAAGGGAAGCCACGACTCAGCCGGTTATGAGAACATAGGAGATGTCATGAAGCTTAGGGTAGTCATTGATGTGGATGTTTCACGCACGTTAGCAGAAACAATGCAACGAAATGGATTTCATGCTTGTCCGGACGGCACTGCGTTGAAGATCGAAATTCCTAATTCACCAATCATTCCCAAGCGTAAGACTAAGGTCGTATTTGTAGAAAATCCAGTCGAACCGCTTGTGGGACTAACCAATGGTAGTTATACTAAGCTGATTGAATTTGTCACTAAGTTTAGTCAGCCGTTAGATCCTAGTAAGCACGGCGAACTTATTGCCGAAGCTCAAGAACTACTGGCAAGTATAAAATAAGGAGCGATGATGATTCCTAAATCAGCGAAGTTATCTAAGGAAGAGGCAAGTATGGCTACTAATAAGACTAAGCCTCTCGAGAAGAGTGAAGGATCGAAGGTGAATAAAACATTAGCGACTAATAAGATCATTATTAAAGAAGTCAAGACGTTAAATGAATTCGTCGCTGTGCGATTGTTTGAGGTAGAGAGCGGGTTAGCGTTACCAGATGAGAAGAGATTTAAGAATGAAGGCGTTGTAGTCGGCGTCGGACCTGGGATTCCAGATGGGTCCGGAGGTCGATGTGCATCTCAGCTTGCGCTCGGAGATACGGTCCTTGTGCAAGAAAGAAACATTTTGACCTATCTCAATGTCGCTTCATATCCATATGAAGATGCGAAGATAGCTATTTTGTCTGAGCGCAATATTATTTGCAAGCTAGGTTTAGTGAATTTTGAAATGGTGGACTGATAATGCCATATTATCACTATGCTTGTAAAAATTGTGAGAAGAAGGCAGTGAAGGGCCATAAAGATCCTCTGCCTTCAGATGTTTACGATGAACTAGTGTTGTTCGAAACATCGCATTCAATGAAACCATCCGAGGCTGAATTGGCAGAGGCTTTGAAATGTCCTCGCTGTGGTAAGTGTGATTGTGAGAGGTCTTACAAATACAGTCAGATTACTGGATATGTTCGCGGCAATGGATATTTAGATAAGGCTGGTGTAAAGCGAGATATGAATTTACATCACTTGACTCAAAATGATCCATACTCTGAGTATAGACAGCCAGGCGAGGTAGAAGACTTAAAGACTAGATTAGTGCGCGGAGGGCGTCATAATCCAAATCGTAAGCATTACGATGTATCAGCGCAAGCAGCAGCAAGCGACGACACGAGCAAGAATGCTATTCCCGATAAGGGCAAGAAGGATTGAATATATAATCGCTAATGTTTTCTTTTTATAGTGAACACGATTAGTTTTTATACATTAATGGATTCAGAGCGCAACAGACCGTGTTGCGCTGGGATTCGTGTCGGCGATAAAGTCACGATTTATGATTTATTCAGAGCTAATTTAAAAATCCCATATCTTACTTGCAAAAAGAATCTAAATAGCATACGTGATTTTATAGTAACAGCAAGTAACAAGAAGCATCATGTCATTACGACTGACTTTAAAGATTTAATAGAGATTTATGATTTTCCGGTAGATTATCGCAATTATAACATTTACGATCTGCACTTGGATCGACAACTACAGCAAGTGTATTCAACGGGAAATCAATCAAAAGATCATGAGATCGTTCGGAGAGTTTTGGATCGGATGTCCAGATCGAAATTGTCAGGATATCAGACCATCATTTCAAATGCGGCAGTTGTCTATTATGATTTAGAACGCCGAGGGCTGGTCGTAAACGATACCAAATTCAATCCATCTTGGTCCATGAAGACTTATTCGGGTAGGAGCAAGACGACTGGGTTTAATATTCAAGGACATTTTGGTCATGATAAAGTCTTGACTGAAGGTTTAATGGTTAATAGTGTCTTAGTCCACTTTGACTGGATAGCCGCCGATATTAGAGTCGCTTCGCTGTTCTCAAAAGACGAAAGATTAATCAATTCGTTTGAAGCATCTGATCCATACTCTTATATGATGGAATTAATTAATCGCAACAATGATCAACATATCACTAGAGAGGAATGCAAGCTTTCGTTATTAAAGGCTGTTAATTCTATGGACACATCAAGTGTCGTATTGCGGAAGATTTATCCTGATCTTGGTAATTGGATTGAAAAATGTAAGAGTATATTATCATCTAATGAAGGCCATTTGTCTACAATTTTAGGCAGACAGTTTAAGATATCTCAGGCAAAAAACAGTTTAGCTGTCCTAAATGGTGCAATGCAAGGTTCAGTAGCACATGCGATGCAACTGGTTATAAGGAAAGTGTGGGAGAGATTAAGTCATTATTTGGTAGCGGAGATCCATGACTCATTAGTTATGTGTGTGCCTGCTGATAATAACATCATCAAGTCAGTAGTAAACATAGTGTCCGAAATTATGACGCAGCCGTTTTTAGGTATATTAGATGATAACCCGATTTTCCCAGTAAAGGTCAGCATCGGTAAAAAGTGGAAATCTTGGAAGCTGTATGAGACAAGAAGGTCAAAGGGAGTTGAACGTGCTAGGAAAGAGGACCAAACGGCAACTTGATAGGAAGAAGCGTGCAGATTTAAAAAGGAGTAAGATGAGAAAGAAACGAGAAAAGTTATGCGTAGAGGTCGAACAGAACACTCCACTAATTAAGATGAGTAAACCATTGGGTTTTAACACAGCTGCGTGGACTGAAAATAACACGATTACACAAGGTAAACCTAGCAATCAAGCAAGTGCTACATTTAACCGTAGTTTATGGAGCGACAATGGATAACAAATTGCCAGCTTGGTTTGAGCGGAATCTGTCCGTAGTTGCGCCGGAGTTAATGGCGTCGACACTATTTAAATTTAAGGTCCGATTGCAAGTATGTGAGAATGGCCCAGATGGAAAGCCTCAATATAAGACATTGGAAGTCAATATGCTACCAGACCTTGAGTTAGATTATGAAAATATAGAACAATATATGCAAGATTTACCGGCGCAATATGCATTTTGGGCTGCTGTCTATTCTGAAGTAAAGATGGGAGTCGCTGTCGCCGAAAGAAAGCTAAAGATGAGATATGGCCAGGTAATGGAAAAGATCAATCAAGAATTTGAAGATCGTAAGTTAAAACCAACAATCGAAATAATAAAGCGGATCGTAGAAAAGGATGAGACTCTAGCTAAAGCCGATTTAGAATTTCAAAAGGCTCAGATGCAAGCCGGTAAACTGTATCATATGATTGAAGCTCTTAATAAGAAGATAGACTTAGTAAGATCGCTGGCAGGATTCAAGAAGAAGGAACAGTATCACAGTTAATAATTATCAGCAAACATGTTATGGGTATTTAAACATCGGCGACAGACCAATTGGTCACTAGCCACAGTAACCCAATAACCCAAGCAGGAGCCAAAAATGGCCTACGATGTAAACGCTATCCGCAAATCACTTCAGAAGGCGGTCAGCGGTAAGTTCTCAGATCCAGACGAATTCCGCCCAGAGAAGGCAAAATCCAATGTTGAACCGTTGAAGTATCGGTTCTTCATCTTGCCGCCTCTTCAGACAGGTGATACTCTTAAGTCTGGTCACGTAAAGAAGTCAATGGACGATGTCTTCTTACGGCATGGTCAGCATTGGATCAACGATCGACCTCAGCCTTGCCCGAGAGTCTACGATGGGAGCGAATGTGCTATTTGTAGCACTGGTTTTCAATTGCTGCAAGAGTGCAAGGATAAGAAGCTAGGCGATGAACGCAAGCAGTCGATTCTTCGTCAATGGATGCCAACCACATATTATATGGTGAATATTTTTTTCACCAATTGGAAGGGTAATCCTGAGGAATTACGCAATAAGATTAAATTCTACAACGCCCCCAAAACGTGCGTTGATAAGTGGATCGCCACTTTGATGCGCGATGACAAAGGCGACGAAGAGGATCCGGATGCCTTCGGTGTCTTCTTCGATGAGAGTTCTGCTTTCTGTTTCGAGCTAGCAGTCTTGAAAGAAGGCAAATCGAATAGCTATAAGACTTCCGGCTTCGTCAAGAACAACGGTATCCCCGTTCCGATGATTCGCAATGCCGATGACACGCCTAACACGAAGGCTATCGAAGCATTGCTCAAATCGAGAATTAACTTATGGGATAAGGTGGAAGTTCCGGATCAAGAGAAGATCAGAAGACTGGCTTCTCAATTGATCTCTGGCGATGATGACGACGGTCAAGCCAAAGGCGGCTTCGATGATGACGAAAGTGCGCCTGCCCCTGCGGCTAAGGCTCCGGTCAGAGAGGAAGAAGCAAGACCAAAGCCGGTCCAATCACGCGCTGAGGTTAAGAGCAAGAGAGTCGAACCAGAAACGCTGTTCGAAGATGATGACGCTCCAGTAGTTAAGGAAGCTCCGAAAGCTAAGCCGGCTGCTAAGCCTGTTGTTGATGATCAAGACGATGAGGATATCGATTCATTACTCAAGCAGCTAGACGAGTAATCACAAGAGAGACAAAGAGGGGGAAAGGTGCCACACCTTTCCCCCAATTCATATATGCACAACACAGCTTTATTGGTCGACGCAAGAAATGTTCTTTATAGAGCAGTATATGCATCACAAGTTGATAATAAATACGAGATCAAGTATCATTGTTTAGTTATTTTTTTACGTCAGTTCGCCGGATGGTTAACAAAATTTAATCCAGATTCTTTGCATGTTTTTTGGGATGCCCCGCGCATCACGGTATGGCGTAAGAAGCTTTTAGAATCGTATAAGAACAGATCATCAAGCAACTATATTCTAAATTTAGCAGAATTACTGTCTGTAAACACTACCGTAGCCATGAATCTATTCAAGCATCTGAATGTAAGACAATATGAAAGAGAGACAATGGAGGCAGACGATCTAATCTACGCAGCTGCCAATGTATTGCATCCTAAGAATACCATCATCGTGTCGACAGATAGTGATCTTACTCAAATCCCTTTTATGATTAGTAGTAGTAAGGTGTATGATCCTCATAAGATGAAGATAGTCGATACACCCACACATCATCCTGCATATTTGAAGGCAATTGCCGGCGATAAGGCAGATTGCATTAAAGGATATCCAGGAATAGGGCCCAAAAAAGGCGAATTGCTGCTTGAAAATCCATCTAAATTGCAGCAATTTTTAGATATCAATGGTAGGGATGTTTATCATCGCAATTTGTTGATAACAGATCTGTCGTTAAATCCTAAGATTCATGCTAATAAGTTATATGTGCAGCGCATTTTAGGCACAATGGTCAATTATGATAAAAATAGGATAAGAGATTTAATCAAGGAGCATAAACTCATTGGAATGGATATCGAGTATGCAGATCTTGTCTCACCATTCCTCAAGCTCTCTTAGCCCTGAAAGATTGGTGATTATCACGACACCGCGATCTGGGTCTAATTATTTAACTACAGCCATAGATAGTGTACCGGGGGTGAGGATAAAAGTAGAGCCGTTGGCTCATTCAAGGCATTCTCATCATATGAAGCCAAATGCTGGTGATAAAGTAGTCCCAGCTTATCTCATTTTTAATCAATTAAAATATGTGTTGCATAATCTGTTCGCAGTCGGCCAACTTCCGGCAGTATTTGGGTTAAAATGTAAGAAGATAGCCAGAAGATGCGCAGGCTTTAAGATGATGGCGCATCAGATTGAAGGTCTACCTAATGAGAGGATGTTTTGGCAATTACTGAAGGAATACAATGTAAAAGTGATAAGGTTGCATAGGAGAAATATATTGAAACAACTTGTATCAGATCACATATGTAGCGTGACAAGAAAATCAGTGGTCTATGATGGTGAACCGACGACTGTAAAAGTAAGAATCCCGCTTGATGACTTAGAGTCGAGATTAACTCAGATCAAAGTATATCAGTCATATATAGATCAACGTGTTTCGGAATATGGATTCGACAATAAGCTTTATATATATGAAGATATAGATGACAATGTCGATGTTATCAATGAAGAAGTAATGCCGTGGTTGATTAATAAAAAGTGTAATGTAATAATTAAGACTAAGAGGCAGAATCCAGCATCACTACAAGAGCGAGTGTTAAATTACGATGAATTAGTGATGGTATTGCAAAAATTGCATATGACATCGTTTTTAAAAGATACATAGTATTATTAAGAGGGATGTGTAATGGCTATTGGTATCCATGTGGTAAGAGTCGGTCTTTTTACCGTCGATTCGAACAACACTCGAATTGATAAGAATTCCGCTAGTACTACCATAAATCAGTTGAAGAACACTCGCCATGAGTTTTTGGTCATACCAGATGCTGCGATAACCACATCGTCGAGCTACCCGACTGTCCAAGCGTATTTAGAAGCAGAAGCGGTGCTTGGTTATGTGTTATATCACATCGATCAGACTATGATAGTGACATATAAGCAAGCGGATATCAACGCAGCCACATGATAGGAAACAATGGGTCATAAGATAAAATTCCATCTAGCGGATAACTATGACGAAAGTCTTGTCCCGGTGCCTGCATGTAAGTTAAGAGACTGGTGGGAAGATAATCATAAGACTTTTAATCATGCGAAACATTGTCTTCCATTAAGTATGGCAAATAGTCTTGGATATTATATCCTTTCACCAGGGACATTTATTGTTAATTGGAATGGGGATACGCAAGCCGACTGTACTATTGAGCATATTGAAAAGTCCAGCCACTATGAAGTCGATGCTCATGCTGCGTATGGTTCATTCACGGTACAAGCTAAATTTATACCAGTGACTGAGGAACCAGGTGACTTTGTTTATATCAAGGGTGTCCCAAATGAGCGATCGACTCCATATTCATGTATGGAGGCATGTATTGAAGCATGGTGGAATGTTGGATTTTTTGGATTGGTGTTCATATTAAATCAGCCTGGTAAGTTCATGATAAGAAAAGGTCAACCCATAGCGCATATGTTCTTATACCATGGAGCAGCAGGCTCTGCTGAGTCTGAAATAGTTAGAGGATATCCTTCTGGTCATTCGCATTGGTTACAAAGACGAACTAGACCTGATTATCGTAAAGATTTAGACTATATGCGTGGGTTTGACTCGCATGGAGCCAAGATTGAATCTCATATAACTACATGGCGTAGTTCACATAAATTCAGGAAGTGAGTGAACATGGGTGTAATAGACAAATGGGTTAATCCATATTATTTGAAAGACAATGTCGCTAGAGATATTAGAGAATCTATACTCGCTAAACCTAATGCAAAGTATGCTGTCCTCGATGACTTCTTCAGAGAAGAGATGTTAGATCAATTAATCGAGCATCATAAACATTTGGAATTTAATGAGGAGATGGATCGGCGTTCACCCAAATCCGGCGAATGGTTACCATATGATGGAGCTGTGGTATTTGCTCGTCAGAATCAACATTTTGGGTCTGAATTGTTTTATGACGCTGAATGGCATCAATATTTGTGCTATATAACTGACACTAAATTAGAGTGCCCAGCACATACTGATATAAAGCTAAGATGGCATAGACCTCAAGCGGACGGTTTTTGGATCCATACTGATAGTGTCATTAGATCACTTGTCGCCATATGTTATTTTAATAAACAATGGCGGTCCGTCGACGGTGGGTTATTGCAATTATGGCGTGTTGATGAGGCAGATGCTCCTGGGACCTTTACTGTCAATGGGCCGAAGGGGCGCATGGATTTCTTAAATAAGCATTTAAGAATACGCACATCAACGCCCGGTGGCGGTTTTCCAGACAATAAAGCTCACGATTTGATTCTAGTTGATCAAATAGTGCCAGCATATAATAGATTGTTTGTGTGCAATTTCCAAAAGGAATTTGCATATCATAGTGTCACTCCAAGCAATGGCAAGGCGCGGCTAGGTTTCGTGCAATGGTTAATTGACAGGAATATTCAAGATGAGCAGCGATAAAGAGAAAATGTCAAGAGTCGGGAAATCTAATGTGAGGCGAAGCAAGACTCACGAGAGACGGATTGCGCATTTGATGACAGATTGGACTGGTGTTGAATTCAGAAGGAGGCGCGTTGAAGGAAGGGATGTCACCGTAGTCGAGCGAGAATCAACAGCAGATGTAATTCCGGTTAAGGGCGATATTATTTTTTCTATAGAAGCTAAATGCGGAGAATGTACCAGTTTAGATGGATTATTAAAAGATCCTAAAACTAATAAATTCACGAAGTGGTGGCATCAATGTGTGTATGATGCGAACATCCTAACTGAAGTATTAAAGCGCAAGATATATCCGATGTTATTCTTTAAGCCAGCTCCGGCTTTCGATTGGGTGGCCTTGGATAAGAGCGTGTTCAGCAATGGTTTGTTAAAACCAACTTGTAACGCTATGGAGAATTATGAGAAAGCTAAAGCTTTAGGATCTAATATTTGGTATAATAGTCTAATGTTAGATGCATATGACTTAGTGGGCGAAATTGAACACAATGTCAGTCATTCTAAGAGGAATGAAGTCTTAAAATCGTTGCAGTTGCCATCTCTCTATTTGATGAGATGGAAGGATTTAGAGGCCAACGTTGATCCGAAGTCGATCTTTGTCCAAAATTAATTAGAGGTGATTTATGGCATGTTGTGGTAAATCAGCTGCGATTAGAATTGATAGGCCACAATCTAAGCCACTAATCCCCATTAAGGTAAAACCTGTGCAAAAGTTACGTGTGAATACCCCCACTGTCGCATATAATGACAGAGAAAGACATCGGGTGTAACATGGGATGCTGTGGTAGTGCTGGCAAGAACACGGTTCGCCGTCAAGTGGTGTCAGAAAAGCAAACCGTCGGTCAAATAAAGCAACCAGTTCAGACAAGACGCATATCTAAGACTTCTCATGCATCAGCGCCAGCGGCTCCTTTAAGGCAGTATTCTGTACCTCGACATACTTGCCCCAAATGCGGACATCCAGCCATAGTCGTACATATTGCGAAGCGTGAACGAATTCAATGTTCCAATATGGATTGTAAATTGGTAATAAAATGATAGAATCGATTCTGATAATCATAGTGTTGATTATAGCTACTGAACGTGCTACGGAGCTATTAGTAGAGTCTAAGATATTTGAGCCTATTAGGCTAATGATTAAACGCTGGGCATATCCATTAGATCAGATGCCCAGCGAATCTTATTACCAATATTTTAAGGTCATGTTAGACTATTTATCGACATGCGGGTATTGTGTTAGTGTTTGGGTGGGATTCTTCTTCGCTTTGTTTAGTCCTATGATGTTTAAGATATGGATCATTAACTGGTTCGTGATGGGACTATTTTTACATGGTGCTTCGAATATGTATCATGTATTATATGAATTGTTACGCCGTGGTAGAGTCCATTCTTATGATATTTTGGTAAAGAGAAATAATACTGGAGAGTAATAGTGTTTGAAGCTTTAGAAAAGGTGATGGAGCGTGAGAGTAGAAAGCTACACCCATCTGTTGCCGACCCGGTTATTGTGAAAAAGTTTGATGATATTAGAAATGTCATCTCTCAGATCGACCCAAGAAATAACAATACTGCTGCTGAGATAACCATAAACGCTGATATGAGCTTGAACGAAGATGGTAAGAATTTAGTGTATCGAGTATCAGCTCCGAGTCGGTCTAAAAGCAAACGCGAGATGATACTTGAAGGCATGGAAATATTAAAACGGCAGAAAGAAGTGGTTGATAACATAGAGGAGAAGTTAGAGCCAGTAGAGGTCAACGGCGTGCCTATGAAACCACCCGTCTTTGGTCGAGGTGACAAAAGCCGTGCGTGGGTTGACCCATTAATAAAACATTGGCTCGGGGCTTATCGTAATGGATTGCTAATATGTTGGGATATTGAAGGGTATCATTACGAGTACGATATTTTCGAGCACCAATTATCGAGGTCTAAGATTGAAACTATTTGATGCTCCAGCATTGGCTCATTATAAGCCATTATCTGATTATGTTCCTGCTTATGGCGACTATGTCGTTTGGTCTGGTTGGTTCACGACTTGGCATGGTATTGTGTCTAATTATGACCAAGAAACTAACAAATTATCAGTCATATTTTCCGGTATACCGTTCTTGTTGTTTACCATGGATCATACTCAACAGAAAGTAGATACGCGGGAAATCGAACTCACGAAGATTAAAAATGCGTCGCAAGGTAAATGGGCAATCCAGCAGCACGACCGTGTTAGAAACGCGGTCATCTGGTATATCTAGAGTTGAAGCGTTACCGCAAGTTCTGAAGTATCCTAGGCTGCTGTCTTTCAAAGATTTTGAGTTAAATATTAAGAATGTCTTTTGTTATGTTACAAAGCATTACGGTAAATCTGGGTTGTCAGTATTGATCTATCGGCAACCTATCAAGGATCAAGTGATAGTCATTTGCGGTGATTGGTATGGTAACAATATAGATCTTACGGCAGACACCGAACTATCGCGGTCGGCTAAAGACTTCACTGAAAATCATTTAACATTTTTCATAACTACGATGAGGTTAATCAAAATAGAACAAGTGCAGTTGTTTTTCTCCATGGTTGATGGCAAGTTAGTATTGGTTGATATCCAGACTGCTATTAATAAGATGAGTGGTCCTGGAATGGTAAGAGACGTGTTTGGTAGTAAATTTCCAACACAAGAAGTGTTGAAGATTGAGGTCATGGATGATAGAGCAATCGAATGCATAAAGGACGGATCGGGATCATATGCTGGCGATTTGATCATTAAACCATCTAGATTTAGAATGCATCACGATGTGAAATCGAACACATATATCCCTCTATATGTCGAGGTCGTCCGATAATGCCTGAATATATTAATCATAATGGGTACACTGTCCATTTGGCTGGACCGGATGGGCAAGTCGTCAAGATAAGAAGCAGACAAAAGATGGTGTTGCCAGATTTTTTTGATCGATATAGGGTACGTGGATTTATAAAATTAGCAAATGATGTGGTCGATAATCCTACCAATATCAAAAGGATACAGGCTAAAATTATCTTGCAAAAGAAGTCTCAAATACCACCAAAAGATCTTAGTAGTAATATACCAATCGCCAACAATCCTTCGCAAGTAGCTCAATCGTCTATCGAAGAGAGAAGAGCGCGGAGGAAAGAAGCTAATGCTGTCCAGCGTGCGATTCGGAGATCGAAGATAATAGCATCAGAAGAAGCGGCGCGTAAATCAGTCATCACTAAATCAGTTAATAATCGACCGAAAGTTAGAACTGTCGGTCGTGAATTGAAGCAAAATCCAAATATCATTCTAAAGCAAAATCTTGAGTCTTTCAATTATCCTATCAGCAATGGTGTTGGTGTGGGGGTGTTGTCTTATAACAGAAAGGCAAGCTTGAAGAGATGCGTCGATAGCATATTGGCGTTTACGGATCTTACTAGATCGACTGTCTTTATAAGTGATGATTGTAGCGATGATAATGAGCTGCGCGCATATTTGGAAGAATTATCATCCAATAACAATATAGTAATATTGAGGAATGAAAAACGGCTTGGGATAGCTGGTAATACGAATAGGTTATTGAGGTGCTTAAGTAGGTTTAATTATGGTATCGTTTTAAATGATGATGTGCAAGTTTTAAAGCAAGGTTGGGACACTTTTTATCCTTCAGTTATGGCGACTATTGGTTTTCATCACTTAATATACCATCAAGAAGGAATATATGGGGCCAAGCCTGGATCAATAGAAGCCCATAATGGAAGTAGTTTGAGTGTCATACAAGATAAACCGCAAGGTGCTATTCTTGCGTTCAATTATCACATGTTAAAGAAATGTGGTTATTTTGATGAGGGCTACGGCCTATACGGCATGGAACACGTCGACTGGAGCATGAAAGCCTGGGAATTTACACTTCAGCCGAAAGGATTTTATGATGCCGTTGGGTCTTCTGAATACTTCTATTTGAATCACGATCAATCTGCCGTCAACAATCGCTCACAATTGCTGAAAGAGGCAAAATCGAGATTTGATAGACGGGTCAGTAGATATGTGGCTCCAAGCGATGATAGTCAAGTGCCAGCCATTAGTTATATTATACCATTTAGGAATGTAGAAAGAACCAATGCTATCAAGACAGTTGTGAATAATATTAGAGCCCAGAAATACCCAGTTATTGATATTCATTTGACAGAACAAGATTCTACGACCAAGATTAATCTAATAGATTACGGACCAGTCAATTACCATTTAGTGTCTACGAATAAAAACGATCTTTTTAATAAAAGCATGGCATTCAATTATGCAGCAGCGAGGTGCGTAACCAAGAATGTGGTTATGCACGACGCTGATATACTAGCGCCGAACTTTTATACCAAAACTATCAGTGATCTGCTAGTAGATCACGATGGTTGTCATATAGGCAGCACTGTGATATATGCTGACGAGGTGTCTTCTGCTAGGGTTAATTCAACTAATATCATCGATCTAACTACAAATTGTGAGCGAATGGTCGGTTATTATGAAGGTGGATCATTGGCTTGCTCTCTTGGCGCATATTGGAGATGTGGTGGTTTTAACGAGGATTTTTGGGGCTATGGATGTGAAGATTGCGATTTTTATGCAAGATTGGCTGCAGTATCTACCTGGTATGAAAAGAGAAGCATAGATTTTTTACACTTGCATCATGGTAGAGTGCCGAATTGGAATGCTCACCATAATAAAAATAAAGACATTGATAATCATTTGAAGTCATTAACAATGGCAGATAGAGTCAGAATTCAGTATAAACAATTAAAGGAAAACGGTTATGGTGAATTTGTAGACAAGGCTTTAAATTAGCATGCTCGAACATCACCCTCGGAGACAGTTTATGAATGTATTGATGTGTCACAGAGTAGGTGGAGCATGGGGATTCATAACCGATGGATATGTCAATGCGTTAAGAGATAAAGGGCATAGAGTCGCACGATGGGACGGACAGATAGACTCATGGTATGATTTTAATCCACAATTATACATCGGATGTTCTGGTCATAAACAACCTATACCACCTAAAAGAAATACCAAAGTAGCGATTCAAGTCAATCCTTATGGTCCGATCAAAATCGATGGGATTAGCGAATCTGAGGAGAATATTAGATGGACTTTGAATCAAAACCCAGATGCTGTCTTTGGATATGGTCACTCTGATGACGAAATACTATGGGCATATTACGAGAAGAGGCATAAAATTCCTTGGGTACCTATGCCTAATGCTGGTGATAAGACTATATTCAAAAGGAATGCTACTAATAAGAAGACATACGATATTGTATATTTGGGAGGGCGATGGCCATATAAAGCGATTACTATCGATGCATACCTTATCCCAACGCTAAAAGCAAGTAGTAGCTACAAGCTACATGGATGGGGCGAGTGGCCCGATAATATAAGTAGCGGCGGTATGAGCGATGATCAAGTGGCGTCATTTTTAGCCAGCGGTAAAGTAGGCCCATGTATATCTGAACGTCATACTCATGAACATGGTATAGATATACCAGAACGAGCGTTTAAAGTGGCTTTAAGTGGTACATTAGTAATACATGATCCGACTTTGTCTATTAAAAGAATGATACCGTCTGCCATAGTCGCTCCGAATGCTACTAAGTTTAAAGAGTATTGTCTATATTATGCTGATGATAAAAACGAATCAGAACGTAATGAATTAATAAACAAGCAGCATGATGAAGTGTATTCCGCCAACACTTATCATCATAGAATGGCTAATTTGCTTGATGTGTTAGGATTTAAGGAAGAATCTGCGGCTATGTTGCGGTGAATAGGCATGGCTTTGGCCTCAAGAAGTTCGCTGTTTTTACACATACCCAAGACATGCGGAATGTGGATTAGGCATGTCTATAAAGTTAATAAGATAGAGCATTGTGAAATAGGTGATCAACACTCGCATTTTCCATATCTTCTAAAATTTAACTCTGATGAATTTTATAAATCGATTTATACTTATGCGTTTGTAAGACATCCATTATCTTGGCTCCAATCTAGATGGGCGTTCAGGATGCGCTATGGATGGAAGGCGCAACATCCTCTTGACTATAATTGTGCTTCTAATAGTTTTACGACCTTTGTAGAGAATGTGTTGAGATATAAGCCTGATGGTTGGGTGTCGTATGAATATAAAAACTATATTGACTCAGTACCTGGTGGTATAAAATTTGTTGGTAGGACTGAATTTTTAATAGAAGATATGGCTACTGCAATGACGGCTGCGGGAGAAGCGATTAGCTTAGATTCTCTACGTGACATTCCTCGCATAAATGATTCAGATCTAGATGGGAAGAGCTCGAAACATTGGGCCAAATATACGCCTAAGCTCATAGACAGAGTCATTGGTGCAGAAAACGAAATAATACATAGATATTACAGAGACTATAAGATTAACCCCGATGACTATATATAACATGGGTGGGGCACTCATTAGTGCCCCACTTAATTTGATTTAAGTGTTTTTTATCGGTTAGTGTAAACGATTAGGTTAAGTCGACGCAATTGGTCTAATTGTGCCAAGTCGACTCTGCTTGTCTCGACATTTAGTTCATTCCCAGGAGCAAGAAGTACTTGTTGTTCAATATTAGCCGCCAAATCAGAACTAGCATTTGCGTTAGTAGCTAAGATGCTATTAACTATGATAGGCACTGATTGCTTCGAGACGTTGGTGATTGTGGACAGAGCCATTATAGAAATCCTCCAAGTGACACGATAATTTTGCATTATGCCAAAGTTCTCTGTAGTAACATGCGTTTCAAACTCTGACATTTATGAGTCGTGCTTGCTAAGTTCTATACGTAAGACGCGTAGAAAACACGATATCGAAATAATACCAATAATCAATAATGATAATCGATATTCTGCAAGTGTGGCACTAAATCTTGGTATTGATGCTGCGAAGTCTAATAATGTCATATTCGTTCATCAAGATGTAAGATTATTAGGCGATTGGTTCGATAATCTAGATAGAGTATTATCCGAAGTAGATGATGATTGGGGTATAATTGGTAGCGCTGGGATTAATTTGAAATATGGTAGGAGCGATATAGGTAAATGGGGTGGTTCGCTATCGGTCGATACAGTAGCCGTCGGCTCAGTCTGGGATAGTGATGAGAATTTATGTAACCCACCTTATTGGGACGGTACTAAGGATACGGTTGCAATCCATTGCGTCGATGAGTGTTTATTTGTTTTAAATAAGCAATGTGGTTTAAGATTTGACAAGCAGTTTACCGGTTTCCATTTTTATGGCGTTGACATGTGTTTACAAGCCCGCGCTGCTGGATATAAGATATATGGTGCGCATCTGCCTATGATTCATTATGGACGTTATTCTGCTAGCTTTAGTGGTGATAGAAAATACTGGATCTACTTTCGATATCTTCATAACAAATGGCATAGGCGGTTTTTGGAGCTATTAGGGACTCACATGCATTGGTCTTCTAACGAGTTAACTAGTTATATATCCATTGGTCTAGAGGATCAATCAGGTATTGAAGTAAATCTTCGGGCTATGGGAATCGAAAAAGTGAGATTATATCACGATAAGGAACACGGTATTATCACATGATCAAAGCTATTATCCTTGGACACCCTCAATCTAAAAATTTATTGTCAAGAAGAGTGTTCAGAAGCAAGCATGTAGAACCCATCAAGATTGCATGTGGAACTACAAAAATAGATGATGCTGATTATCGTGAATCTGCTGATTTTTTCCCAACATATGCATCATATAATTCCTGCTTATTCGAGACATCGGTCATTTTGACTGTATGGGAGCATGCCGACGAACTCATTGGTGATGATAATATAGCTATTTTGCACACTGATATCACACCGCACTATAATGCTGGGTATTTGTGGAGACGGCTAGATAAGCAATTGTTTAATGATGTGAACTTGCCAATTGGTTTGACAGTCTCTTCAGCTTATCAAGGGTATTATGATGAGTGGGAAGTGCCAAATTATCAGATCTATACGCCTAAAATGGACCCTATGAAAATCCACGCCTTTGATAATAAGATCCATGTGTGGGAATATATAAAACTATATGACTTAGATACTTATGAATGGGCGATGGATAATAATCCATATCTGATATATTCACATCAATTTGCATGTTCACGCAAGTTGTTTGATATATTAGGAACGCGGTTGATGATGATAGTTAATAAACTAAGACTGCAAGATGTAGGATTTTGGACGCCACATATGTTCGAACGTTTAATCGCATTGTATTTAGCAAGGTTTGGTAGCAAACCATTACTCACCACAGCGTTTTGGCATTTTTCGTCTTCAGGAGCGTTTGGGCCAGGTGAACTATCGTTATATGGTCCACGTGGGTTGCGTTATTATCGAACAAGTACTAGACTCACAAACATCCATGCATGAGTGCTAAGAAAGCCGCTTGCACTGCTTCGAAGAAATGGGGCTCAAGATCATCCACTGATGCTATACCTACGTTGATATTGAGCGGTATGGTAATGGTGATGGTTTTTGATTCCCAATCTAATTCGCATGGATCGAGCCTCACATCTGCACCCCATTTTAAATGAGGCAGATCTAATTTTGGTCGTCTTTTTACGATAGCGTAGACATAAGCGTCAAAGTGGGCTATACTAGGTGGTATGGCTTGCAGGAATGAAGATGTAACTCTGCGAGTGAATTTAATTTCTTTAGCCATAATTTAGATACCAATTATCACAAGTGACCGGCGTATTGATAAATAGGACACTAGAAGTGCGGTTGCACTTAATTGGGCAATCGTCCGGTATAGCTAAGCAGTTTAAAGCGTCCTACTAACGGTAGGAAGATCGTCGGTGCAAATCCGGCTGCCGGCTAGGTAGGTGCCCAAGGTGAAAGCCCCAAGGCACCCAGGCGTACAATTAGGAGTATGTGAAACGTGATGGATCGCAAGAAGATTCGTGAGATGGTAGTCGATCTGTTGGAAAAGGCAATGGACCTAGACCCCGCAATAATCACTGACAATGCTAGTTTACAAGGTGACCTTGGTATAGAATCGATTGACCTATTAGATGTTCAGTTTAGAATCGAAAGAATGTTTAATATTCAGTTTGATCGAGATGAATTGTTCCCAGATGACATTTTTACTGACAAGGACACTTGTGTAAAAAATGGGATGGTCACAGAACAAGGAAGAATAGAATTGATGTCTGCAATTCCACATGCTGATTGGGCATCTATTAAGGATCCGTTGCCAGCGAAGGAGATAAAAAACATTTTTACAGTTTGTACGTTAGTTAACTTCATTGAATCTAAATTGTCGTCTCCAGTAGTATAATGGATTTGGAGTTAGATGTAAGAATCGAACTTGGACTGTTAGATCAATCTTCAGTATGCACTTTTACTTCGAGATTGGCGTTTTTAGCATATCCTGCAAAGGGTGATTTTATTGTATTAGAATTCAGAGAACAATTAATTATAAAAGTCAGTGGGTTATGTCATTTCGTTAAGGATAGACCTGCGTTATTGATACTGACCGAAGCTGTAATCTGCAATAATTACGACGATTTATTAAAGTATTTAGATTGGTTCAAGGCATCATTCACAATATCAGATATTAGATCAGATACACCTCCGCATTCTTACTACGTTTTTTATCGCACCTTACTTAATTTATTGGGGGTATCAAAAGAGATAGATCCTAAGATCA
>JACCDP010889466.1_pt1 | contig 23197 bp, 21 predicted proteins | sample 7445841 | NCBI WGS metagenome assembly JACCDP01 (sample SAMN15323441, study PRJNA562643) | freshwater metagenome | isolation source: river surface water | place: USA:Blue River Watershed | collected 2017-08-17
CCATCCACTGCACCAAGGTCGGCACGGCCGAGGCAGATCTCGTCATCGCCTGCGACGCCATCGTGGCGGCCAACAAGGCCACGCTGGCGGTCATGCGCGAGGGGCGCACCTATGTGGCGCTGAACACCCACGGCTCGCCGACGGCCACGCTGGTCAACAACCCCGACTGGCGCTTCCCCGGCGCCGCCTGCGAGCAGGCGCTGGGCGCGGCGGTGGGCCCCGGCCACCTGGGCGCGTTCGACGCCGAGGACGTGGCCGTCAAGCTGCTGGGCGATTCGCTCTACACCAACCCGCTGATGCTGGGCTATGCGTGGCAGCGCGGCCGCATCCCGCTCTCCTACGACGCGCTGATGCGTGCCATCGAGCTCAATGGCGTGCAGATCGACAACAACAAGGCGGCCTTCGAATGGGGCCGTCGCTGCGCGCAAGATCTGGCCGGCGTGCAGTCGCTGTTCGCCGCGCAGGCGGTCATCCAGCTCGTCAAGCGCCAGAGCGTCGACGAGATCGTCGCCAAGCGCGTCGAGTTCCTGACCGGCTATCAGAACGCCGCCTATGCCGCCGAGTACAAGGCCTTCGTCGACCAGGTGCGCGCCGCCGAGGCCAAGCTGGGCAGCAAGACCCCGCTGACCGAGGCCGTGGCCCGCTACCTGTTCAAGCTGATGGCCTACAAGGACGAGTACGAGGTGGCGCGCCTGCACACCGATGCCGCCTTCACCGCCAAGATCGCCGGCATGTTCGAGGGCGACTACAAGCTGGTGCACCACCTGGCGCCGCCGCTGTTCGCGAAGAAGAACGCCCAGGGCGAGCTGGTGAAGCGCCCGTTCGGCGGCTGGGTGCGCCCGGCGTTCGGCCTGCTGGCCAAGATGAAGGGCTTGCGCGGCACGGCCTTCGACATCTTCGGCCACACCGAGGAACGCCAGATGGAGCGCCGCTGGATTGCCGACTACCGTGCGGGCGTGGAGAAGGCGCTGGCCGGCCTGACGGCGGAGTCGCTGCCCACCGTCGTCGAGCTGGCCCGCGTGCCGGAGGACCTCCGCGGCTATGGCCACGTGAAGGCGCGCCACGACAAGGCGGCGCGGGCCAAGTGGGAGGCGCTGGTCGCTCGGCTGTGAATCCTGACGATTGCCGCGGGGCCGCCTTGGCTAGACTGCCGCCCTTTCGTCAGGGAGATCACATGAACAAGAAGACCATGCTGCGCGGCCTGCTGGCCGCCGTCGGCCTGAGCCTGGGCCTGGTTGCCGCTGCGGCCGACGCCCCGGCCGACAAGCCCGCCGAGAACGCCGCGTGGGCGGAGGCCAAGGCGGCAGCCCAGCAAGGCCCGACCGACATCGCCATCGCCGGGCAGGCCACCTTCCATCTGCCGGCCGGCCGCGTGTTCATTCCGCAGCCGCAGGCCGGCAAGCTGCTGCGCGCCATGGGCAACCCGGGCGAGCACAGCGAGCTGTCGGGCCTGGTCTTCCCCACGGGCGACGGGCAGTGGTTTGCCACGCTGCGCTACATCGCGTCCGGCTACGTGAAGGACGGCGACGCCAAGGAGTGGAAGGCCGACGAGCTGCTGGCCAGCTACAAGGAAGGCACCGAGGCCGGCAACGAGGAGCGCCAGAAGATGGGCGTCGCTCCGCTGGAGATCACCGGCTGGGCCGAGGCGCCGGCCTACGAGGCCAGCACGCACCGCCTCGTCTGGGCCATGAGCTCCAAGGAAAAGGGCGCGCCGGCCAGCGCCGAGCAGGGCGTCAACTACAACACCTACGCGCTGGGCCGCGAGGGTTATCTGAGCCTGAACTTCGTCACCGGGCTGAAGGAGTTGCCCGCGCAGAAGCCCGACGCCAAGGCGCTGCTGGGCGCGCTGGAGTTCGACAGCGGCAAGCGCTATGAAGACTTCAACGCCGCCACCGACCATGTCGCCGAGTACGGCCTGGCCGCGCTGGTGCTGGGCGTGGGCGCCAAGAAGCTGGGCCTGCTGGCCGTCATTGCCGCCTTCGTCGCCAAGTTCGCCAAGATCATCTTCATCGCCGTGATCGGCTTCGGCGCCGCCATCGGCAAATTCTTCAAGCGCGACAAGGCCGCCAGCTGACCGGCCAGGGCCGCGCGGCGGCCCGCATGCCCGAGCGGGCGAAGCGGTGATGCATGAGGCGCAAAGCCTGGCGGCCGGTGCTGCAGGCACCATGTCGCCATGTCCGCCTCGTTCCCGCTCGTCGCCCCCTCTCGCCTGAACGGCACCGGCCTGGCCCTGGCCATGCTGGGGGCCATCGGCTTCTCCGGCAAGGCCATCATCGTCAAGCTGGCCTACCGTTACGGCGTGGATGCGGTGACGCTGCTGATGTGGCGCATGCTGCTGGCGCTGCCGTTCTTCCTGGCCATGGCCTGGTGGGCGGGTCGGGATAAGCCGGCGCTGACGCGGCGCGACTGGCGTGACATCGCGGTGCTGGGCTTCACCGGCTACTACCTCGCCAGCTATCTCGACTTCGCCGGCCTGGCCTACATCTCGGCCAGCCTCGAGCGCCTGATCCTGTATCTCAACCCCACGCTGGTGTTGCTGCTCTCGGTGGTGTTCTTCCACCACCGGCTGCAGGCGCGGCAGGTGCTGGCGCTGGCGATCAGCTACGCGGGCGTGGTGGCGGTGTTCGCGCACGAGCTGAGTTTCGAGGGGGCCAGCACGGCCATCGGCGCGGCGCTGGTGTTCGGCAGCGCGGCGAGCTATGCCGTCTACCTGGCGCTCTCTGGCAAGGTCGTGCAGCGGCTGGGTGCGCTGCGCCTGACCGGGCTGGCTAGCACCGTGGCCTGTGCGCTGTGCATCGGGCAGTTCCTGCTGCTCAAGCCGCTGTCGGCCGCGGTGGTGCCCGCGCCGGTGATGTGGCTGTCGCTGCTCAACTCGACGGCCTGCACGGTGGCGCCGGTGTTCATGGTCATGCTGGCCATCGCCCGCATCGGGGCGCCGCTGTCATCGCAGGTGGGCATGGTGGGGCCAATGAGCACGCTCATCATGGGCGTCTTCATCCTCGGCGAGCCCATGAACGGCTGGGTCGCGCTGGGCACGGTGCTGGTGCTGGGCGGCGTCTTCCTGGTTGGCTGGAAGCCGGCGCCACGTTGATGGGATGGCCAGTTGGTGCCGGCCTGTTCAAATTCGCTGAACAATGGCGTCAAGACCGGTGAACCGCCTGCCGGTCGGCGAGGAACACACTGCGAGCCATCATGAGCAATGCCACCCGCTACACCCCCGTCGCCGTCGTGCTGCACTGGCTGCTCGCGCTGGCCATCGTCGGCGCGTTCTGCGTCGGCGTCTACATGTCCGACCTGCCGTTCTCGATGACGCGGGTCAAGCTCTACAACTGGCACAAGTGGGCCGGCGTCACCATCCTCGCGCTGTCGGCCCTGCGCCTGCTGTGGCGCCTGGCGAACCGGCCGCCGGCCGACCCGCCCATGCCGAAGTGGCAGGCGCGTGCCGCGCACGGCGTGCATCTGCTGCTTTATGTCGCCTTCTTCGCGGTGCCGCTCACCGGCTGGGCGATGAGCTCGGCCAAGGGCTTCCCCATCGTCTGGTTCGGCGTGCTGCCGCTGCCCGACTTCGTTCCCAAGGACCACGATCTCGGCGAGTTGCTGACGCAGGTCCACGGGGCGCTGGCCTGGGGTCTGGCCCTGCTGGTGCTGGCCCATGTGGGCGCCGCGCTCAAACATCAATTCATCGACCGCGATGGCCTGCTGGCCCGCATGTCCCTGCGTCGCTCCTGAACTGGAATCCATCATGACGAAACTGCTTTCCGCCCTGTTGATCGCTTCGGCCGCCGTCGTGCTGCCGGCCCATGCCGCCACGCTGCAGGCCGACAAGAGCGAGCTGAGCTTCACCTTCAAGCAGATGGGCGTGCCCGTCGACGGCAAGTTCAAGAAGTTTGACGCCCAGCTCGATTTCGACGCCAAGAAGCCCGAGGCCGGCAAGATCGCCTTCACGGTGGACCTGGGCAGCGTCTCGCTGGGCGACCCGAGCTTCGACCGGGAGCTGGCCGCCGCCACCTGGTTCGACACCAAGCGCAACGGCCATGCCACCTTCGTGTCCAGCGGCATCAAGGCCACCGGCCCCGGCAAGTACGACGTTGCCGGCAAGCTGACCATCAAGGGTGCGGTGCGCGACGTGGTCGTGCCCATCACCCTCACCAACGGCGTGGCCCAGGGCAGCCTGCCCATCAAGCGCCTGGACTTCAAGATCGGCGACGGTGAATGGGCCGATACGTCGGTCGTCGCCAACGACGTGGCCGTCAAGTTCCGACTGGCCTTCTCCGGCCTCTGAGCCGGTCTTTTCCTTCCCAACCTTTTCCCACCCCCGGAGATTCCCTGATGAAGAAAGCCCTGCTGCTCACCGCCCTGTTCGCCGCTGTCGGCGTTGCCCAGGCCGAGAGCGTGACCTACACGATCGAGCCGACCCACACCCAGGTCTTCTTCGAAGCCAAGCACTTCGGCACCAGCACCAACCGCGGCCGCTGGGACAAGAAGGAAGGCACCGTGACGCTGGACAAGGCCGCCAAGACCGGCAAGGTCGAGCTGACGCTGGACACGGCGTCGATCTCCACCGGCATCGGCCCCTTCGACGGCCACCTGAAGAGCAAGGACTTCTTCAACGTCGCCGAGTTCCCGACCGCCAAGTTCGTCGGCGACAAGTTCACCTTCAACGGCGACAAGGTCACGAGCGTGGCCGGTGAGCTGACGCTGCTGGGCAAGACCAACCCGGTCACGCTGACGGCCTCCAGCTTCAACTGCTACCAGAACCCGATGCTCAAGCGCGAGGTCTGCGGCGGTGACTTCGAAGCCACCATCCTGCGCAGCCAATGGGGCATGGGCTACGGCCTGCCCGGCATCCCTGACAGCGTGCGCCTGCTGATCCAGGTGGAAGCGGTCAAGCAGTAAACCCTGCCGCGCTCCCGTGCAAGGCCCGCCACTGGCGGGCCTTGTCGTTTCCGGCCCGCACGGCCTGTCGCGCGCGGGTGCAGTTCGTCACCCGTGCCGGCCGGCGCGTCGCCCCGGCCCCGCGCGGCGTGGTGGCCTTGCGTACAGTGGCTCCAACGACGACCCGCTCCCATGACGCCCTCCTTCAACCCCAGCCCCCAGCAGAAGCTCTGGATCGAGCGCTGGCAACGCTTCTCCGCCACGGTGGTGAAGTATTTCCACATCTACGCGAGCTGGCTGGTCGGCATCAGCTGGAAGCGTTTCGTGCTGCTGTCGCTGGCGCTGCTGATCGGCGTCAACGTGCTGAAGAACCTGCCGCCGTTCACGTGGCGGATCAGCGAGACCGTCGAGCAGCCGGACCGCATCGACGCCGAGCGCCGCAAGGCGCGCGCCGAAGCCGATGTGGAGAAGGCGACCGAGCAGATGCGCAAGGCCGCCGCGAAGGACAGCCGCCGCGGTGCCCCCCCCGCCGACAAGGACCAGGGCCTGCACTACGAGGTGAAGATCGACGAGCGCGGCGTTCGCATACAGCCGGTGCGTGCTGCCTCCGCCGCGTCCGCCGCCAGTGCCGCGGCCACGGCCGACGGCGAGCCCGCCGCGCAGGCCGACGCAGCCTCGGCGCCGGCCATCATGCTGGACTTCCCGAAGAGCGCCCGCCCCGAGGACATCCGCGAAGCTGTCGAGCAGGCCAAGGAGCAGCTCAGCCAGCTCAAGCAGGAGGCCGTGGAGGTCAAGGAGGCCCAGGAAGCCGCCGTCGAAGCGAAGGTCGCGCTGCGCGAGGCCATCGCCGACCTGAAGGAGGCGCAGTCGCACCGCCGCGTGACGGTGGTGCAGCTGGGCGACTCCCTCGTCGACCTGGCCTTGCTGTGGGTGCTGGCCTCGGCTGTCATCAAGGTCATGTACAAGGGCCGCATCCAGGCCGAAGTGAAGGCCGCGCAGGCCACCGAGAACGCCGAGGCCGAGGCGCTGAAGCGCCAGGTCGTCGAGGCCCGCATGGCCGCCATGCAGGCCCAGGTCGAGCCGCACTTCCTGTTCAACACGCTGGCCAGCATCGACCACCTCATCGAGGTGGACCCGCCCACGGCCAGCAAGATGCAGAAGAACCTCATCGCGCTGCTGCGTGCCTCCATGCCGACGATGCGCGAGGCCAACGCCAACGGCGCCGTGCGTGACCTGGGCCGCGAGCTGGCCGTCATCCGGCCCTATCTCGAGATCCTGAAGATGCGCATGGAAGAGCGCCTGCAGACCGAGATCGACGTGCCCGAGGGGCTGATGTCCGCCGAGTTCCCGCCCATGATGATCCAGGGCCTGGTGGAGAACGCCATCAAGCACGGCCTGGAGCCCAAGGCCGAGGGCGGCACGCTCAAGGTCAAGGCCGAGATCCTGCACGGCAAGCTGGCCGTCACCGTGGCCGACACGGGCCTGGGCTTCGGCCGCGCCGCCACCAGTGGCACCGGCGTGGGCCTGGCCAACATCCGCGAACGCCTGCAACTGCTGCATGGCCCCCGCGCCAGCGTCACCGTCACCGAGAACCAACCCTCGGGCACCGTGGTCACCATCACCGTGCCTTATCGCAGCCGCAACGACGAAGGAGTCGCCGCATGAAAACCCTGTTCAAGATCCTGTTCGTGGGCACCGCGCTGATGATGCTGGCCGCGCTGCTGGGCGGCTATGCGCTGCTGAACCACCACGGCGCGGACATGCACATCGTCGTGAACGATGACGAGCTCGTGCTGGGCAGCGGCATCGGCGACTGGCTGGGCGCCAGCGCCGGCCTGCTCGTGGCGGGCGTCGTCTGCCTGGTGGTGGTGCCGCTGGTGCTGCTGCTGGGCGTGGCGCTGCCGCTGCTCATCGTGGGTGGCGTGGTGGCGGTCATGCTGGCCGCGCTGCTCAGTGCCGGCGCGGTGCTGGGGTCGCCGCTCATCCTGCTGGGCCTGCTGCGGTTCGTCGTGCTGCGCAACCGCAACCGTGCGATGAAGGCGTCAGCGGCGCGAACCGAGCCGGTAGCATCGCAGGCATGAGCACCACACCCATCCGCGCCGTTCTGGCCGACGACGAACGACTGATGCGCGAGCAGCTGCGGGCCCGGCTGACCGAGGTCTGGCCCGAGCTGGAGATCGTCGCCGAGGCCAAGAACGGGCTGGAGGCCGTCGAGCTGACCAAGGCGCACAAGCCCGACCTCGTCTTCCTGGACATCCGCATGCCCGGCCTGACCGGCGTGGAGGCGGCGCGGCAGATCGCCCAGTTGCCCGGCGAGCTGCCCGAGGATGACGACTGGGGGGTGCCCGAGATCGTCTTCATCACGGCCTACGACCAATACGCGGTGGAGGCCTTCGAGCAAGGCGTGGCCGACTACGTGCTCAAGCCCGCCGAACGCGAGCGCCTGCAGCTGACCGTGGCCCGCATCAAGAAGCGCCTGGCGCAGCGCGATGCGCCGGGCGGCGACGCGGCCGACAGCGCGCCCGCGCCGTTGCAGCAGCTGCTGCACAGGCTCTCGGGCCAGCTCAACCCGGCCGCGGGCAAGCCGCAGTACCTGCAGTGGATCCAGGCCACCGTGGGCCAGGCCATCCAGATGATCCCGGTGGAGGACGTGCTGTTCTTCATCAGCGACGAGAAATACACGCGCGTGCAGACGGCCAAGATCGAGGCGCTGATCCGCAAGCCCATCAAGGAGCTGGTGGACGAGCTGGACCCGCAGCTGTTCTGGCAGATCCACCGCTCCACGCTCGTCAACGCGCGCGCCATCGACGGCATCACGCGCGACTTCCGCGGCCGCCAGCTGGTGGGCGTGAAAGGCCTGACCGAGAAGCTCGAGGTCAGCCGCAGCTACACGCACCTGTTCAAGGGCATGTAGGCGGCGCGCCGGCCAGGTCGGCGATCAGCGTCCACAGCCGCTGGGCGGCCGGCGACAGCGAGCGCTGCCGGCGCCGCGCCAGCACCACGTGCCGGCTCAAGGCGGCTTCCACCGGCACGGCCTGCAACTGATCGGTCGGCAGCGGCAGCGACAGCGCCGGCATGACCGACACGCCCAGCCCGGCCTGCACCATGCGGAACGCCGTGGCGGGGTGGCCCACGTCGATGGCCACGTTCAGGCTGACGCCCGCGCGGGCGCAGGCACGGTCGATCAGCGGGCGGCTGCCGGAGCTGTGGTCCAGCAGCACCAGCGGCCAGCCGGCCAGGTGCGCCAGCTTCACTTCCTGTCTGCCCGCCAGCGCATGGCCCGCCGGGCAGACCAGCACGAAGCGTTCGTCGAACAGCGGCTGCTGCTCGATCAACGGGTCGTCCTCGTCCATGCCCACCAGCACCGCGAAGTCCACCGCACCCTGGCGCACGCCTTCGATGGCCAGTTGCTGGGCCTGGTCGCTGAGCCGCACCTGCAGTTCGGGGTAACGCTGCTGCGCTGCGGCCAGCACCTGCGGCATCAGCCCGCCCGAGATCGTCGGCGCGCTCGCGACATGCACGATGCCGCGCGCCGCCGCGCCCAGCCCGCGGGCTTCGTCCAGCACGTCGTCCAGTTCGCCCAGCACCCGGCGCAGCGGCGCGACGAGGGACTGGCCTGCCACCGTCAGCACCACCTCGCGCGTCGTGCGGTCCAGCAGCTTCACGCCCAGCTCCGACTCCAGGCTACGCACGGCCTGGCTGACGGCGGGCTGGGACAGGCCGATGTCGTCGCCCGCGCGGCCGAAACCGCTGTGTTCGGCCACGGCAAGCAGCACGCGCAGCTGGCGCAAGGTGATGGCGGAGGCGGGCATGGGGCCGGGCAGTGGTGAGGCCAGGAAGGTTCAATGATTGGTTTGATGGATTAAATCATCTGATCTATCCATTTCACAAAGGCATGGTGATCCGTTTCAATGCCGGCCATGAAACGACCTGCTTGGCTCCCTGACAACCTCGTGCTGCTGCTGCTCGCCACGGTGGCGCTGGCCACCGTGCTGCCCGTGCAGGGCGCGGGCGTGCCCGTGCTGGACGGGCTGACGCAGGCCGCCGTGGCGCTGCTGTTCTTCCTGCATGGCTGCAAGCTGTCGCGTCGAGCGGTGTGGGAGGGCTTGCTGCACTGGCGGCTGCATGCGGTGGTGTTCGCGGCCACCTTCCTGCTGTTCCCGGTGCTGGGCCTGCTGCTGCGGCCCTGGCTGGAGCCGCTGGTGGGCCCCACGCTTTATCTGGGCGTGCTGTTCATCTGCGCGCTGCCGTCCACCGTGCAGTCCTCCATCGCCTTCACGTCGCTGGCGCGCGGCAACGTGGCGGCGGCCATGTGCAGCGCGTCGACGTCCAACATCCTCGGCATGGCGCTGACGCCGTTGCTGATGGCCGCCATGGGGCGCTGGGTGGGGGCGCAGGCCGGCTCCGGCGCCGTGCACCTGTCGTGGCATACCTTCGAGGGCATCCTGACCACGCTGTTGCTGCCCTTCGTCGCCGGCCAGGCGCTGCAACGGTGGATGGGCCCCTGGGTGGCGGCGCACAAGGCCTGGGTGCGCGTCAGCGACCAGAGCACCATCCTGCTCGTCGTCTATGGCGCCTTCAGCGCGGCCACCGTGCAAGGCCTCTACCAGCACCTGCCGCCGGCCACGCTGGCGGCCGTGCTGCTGATCTGCGCCGTGCTGCTGGCTCTCGTCATGACGCTGCTGACCGTGCTGAGCCGGGCGCTGGGCTTCTCCCGCGAGGACGAGATCGCCATCGTCTTCTGCGGTTCCAAGAAGACCCTGGCCAGCGGCGTGCCGATGGCCCAGATCCTCTTCACCGGCCAGGCGGTGGGGCTGCTGGTGCTGCCGCTGATGATCTTTCACCAACTGCAGTTGATGGTGTGTGCGTCGATCGCGCGGCGGTATGCGCGAGCGGCGGCGGGGGCGAGCCCGGCGGGCTGAGACCGTCGGCGGGGTGCGGCCGTGCGGTGCCCGATTTGTGCCGCAGGGCCTGCCCTGTAGCATCGTGGCCCATGAGCAACGCACCCCTGCGCATGCGTGGCCCGACCAGCGTGGAGGCGGCCCGCCGGGTTCGCGCGGTGGCGCGCGCCATGGCCTGGATGCTGGCGGGCTTGCCGCTCGGCGCCTGCCTGGCGGCGGGCGAGCGCGTCCACATCATTGCCGAGGAGTGGGCGCCCTACAGCTACGCCGAGGGTGACGCCGTGAAGGGCCTGTCGGTCGACGTCGTCCAGGCGCTGGCGCGGACGTTGCAAGTCCCCATCCAGATCGAGCTCCTGCCCAGCATGCGCGCCGCGATGGTGCTGGATCGCCAGCCCCGCACGATGATGATCTCCATGCTGCGCACGCCGGAGCGGGAGTCGCGGTACAAGTGGATCGGGCCGTTGGCGGAGACCTCGATCTACTTCTACAAGCGCAAGGGCAGCGCGCTGGAGATCAACAGCCTGGAAGACGCCAAGAAGGTGCCCCTGATCTGCTCACGCCAGGCCGGGCTGGCGGTTGCCAGGTTGAAGGCCGCCGGCTTCGCCAACCTCAATGCCCGGGGCTACGACGGCCCGAGCGTCTACCGGATGCTGCTGTTCGGCCGCTGCGATCTGGCCGTCAGCGATACGCCCTTGGGCGTGGCGCGTGCGTTGCAGCAAATGGGTTTCTCGCCGGACGCCGTCGTCCAGACGCCGCTGAAGCTGTTGTCGCTGCCCTTGTACATCGCCAGCAGCAAGGACATTCCCGATGCCGAGATCGACCGCTGGCAGGGCGAGCTGTCTGCGCTGAAGCAGTCGGGCGCCTTCCAGGCCCTGCTCAGGAAGTACGGCGAGTGAGCCGCGCGCCGGCGTTCAGAAGCTGTGCCGGCCAGAGAGCGTGACTCGCCGGCCAGGGCCGGGCATGACCCAGGACTGCATGTAGGCGCTGGCGTAGTAGGTGCGGTCGAACAAGTTCTCGACGTCCAGCGCCAGTTGTGTCTGCCGATCGAGCTGCAGCGAGCCGGTCAGCTTGAAGGTCGTGTAAGCCGGCAGCACGAAGTTGTCGGCCGCCACCAGCGGCGCCACGGCCCCCTCGCGCGCGCCGGTGTGGTGCAGGCCCACGCCCAGCGTCGCGCGTTGCCCGCCCAGCAGCCAGGCCTTCACGAGCAGCACGTGGGCGCTGTAGCGCGGCACGTTGGCCAGAGGCCGACCGACGAGGAAGGCGTTGTTGTCGCTGTGCACGCGGGCATCGGTCAGCGCCAGCGCCCCCGAAAGCCGCAGCCCCGGCAGCAGTTCGCCGGCAGCGTCCAGCTCCAGGCCCTGGCTGCGGACCTCGCCTGCGGGCACCGAGAAGTTGTTCGGGTCCAGCGGATCGGGCGTCAGCACCTGGTTCTTGGCGATGCGATAGAGCGCTAGCGTGGCGCTGAACTTGCCGTCGACGCCGTCGAACTTGGCGCCCAGCTCGGCCGCCCTGCCGCGCTCCGCCGGGAAGGCCTGGAAGCTGCGGCTGACGCCGCTGTTGGGCCGGAAGCTGCCTGCGAGGCTGGCGTACAGCGCCAGCGTGGCGCCGGGCTGGTAGACCAGCCCCACGCGTGGCGACGTCGCGCCCAGCGACTGCGCCGTGGTGATGCCGCTGCGGCGGTTCAGCAGGGCCTGGTCGTAGCGGTCATGGCGCAGCCCCAGCAGCAGCTTCCATGGCGGCGCCAGGTCCAGCTGATCCTGCGCGTAGATCGATCGCGAGCGTTGCACCTCGCGGGTCCAGGTGTTGAGCGTCATCGGCGGCGCCGGCTGGCCGTAGACGGGCGCCAGGACGTCGATCGACGCGGCCTGCGTGGTGCGCAACTGCAGGCGCTGGTCGATGAAGCGGTAGGCGTCGATGCCGAACAGCACCTGGTGTTTCACGGTGCCGGTGCGCAGCCGGCCCAGCAGTTCCAGGCGGCCGGACAGGTCGCGCGCCCCATAGTCGCGGCTGCGCCGCTGGCGCGCCAGGCTGCGCTCGTCGTCCAGCAGGAAGCGGCCCTCGGTCGAAACGCCCGCCAGCGAGCTTTCGCGCTGGCTCAGACCGGCCTGAACCGACCAGTCCAGGTTGATCTCGTGCTGCAAGAACAACTGGTGGCCGCGCGTGTCGGTCGTGTGCGGGCCGTCCCCGGGCTCGCCCAGGAAGCGCGAGCGCGGCACGGCGCCCAGTCGGCCCTGTATCGCCACGATGCCGCGGTCGAGCGTGGCCCTCTGCCGCGACAGCTCCATCTCATACGACAGCGTGCTGGCCGCGCCGATCATCCACAGCAGCGACGCCGCCACCAGATGGCGCTCGGAGCGGACCTGGTCGCGGTCGCTGCCGCCCGATTCGCTCGCCAGGTTGAGCCGGTAGGCGAGCTGATCGCTCAGCGGGCCGCGCAGGTCACCCGTGGCGCGCCGCCGGTCCGCGCTGCCCGCGGACAGCTCCAGCCTGCGCTCGGTCACGAACGTCGGCTTCTTGGTCACGATGTTGACCGTGCCGCCAGGCTCGCCGCGGCCGTAGAGCGCCGAGGCCGGCCCCTTCAGCACTTCGATGCTGGCCGTGTTGGCGGTGTCGCGCAGGCCGTTGTAGCCGCGGCTGTAGTTGAAGCCGTTGACCAGGTAGTCGGAGCCGAAGTTCGGATCGCCGGTGAAGCCGCGCACCGCATAGCTGTCCCACAGGCCGCCGAAGTTGCTCTGCGCGGCGATGCCGCTGCCGAGCTCCAGCGCCTCCGACAGGCGCGTCACGCCAGCGTCGACGAGCAGGTCGGCAGGCAGCACGCGCACACTCTGCGCCAGGTCGCGGATCGCCGCATCGGTCTTCAGCGCGCCGGTGACGAACAGGCTGCGATAGGGCTGCCGGGCCGACGCGACGCGGACGGTCTCCAGCTGGTTGATCGCCTCACCCGGCGCTGCGGCGATGGGATGTGGCTGCGAGCGGGCCGGGGCGCTGGCGAGCGGCAGCAGCAACGCCGCCGTCGTGGCACAGAGGAGCGGACGCCTGGATCCCATGATGGCGCGGTGCTGGATCGTCCCGAGTTGGCCTCGGTTCAATCCTCGCACGCGCCGCCCGGCCGCTCACGCCCGCGTCAGGAAATCCGGCTGCTGAAACCGTTGCCTCAGGAACGCGCCATTGGCCAGCAGCGCCTGGGCGTTGCTGGCGGTCACGTCGCCGAGCTTGCCGAGCGTGTGCAGCATGGTCTGTGTCTGTATCAGCACGCAGGTTGCTTGAGCTTGCGAAGCCCCGCGTGGCGTGCCGGGATGGATTCGTTGGGGTTCACTGCGTTTGGCCCAACTTACCGCGCTTTGCATTCACCGGTCTGGCATGCCGATCATGGTTTGATAGCCCAGTGTCGAATCAATGTCGTCGCCGGTTCCGCGGACGCAAGCAGTACCTGAGGATCGATGTTCCATCCCAACGACAAACAGTACTCCCTGAGCATTTTTGGCGTAAAGCGGGATCGGATTCGCCGATTCCTGTATTGGTTCAGGTCTTCAAACGGCAGTGGCTCGCCATTTTCATAGAAGTCCCATTTTTCGTCGTCTCGGAAGGCACGGATAAATCGCCTTTCAGCGCCTCCTTCGCTCAATTTAAATTCGCAGATGGGCCATTCGTCACTTGCGGTTGATACGCGAATCTCAATGACACGATGCCCGAACCTGTGCGCTAAGTTGTACGCAATGCAGGCGTTGGCAACCAAAGCTGTGGCCTCAGGTTTGCATAGTGGAGACCAAAAGTGCCCGTACGACCAGTTCGGTCGATAGGCGTAAGGCTGCATTGCAGGAATCTCAAGTGCTGATCGTGATTGTTCAGATGGCTTGAACCAAATCTGCGCGTCGGCGACCGCTTTGCTCAGTGGTACGTCAATCAATGCCAAGCCAAGGTATTGCTGGGGGAATTCGCCCGAGATTGACATGGAAAAAATTCGGTTTTAAGAATTTGCCCGTGGATTTGTTTGATATTTCCAATCCGGGCGTTGTTTTGGGGGGTGGATTTGTCGGTTTGCCGCATTCGCCGAAACCTACCTGTCAAGATTTGCTTGATTTGGAAACCAAACGGTAGGCCCGTGGACGGGGTGACTACTCCTCAATCCGCCGAACTTAACGATTAAAATCCTTGCAACACGTTGATTTGATTGAATAAAGTCCGCCTGGTCCTGAATTTAATTTTGCCGCCTCTATTGCGGCAGAATTTCGCTTCATTCATTTCTTGTCCCCTTCGCAAATGTCGATGACGATGTGATTTGTTCTTGCTCCGCGCTCCTGCGCGGAAATCAGGTGGGATGTATCACCTTCCCAGCGGCCGATCAGCATCTTGCATCCGCTGGGCGATACTGACTTCCAGTCCAATGCGTAGCCGTCGTCAATACGCAAGACTTTGCCATCTGGCCGTTGCAGATAGAGTCCCTGAAGCTTAAAGAATCCCGTCTTCGGTCTCATTTCCCACACCATGCCGCCGCGTGTCATGAACCCGACTCCGGTCCCAATAAAGCGCGCGGCCCAATCAATGAGAAACCTCGGTGCCCGGTAAACGGTTACTTGACCGTCTCGCCCGATGATCTGCGTAACTCGCGGATACGCCTCGCTAGCGATGTGTGCGTCAAGCCAGGGGAGGTAGGTTGTCCGGCCGCTGAGAGGGGAACTTCCCTGATCAGACCTGATGTAATTCAGTTCGCGGCCTTGGGCATCAATGAGCCAATAGCCTCGGGTGTCAAGCTGCTCGTCCCCAAAATACCGGCGCATCCTGATGATGGGATTGCCGGGTCTGAGGGGCTCATCGGAAAAGATCAATTCATCGCTGAGCCTGGTGACATACGGGTAATGCTCGCATGTGGCTTTGCTCAGAAAATGTCCTTTTGGCCAGGTGAACGGAGACAGTTCGCCTCCGAACTTGCCTGCCGCAAAGTGGTTGCCCCGATTCTTCTCATCTGTTGGCGAGCCGCCCACCCACCAGTGCGCTCGAATCACCATGCGCTCGGGCGTGTAGCAGAGCAACTCGCCGCGATAGGCCGTGTCTTCGAAGGCCCCAGTCTCGGTATCCAGCACAACGATGCGGGACAGGTCTTCTTCTGCGGCACTCCAGCCGGGCAGCACTCTTGCAGATAAAAGCACGTGTCGCTCATCCAGCCACGCACTTTGGTTTTCGACTGAGGGCTCGAAATGCGGCATCAATTTGCGCGGATACCTCGTCATGGCATCCGTGTAGGGCTGCTGCGCATACGCACCGAATGCTGCAGCAGCCAATCCGAAAGACAAGGTCCAGCGCCTGAGGCCTTTCGCGATGCGGGCCACATCGCCCGCTTGGCAGAACAGAGAAGTCATGATGATGGTCATCAGCTGGGCTTTCAGGGGATCAGCGCGCCATCGACGGCTGCAGCCTTCGGTCGATCCCTTGCTTCAGCGTGTGGTGAGGAGTCACACAGGCCAGGTTTCACGCCCGCGTCAGGAAATCCGGCTGCTGAAACCGTTGCCGCAGGAACGCGCCATTGGCCAGCAGCGCCTGGGCGTTGCTGGCGGCCACGTTGGCCACCACGTCCTGCAGTTGGCGGTCCAGCAGCGAGAGCTGTTCGACCAGCAGTTGCCGCGCCGTCTTGCCGTCGGCCAGCACATGGCTGGCGCGAAAGGCCGGGGGCAGGGCGACGTAGTTGGCCAGCGTCTCGGGCAGGTAGTTGAGGACGGTCTCCCGCACCGTGAAGAGGTCGTGGTCGCCGGTGCCGCTGTTGCCGGCGTTGAGCAGCCGCGGCAGCACCTCGGCCACCGAGGTGCGGATGGAGGCGAGGCTGCGGCGCATGCCCTCGATGAGGTGGGGGGCCGCCTGGCGGATGAGGGTGTCGAGGCGGTCCAGCGTCTGCTCGGCCGACAGGCTGGCTTCGATGTGGCGCTCCAGCGCCGGGGGGCGCCTGCCGAGCAGATAGCCGGCGACGTACAGGCCGGCGGTGATGGCCAGCCAGCCCTGGCCGATGACGCCCGCAAAGAGCAGGGCCGGCCCCAGCAGCGCCAGCGCGCAGCCGGCAATGTTGGCGCTGCTGTAGAACCACAGCAGCAGCCGGATCCACGGCGTGCGCTCCATCACTGGTAGCCGCGGATCTCGCGGAAGACCTGCGCCAGCCGGGCTTTGCGGCCGTCGAACTCCCGGCCGCCGGTGGCGGAGGCCAGCGCCTGCATCTGGGGCTGGTCGGCCTCGCCGAAGACGATGGGGAAGACCGGCGCCGGGGCGTGCCACTCGTACTTGGCGCGGAACTCGTCGAAGCGCATGCCACGGTTGTTCTCGCCATCGGTCAGCAGCACGATGCTGATGAAGCGTTCGGGGTCCGCCTGGCGCTCCTGCGCGGCCAGCTGCTCGGCGGCGTCCAGCGCGGAAAAGATGGCCGTGCCGCCGCGTGGCATGAGCGCATCGGAGCGGTCCAGCACCTGGCGGCGCGCGGTGTCGAGGTCGCCGTCGAAGCGCACCCACTGCGGGGCCTCCACCCGGTCGTCGAACGCGATCAGCACGACGCGCTCGCGCTGCTGGAAGGCGGCATACCGCGCCGTGGCCGAGTGCTCGCCCGCGCCGGCCAGCACCTTCAGGGCGTCGCGCATGGCTTCGATGCGGCCCTCCGAGCGCATGGAGCCGGAGATGTCCAGCACGAAGATGGATGTCGACGGCTTGCGCCATTGCGCCTGGTAGGCCGCGAGCACGGCGTCGATGACGTCCAGCCGGTTGGGGAAGGCCAGCTCCGCGACGGCGCCCTGCGGCAGCGCCGCGGCCGGCTTCACCTCGGGATTGGCCGGGCGCAGGAAGGCGGCCGACAGCGCCTGCTGCTGGAACGGCGCCGCCTTCAGTGCCGTGACCAGCCGCGTGTAGTCGGCGCGCCGTCCCTCGCGCAGCAGCATCAGCGGATAGTCGGCCGAGATCATGCCGTCGCGTGGGTACACCAGCGTCAGCTTGTCGGCGTCGCCCAGCCGCTCGTTGGCACGCAGGATGACGGCCTCGTAATTGACCATCGCATCGAGCTCGCCAGGGGCCTTCACGAAGGTGTCGGCCAGCCAGCCGGAACTGCCGGCCGTCAGCTTCTGGCCGCTGAGAAAGGCTTTGATGAGCTCGGGCTTCACGTCCTGCACCGCCAGGTCCTCGCTCTTGCCGGCGGAGGCCGAGGCCACGGCGAACAGCGCGCTCATGCCGGTGTTGGAGCCGCTGGGCGAGGTCATCGCGTAGCGCAGCTTGCCGGCGGCGGCGGCACGGGCGATCTCCGCCCAGTTGGGCGGTTTGGCGTCCCAGCCCAGCGCCTTGAGCCTGGCGGCCTTGACGCCCAGCGCGATGCGCGAATAGAAGAGCTTCTCCCGCGCCAGCGGCTGGGTGGCCAGGGCCAGCGAGGGGTAGGCGCCGTTGGGCGGCAGCAGCGCGTCGAACGCCTCGCCGGCGTTGAGCCGCTCCACGGCGTCCAGCGTGCCGGCGTAGGTGAACCGCACCTCCACGCCGGCCGTGCGCGCCGCGGCCGTGAGGGCGGGTTCGAGATCTTTCAGCTCGGAGCCGGCGAGGATGCTGAACGGCGCCGTGGCCGCCGGGGCGTCAGCGGGCGTGTCCTTGCGGCCGCAGCCGGCCAGCAGCAGCGCGGTCAGCGCGGCGGTGGCGGCCAGCGCCCGGCGCGAGATCATAGCCGAACCTCGCCGCGTGCCTGCACCGCTGCGGCGGCTTCGTCGCGGCGTACGCGGTCCAGGTAGGTCTTGCTCTTGGCGACCTCGTCGGTCAGCGTGCTGACCGTGGCCTGCATCGCGTCCAGCGCCTTGCCCTTGAAGTCGGCGATCGCGTCCATGGTCTGGTAGATGTTGGCGAAGGCCTGCTGCAGCCTGGCGATCTCCACCGTGCTGGACGCCGCCTGCGTGTGGATGGCGGCGCTCTGGTCGCGCAGCATCTCGCTGGTGGACTGGATGAGCTGGCTGGTGGTCGTGTTCAGCGCGCTGATCTGGTCGAGCACCAGCTTCTGGTTGTTCAACGCCTGCGCAACGATGACGGCCGTGCGCAGCGCCGACACCGTGGTGGTGGTGGCGCGGTCCACGCCCTTCATCAGCTCGAGGTTGTTCTTGCGAATGAGGTCCAGCGCCAGATAGCCCTGGATGTTGACGGCCAGCTGGGTCAGCAGGTCCGTGACCTTCTGGCGCGTGTAGAACAGCATCTCCTCGCGCACGATGCGCGCCTTCTCGGCGTCGCTCGTGTCCAGCGTGCGCGCCTTGGCCTCCAGCTCGCTGTCGAGCTTCCTGCCGATGTGCACATACTTCTCCAGCCGCTCCATCAGCGCCCAGAGGTTGACCTTCTCCTGGTCGATGGCGGCGTTGTCGCGCAGCAGTTCGTCCTTGCCGCGCTTGAGCGACTCGATGATCGCGTTGAGGTGCCCCTGCGCGGACTGGTAGCGGTCGAAGTAGTCGGCCAGCTTGTTGCCCAGCGGGATGACGCCCAGCAGCTTGCGCACGCTGAACAGGTCGCCCTGGCGCGACGGGTCCAGGGCCTCCACCTGCCGGCGCAGGTCGATCAGCGACTGGCCGATCTGCGCGCCCTGGTCGAATGCGCCACTCTTGAGCGACCCCACCGGACGCTCGAGCATGCGGTTGGACACCGACGCCGAGGCCTCGATGTCCTTGACGCCCATCGAATGGATGCGCTCGACCGCCTCCTTGAACTTCGGGTGCTGGCTGTCGTGCGCGGTGATGTCGTCGATGAACTGTCGAACCTGCTGGTCCAGCTCGGCCACATCCTCGGGCTTCAGGCGCACCTTGCCGCTGGCGGACTCGACGGGCAGCGGCGCGACGGCGGCCGGCGGCTCCAGCGTGAAGGCGTCGGGCGGGGCGATCTCGGTGGTGGGGGTGCTCATGACCGGGTCCTCATTTGAATTTCGCTTCGATGCTCTGGATCATTCGCTCCAGCCACTCGTGGCTGGGCGGGTCGATGACGTCCACGAGCATGTCGGGCGCCTTCACGCCGGCCTTGGCCCAGGCCTCCGGGCCCTTGATGTCGCCGCCGGTGCGAAAGCCGTAGTCATGCGCCAGCTCGCGCAGCGCGGGGTCGGTCTCCAGCGCCTGGCCGAGGCGTTCGCCCGCCGGCGTGTAGGGCACCAGCACATGCTTGGAATAGACCGTGGGGCGCGGATAGAGCACCACCATGTCGCCCTGCAGACGGTCTGGGTGGCGCAGCCAGAACTCGATCATCTGGGACTCGTAGGCCACCAGCAGCGGCGCCTTGCCCATGCCCAGCGCCAGATAGTCCTCGAAGGGGCCGGCGGAACTCTGCTCCTGGAAGCCCTGGCGCAGGAATAGCGGCGCGACGGCGGGCATCACCTTCTCCACCTCCTCGGCGCTCTGCACGATCTGCTGGCCGTTGGCGAGGTAGCTGGCGAGCGCCAGGTACATCGCCGCGGAGTTGGACGTCCGCACGTCGGTGGAGTTCACGAGCACGGCCTTGCCGGTCGCGAAGGCCTCGCTCTTCTTCAGTTCGCGCCAGCGGGTGCCCTTGTCCACCAGTGCCATCAGCGCGGGCAGGTCGACGATGTAGTAGAACTCGCCCTGGCGCGTGGCGATGCCGTTGGCGACGAGGATGTCGGCGATCGGCTTCCAGCTCGCGAAGACGATGGGCGTGTAGAAGGGGTTGTAGACGCTGGAAGCCTTGGCGGCCCGTTGCAGCTGCTGCGCCGCTGGCGCGCCGGACGGGAAGCCGAAGTCGTAGGTCTTGGCGTCGTAGCGGCCCGCAATGGCGCGGGAGCCCGCCTTCTCCACGTTGACCGTGAGCCCGTGCCGTGCCAGCGCCGCCTTCACGCGAGGGTCGGCGAAGAACGCCTCCTTCTCGGAGCCGATCAGCCCGCGCAGCGTGGCCTGCTGGGATTGGGTGAGGCGTTGCTGGTCGGCATCGGCCCGCTCATTCGAGAGGTTTCGATTCGAGTGCCAGATGCCGGCGCCGACGCCGGCCAGCAGCAACAGCGCGAGCGCCGGGGCGACGAGCTTGCGGATCTCCAAGTGACGGTCTCCACGCAGGCGGAACTGGGTGCCGCTGCGCGCCGCATGATGCCAGCAAGTGCCCGTCCCGCCGCGGTGCGGCGGTCATACGCACGTCACATACTTATGAGTTGCTAATGCGCCGCTGACGCGGGCCCCGTGCGCCGCACGGGGTGTTCCTCGCGTCAGCGCATCAGCGGGTTACTTCTCGACGAAGGCGCGCTCGATGACGTAGTCGCCCGGCGTCGTCGTGCTGCCTTCCTTGAAGCCGCGGATCTCCAGCATCTCCTGCATGTCCTTGAGCAGCGCGGGGCTGCCGCACAGCATGATGCGGTCGGTCTCGGGGTTCAGGGCCGGCAGGCCCAGGTCGGCCTGCAGTTTGCCGGTCTGGATCAGGTCGGTGATGCGGCCCATGTTCTTGTAGGGCTCGCGCGTCACCGTCGGGTAGTACAGCAGCTGCTCGCTGGCGTACTCGCCAAGGAACTCGTGCTTGGGCAGATCCACCGTGAGGTGGTCGTGGTAGGCCAGCTCGGCCACCTCGCGCACGCCGTGCACGATGACGACCTTCTCGAAGCGCTCGTAGGTCTCGGGGTCGCGCACGATGCTGATGAACGGCGCCAGGCCCGTGCCGCTGCCCAGCAGGTACAGGTTCTTGCCCGGCAGCAGGTAGTCGATCAGCAGCGTGCCGGTGGGCTTGCGGCCGACGATGATCTTGTCGCCGGGCTTGATGTGCTGCAGCTTGGAGGTCAGCGGGCCGTCCGGCACCTTGATGCTGAGGAACTCCAGGTTCTCTTCGTAGTTGGCGCTGACGATGCTGTATGCGCGCAGCAGCGGCTTCCCGTTGTCGCCCTTGAGGCCGATCATCGTGAAGTGGCCGTTGGAAAAACGCAGGGCCTGGTCACGCGTGGTCGTGAAGCTGAACAGGCGGTCGGTCCAGTGGTGGACGGTCAGGACGGTCTCTTCGTGGAAGGCACTCATGGGCGGTTTCATTGGCAGGTCAACCCGGGGATTTTCGCCGGGAACGGATAGACGGACTTCAGCCAAGGGTCAACGCTGTGTTTCGATGCGCAGAAGCCTCGCTCCCGAGCCCTCGCTGCACGCCTGATCGCCCGGGTTGTAGAGCGCACAGGCTTTCAGCGACAGGCAGCCACAGCCGATGCAGCCGGTCAGCCGTTCGCGCAGCTGCTGAAGCGCGGCGATGCGTGCGTCCAGCAGGGGCGCCCAGCCGGCCGACAGCCGGGCCCAGTCGGCCTTCGTCGGGGTGCGACTGTCGGGCAATGTCGCCAGGGCTGCCTTGATCTGCGGCAAGGTCAGGCCCACGTTCTGCGCTGCACGGATGAAGGCGACGCGGCGCAGCGCGTGGCGCGGATATTGCCGGTGGCCGCCCGCGCTGCGGGAGCCCGCCAGCAGGCCTTCGGCTTCGTAAAAGCGCAGGGCGCTGGCGGCGATGCCCGCACGGCGAGACAGCTGGCCGATGGTCAGCGGCGCGCCGGCCGCCGGGCTTGACTTCAAGTTCACTTCAACTTCGAGCATGGCGGCCATGTTCCCATGAACGGAGATGCCGATGTTGATGAAGACTGCCGCCGCCGCACCCGCCACGCTGGCCGGGTTGCACCACCTGCTGGACGCCGGCCTGGCGTGGTCCGCCACCTACCGGGGCGCGCTGAGCAACCATCTGCCGATGGCGCAGCAGGCCCTGCTGGAGATGGGCGCCTCGGCCGAGCGGCTGCAGGCCTTCACCGAGCGCGAGGAGACGCACCTCGAACCCCGGGCCGTGGCGCGCGCAGGGCGCATCGTCGTCGAGCGAGACCTGGGCCGGCCTGACAGCGACGCCGACTGGCGCTCGCACTTCGCCGCCCGCATGGCCGAGCTGGGCCCGGCTACCGCGCTGCGCGAGGCGCTGGCGCTGCTGCTGCCGGGGGCGGGCGCCATCGCCTTCCACGGCCTCATCCGCACGGCCCATGCCGTGCTGGCCGGGCACGAGGGCGAGCTGGTGGCGGGGCTGGCGCACTGGGCTGCTCACTTCATGCCGCTGCCGGTGCGCGATGGCGGGACGCCGCTGCCCCTGGTCGACTGGCTGGCGGCGCTGTCGACACTCCCGCGCCCGTCGGCATCGGGTGGTCTCATCACCGGCCGCATGCAGGCCTGGGCGGGTTCACCGGCCTTCGCCGACCTGGCCGGCCGCCTTCACCACAGGCCGGACACGCTGCGGGAGCTGGCGCTGCTGGCGGCCCGCACCTATGCCGCCAGCGGCAACTTCACGGTCCTGCACCTGCTCACCGCCAGCCACGCGATGAGTGTGCTGCAGCCGTGCTGGCCCACGCCCGAGTTGCCGCGGGGCTTCAGCGTCGCGGCGGCGGCCGGCCTGCTGGCCAGCGGCGTGGCACCGGCCCTCGCGCTGGACCGCCTGCCCAGCCGCCCCTGGCCGGCACTGCTCTCAGCCGCCTGCGCGCAGGACGACGCCCATGTCATCAAGCTCACCCATGCGGCCTGGCGCCTGGGCCGGCTGTGGCCCGACCCGGCCTGGCGCCGCGCGGTGGAACGTTCGATGCCTGCCTGATCCCTCACTTCAGATGGCGTGACAGGAACTGCTCGATGCGTTGGTAATAGTCGAGCTGGTCCTCAAGCAATGGGAAGCCGTGGTACGCGTTGGGGTAGGTAACCCAATCCACCGACTTGCCGTACTTTTGCAACGCGTCGCGCATGCGCTCCCCGTTCTGGATGGGGACGCGCCGATCCTGCTCGCCGTGCACCAGCAGCACGGGTACTTTGATGCGGCTGGCTTGCTCCAGCGGGGAGCTTTTCGCCAACAGCGCATCGTCCTTGACCCTGTCGCCCAACTTCTCGGTCAGCGAATAGCTCTTAGCGTCTGTCGAGATGTCGTTCCAGAAGAAATCGAACATGAAGCGCGGGTCGCTGACTGCGGCAAACGCGATCGCGCAGCGGTACTGGTTGGGGTCCTTGGCCACGCCCATCAGAGCGGCATAACCGCCGTAGCTGGCGCCCATGATGCAGACGCGCTGCGGGTCCACCCAACCGTTTCCCACGGCGAATGTCAGTGCGTCCGACACATCGTCCTGCATGGCCAGTCCCCACTGCTTGAAGCCGGCCCGGAAGTGATTCTCGCCATAGCCTTCGCTGCCGCGGAACTCGGGCTCTATGATGACATAGCCTCGAGATGCCAAGAACTGGCTCTCGGCACGCCAGGTCCAGGTCGCGCCCCGGCTCCAGGGGCCGCCATGGACCAGCACGACAGCTGGTGCGGGTTGGCCGGACAGGCTGCGGGGGCGCGTAATCCATACGGGAAGGTCCTCGCCGTCCCTTGCCTTGGTGCGGTGCAGTCGCAACGGTGCCATGCGCGCTGGGTCCACGCCGGGGCGGTTGCGACCCACCATCTGCCATTCATCGCTGGACGGTGTGAACAAC
>JACCDP011092207.1_pt1 | contig 23196 bp, 21 predicted proteins | sample 7445841 | NCBI WGS metagenome assembly JACCDP01 (sample SAMN15323441, study PRJNA562643) | freshwater metagenome | isolation source: river surface water | place: USA:Blue River Watershed | collected 2017-08-17
AAGCTCACCAAGACCTCTTAATGAGTCCCAAAAGAGATCAAATCTTATCTGAACTTTGTTTGACTAACACTGTCTCTGACGGTGAAGTCCTTTGGGATATCCAAAGGAAAAGTGCATACGTGAGATCACCAAAGTTCCTTAACATAGATCGGAGCTTTGTATTTGGCCCCGTGACAGCGTCTCCAGATGTGAATATTCATCAATGTCTTATTTATCCAAATAGCATAATCAAGGATGGAGAAGACTTAACAAGATGTATAGTCACGCCTGAGTCAAAGATTTACTTTTAGCTTGTTATGATGAGGAATTGAAAGTGATCAAGCAGAACATAAGAGGGTATGTTGTATAAGCAGAGGTGGTAAGTATTGGGATCAGCCTCGATGCATGTTTTTAAAATCTTCTCGCTATAAGACTTCTGTTGAAGTTATTGCTCAGTGATCTTTAAAACAAGCTTTCGTAGCACTTGAGATATCATTGTTAAAACTTCGTTCAAATATGGTTGTAATATTAGTTGTTACGGGACTATATCAAGCTTCTTTGCATGGGAGCTTGGCCATGCCCAGAGTCAGCTAAAAAACCTGAACCTACGAAATCACTGGCAACTTCTAGTACTTTGGGCGCCTTCTCAGCACTCATTTTCTTAGTTGCTTGTGCTTTAGTTTGAGTGACAACAACTTTATCTTCGCTCGAGTTGCGCTCTAGACTAGCCATTCCAGCGGGAGCTATATAGAACAGCGTCGTTCCTGCTGTTAGACGATCAGGATTTGATATGTTGTCGTTTTGACGCCATATCATCCGCCACAGCGAGGAATTGCCCAAAACACGTCCAGCGATAGAAGCGAGGGTATCACCCTGCGATACTTGTACTTCAGACCTTTTCATTCCTTCATAAGCACTGGCAAATGCCATCGACTTCTCAGTCAGTTGGTAATATACCACGTCACCAGGATAGATCAGGCGAGGATTGGCAATTCCTGTAAAGTTGGCGATTTCTGTCCATTTGTTACTCTCGCCAAAGATCTTTTGAGCGATCTTAGCCAGAGTATCTCCTTTCTGGACTATGTAAACCATCTTCGACCCTATCTCAGGCAAACCTGGAGCAGCAGGACTACCCATCGCAGCAGGTGCAGAAGCAACTGGCTCCATAGGAGCAGCAGGTGCGGCAGCAGCTGGATCGACAGGAGCAGCATTTCCACCCTCAGTGGCTGCCATGCCATTAGTTGCCATTCCATCAGTTGCCATTCCATCAGTTGCCATTCCCTCGGCTCCAACACCTTCAGCACCTGCAAGTGGATTCGCAGCATTTCCGCCCTCAGCTCCCGCTAGAGGATTTGCAGCGTTACCCCCCTCTGCCCCAGCAATGTTACCAAAACCTTGATTTTCACCTTGTGCCGGAAGTTGACTTCCAGCTGAGTTGTTCATTTCGTCGATGATCTGGTTCAGATCTTCATCACCGCCACCAGAAGGGTTATTCGCTAGCGCGTTTCCACCTTCGGCTTCTTGATTAAGACCCACGTTGTTGTTGGCAGCGTTCTCCCCACCGTTGTTCTCTGCACCTTGGGTGCTATCCGCAACAGCGTTATTGCTACCCTCATCACCTTGATTGCCCGCTGCATCATTCTCAGCGGCCTGATTCGAATTTTCATTCGGTTCAGCTGCGTTCTCAGATTCTCCACCCTCCGTAGTGACAGCTTCTTCGGTTCCAGTTGAGGAACTCGAACAACTGATCTGGAGTGAGGTTACTCCGAGTAGCAGAAAGACAGTAAGCGAAACTCTAGTAAGTAAAGACTTCACTATCCCCCTCCTTTCTCATAAATGGTACGTAGAGACTTTTGGCCATAAACAGTCCTCCAACAGTTAAACTTTCACGTTCATCTTCTCGGAAAGACGAACGTTCCCTTTAGTCATTTAAAGTCAAAATAGAGTTCTAGAAAAGGGACGTAGATTGCCGTGTTTCCCACGGAAATAATTAGCTGTTCTCAGGTGTTTGGGATGAATAGAGAGGACTGTTAAATCAATTCACAACTAACTTGCTTAACCTAAGTAGAAGAGAAGATTTCAGATGATGTACATGTGACCACTCTGTGATTTAGACAAATATCCAGAATCTTGACCAGGCAAGTGATTAAACGATATTCTAAACTAAGGTCACTCTCGAGTTTCCAAGAGCATAATTCTTCTGCATTTTCAGCCTAAAGACAATAAGACTGGTCTGATAGTCCTTGCTTATCAGGATCTATATAGATTAAGACTGAGCTCCACAACTTTGCGGGACGCATCATGGTCGAATTTAGACATGTTAGTGTACTACACAATGAGCTCGTTGAGAGTCTGAAGCTTAGTCCTGGTCAAATAGCGATTGATTGTACAGCAGGTGGTGGAGGCCATACAGACCTTATGTTGAAGGCCGTTGGCTCTCAAGGCAAAGTCTTTGCTTTCGATCGTGATCCCAACGCTATAGAAGTTCTTACGAAGAGATTTTCCGCTGAATTATCCTCGGAGAAGTTGATTCTCATTCAAGCGCCTTTTGGAGACCTCGCTAAGTATCTGGAGATTCACAATCTATTTGGCAGGGTTGGAGCTTTAGCTGCCGATATAGGTGTATCTTCACCACAGCTAGATGTAGCTGAGAGAGGCTTTTCTTTTGCGAAGGATGGCCCCCTCGACATGCGGATGGATCCAACTCAAGGCCTCAGCGCCGCAGACATCGTCAACACATATAGTGATTCTGAACTACTCAAGATTTTTAGAGAGTATGGTGAAGAGCCAAAAGCCCACTTTGTCGTCAAAGCAATTATCAAACAACGTTTAACAAAGCCCTTTGTCACAACGTATGATCTTGCTGATCTCATTTCTGCTAGCATTCACTATAAAGAGCGGAGTCGAAAGCACCCCGCCACCAAAATATTTCAAGCATTACGGATAGCGGTCAACGATGAACTGGGACAACTTGAAGCCCTCTTGGCGGCTATACCCAAAGCGTTAGCTCCACGTGCGCGCTGCTCCATTATAACATTCCACTCCCTCGAAGACCGCCTGGTCAAGACGTTTTTCAAGTCTCTCGCTGAGGGAGATTCCCAACAATTTGACAAACGACTACCCTTGACAGCTCAGCAACTCGAAAAATTAGAGAATCGCCAATTCCGGATAATTAAACCCTTTCCTCTGGTACCCTCAGATCAAGAAATGAACGATAACCCTCGCAGCCGCAGTGCTAAGTTAAGAGTCGTCGAACGTAACTAGGAGGTGATTATGTCTCTTGCGTGGAAAAATTTCTGGAGCAAAATGCCTTTAGCCCTTCTTATCGCACTGTTTTTTTTAGCTTCTCTTAAGTCTTATATGAAAATTCAAACGACTATCATTGGCTACAGAATTGGTCAGAAGAAACAATTAGAGTCTGAACTTTTGGAAAATCAGAGTACACTTAAAATGGATCTCGCAAGACTAACTACCAGGCATAATCTTAGTCAATTAGCCCTGAAGTATCAGGATCAAGGGGCCAAACAGTCATGGGCGTCTTATTAAAGATTAGAAAGCTCAACCCACTTGCCTTCTTAATGAAACGCCCGAAGCAGCTGGTCGATGGCTTCGATAGCTTTCGAAGTCGCTTACTCATACTGGTTTTTTTGGTGATTTTTGGAATAATCGCTATTAGGGCAGTTACAATACAAGTCTTCTCACCATCTGCGGACATTCTAGACACTTTAGCAAGAAGACAGTACCAGGCAAAAATAGACCTATCCCCCTATCGAGGGAATATTTTCGATAGAAGAGGCGAACCACTAGCCATTAGTATTCGTCGCCCCTCATTCTACGTAAATCCTCGCATATTCGATCCTACAGCATCCGAGACCAAAGAACTCTCGCGCCTTCTTGGAATCCCCGGAGAAAAAATACGGGGAATATCCCAAAAAAAGAACTATTTTGCTTGGCTCGCCCGGAAAGTCGAAGTCAGCAAGGCGGATAAAATACAAGCGATGAACTTAAAGGGTCTATTTGAGATTAGCGAGCCTGCTCGATTTTATCCTACGGGCTCTGATCTGTCGCATCTTATTGGATATGTTGGTACAGATAACCGAGGCCTCATGGGGCTTGAGCTTGCTTATAATGAGACCTTACAGGGAGATAGACTCACGACTTTTCACAATCGAGACGCACGGGGAAAATCAATATATCGTGACTCAATCTTGGCTTTACCAGAGAAAACTGGAAAAAATATTATCGTCACCATCGACAGCGCTATTCAAAATATCGCTCAAGAAGCTTTGATTAAGGGTCTAGAAAAAGCGAATGCAAAAGGTGGATTCGCTATTGTTTCCGATCCTCATACCGGACGCATTTTGGCTATTGCGAATGCACCGACCATTGCTCTTGATGCTCAGACACGCTTCAAACCTGAACTTGTTCGCAATCGAGCTCTTACAGACATATTTGAGCCTGGATCGGTGATTAAACCAATTGTTATAGGCAAGGCACTAGAGCTCAATCTGACAAGCTTGGGTGAGATACACAATACTCATAACGGTACTTATCGAGAGGACAGTTGGCAAATACGTGACAGCCATGGATCAGAGCAACTCACTACCGAGGAGGTTTTGACTCACTCCAGTAACATAGGGACATATAAGATCATCAAAAGATTGGGTCCAGAGAAACTTTATCAAACTCTTGTCGATTTCGGCCTTACCCAAAAGACTAATACGATAGGATTTCCAGGACAGATGTTTGGTCGCCTTTCACCATGGCAATCGTGGAAGTCTGTCCGATTTGCAAATGTGGCCTTTGGACAAGGCTTTTTTTCTGGTGGATTGGAAATAGTCCAAGCTTTTGGTGCCATAGCTAATGGGGGAAACCTCATGCAGCCATACCTTATCGATCGCATAGAATCCCCTGATGGTGGTATCTTAGAAAGCCATTCTAGCGAAATTGTTAGGCGAGTTTTGAGTCCTCAAACGGCCCTCACCCTCAGACAAGTTTTGCGAAAAGTCGTCGAAGAAGGCACAGGTAAAAATGCGCTTTTGAGCCACTACACCAGCGCAGGAAAAACAGGAACCAGCGAAAAAGTTGATCCTCTCACAAAAACCTACTCAGACCACCTTCGCATAGCGAGTTTTGTAGGCTTTGCCCCTTGTCTTGATCCTCATCTCGTGATCTATGTCGTCGTGGATGAGCCGGGTAATAAGCCCTATTATGGCGGAACATGGGCAGCACCTGTTTTCAAAGAAATTGCAGAAGAATCACTTCGCTATCTTAATGTAGCCCCTGACAAGATCGTTCCTAAAGAGACCCTTGCAAAAGGTAGCGTAGATCAACTACAACGAACGGCAACGGATTGATTTCATAAATCTCTGGAGGTCCGTTTAAAATGGAAGATGATTATTTGGCAAAATTACAGCACTGTATTTTGCCGCGGTCTATCCCAGACAATCTCCCTAACCTAATTCATACCGATTCACGAAGCCTTGTGAAGGGTCAGTGGTTCCTACCTATTGCTGGCGCAAATTTTGATGGTCATGACTATATTGATGATGTTCTAAGTAAAGGAGCTGCTGGCTTCTTCTATAGCGAGAGCAATAGAGGCAAAATTTCCCATTTGAATCTCGATCGTGGTATTCCTGTGAATGATACCGTAGAAGCATTACAGTCAATTGCAAGGTGCTGGCGTTCGCGGTTCAAAAATCTGAAGGTGATTGGAATCACAGGTTCCTCTGGCAAAACAACTCTTAAAGAACTGTGTTCCCTCATGCTTAAGGGGTTCGGACCCACTTTAAAGACAGAGGGCAGCCTTAATAACGAACTCGGAGTACCGCTAACTTTGTGTCGCTTGACACCATCAGACCAATATGCCGTAATTGAAATGGGCGCTCGCCATGTTGGCGACATCGATTTTCTTTCAGGTATCGCGGATCAGGATCTAGGGGTGTTAGCAAACGTCGGTAATGCACATATCGGGGAATTCGGAAGTGCAGAGAATATTCTCAAGGCAAAAATGGAAATTGCACGTGCTTCGACATGCGTATATCCGCGAGACGATGCTCGTATCCATCAAGCTATGAGCTGCCTTAAGAATCGTAAACTAGTGTCCTTCGGTCACCATCCGGAATCTATAATTCAAATTGTAGAGCAACGATTTAGAAGATCAGGTGGCATTTCACTTAAGGTTAAAATAGACGATAAAGTGTTCGAACAAGATTTTTCCTATTTCCATGACAGTTTTTCAATCAATGTTGCGTGTGCGCTAGCTGTAGCATACGGCTTGAATTTGGATCTCAGAAAGGCACTTGAGAAGCTGACCGAATTTGCTGGTCTTAAGGGGAGATTCCAGATTCATAAGCTTGGAGATCTAACCCTCATTGATGATGCTTATAATGCAAATCCTTTAAGCATGCTCGCAGGCCTTGAGACACTCAGAAAAGCATATGATGGAGTTGGGAAAACCATCATCCTTGGAGACATGAATGAGCTGGGGGATAGCTCTGAACAATCTCATCGGTCGGTTGGCGTTGCCTGTCAAAAATTTTTTCCAGAAGACAGGCTTGTCACTATTGGCAAACAGGCTAGATGGATCGCTGAGGCTGCTATACAGTCAGGAATGAATGAAAATCTGATCGATTGCTATCCCGATGTTGATGCCCTACTCCCCGTTCTATCAAGCAAAATCAAAGGTACCCAACTTCTTTACGTGAAAGCCTCTAATAGTCTAAAATTAAATAAAATCATCGATACTTTACTATCAAGATAGGGACTAACTTGCTTTACCATCTATTTCATAATCTATCGACCGATATCAGTCTGTTTAATGTCGTGCGTTACATTACCTTTCGTTCGATGGCTGCACTTATTACTGCCCTTGTTATTTCCTTTGTTTTTTCTCCTTGGTTTATTCGAAAACTGAAAAGTGCCCAGATAGGACAGCAGGTTCGAAACGATGGACCTCAGTCTCATTTTTCCAAAGCTGGAACTCCGACAATGGGAGGAGGTCTCATTCTCGTTGCTGCGCTTTTGCCAGCATTACTTTGGATGGATTGGATGAACCCCCACCTCTGGCTAGTGTTCGTTGTAACTTTAGCCTATGGAGCTATTGGATTTACCGATGATTATCTTAAGGTTTCAAAGAAAAACACCAAGGGACTTGCTGGTAAGAAAAAGCTCATTGGACAATTTTCGGTCGCGACAGCTATCTGCGTCATCCATTATCTCATTTATCAAAACGGCGAATTACATTTCCCTTTCTTCAAAGGTTGGGTCATTGACCTCGGCTGGCTCTATGTTCCATTTGCAGTCTTTGTAATTGTCGGCGCTAGTAATGCCGTAAACCTGACTGATGGTCTTGACGGTCTTGCTATAGGTCCTGTGATGACCACTGCTGGCTGCTTTGCAGTGCTAGCATATGTCGGAGGTAACTTTAAGTTTGCTGAGTACCTCCAGCTACACTATCTCCGCGACACTGGCGAATTAGCCATTTTCTGTGCATGTCTTATAGGATCAGGCATGGGCTTTCTTTGGTACAATACTTATCCGGCCCAAGTCTTCATGGGTGACGTTGGCTCTCTTCCCCTTGGTGGCGCTCTCGGTGCCATTGCTGTTTTTACCAAAAACGAATTTCTTCTTGTCATCGTTGGTGGAATCTTTGTTGTAGAAGCTTTATCGGTCATTACACAAGTAGCTTCCTTCAAATTGAGAGGGAAGAGAATTTTCAAGATGGCTCCCATCCATCACCATTTCGAACTGAAAGGATGGCCAGAGCCGCGGGTCATAGTGAGATTCTGGATTATCTCAGTAATACTGGCAATTATTGGACTAATGAGCCTTAAACTGCGCTGAGGATGTCATGAGTAAGATTTTAGTCGTAGGAGCTGGCCGCTCTAGCTTGGGAGCAGCAAAGCTTTTACGTAAACTTGGCAAAGATTTCTTGATTTCTGATGTTTCCGAAAAATATCCGGAGCAACTGCAAGCCATCAAGCGTGAAGGATTTCCTCTCACGATAGGACCTCAGGATGAGTCGCTTCTAGAAGACACGAGTGAGTTGATCGTTAGTCCAGGTCTACCTTCTGACATTCCTCTTTTACAGGCTGCTCGCCAGAGGCAAATACCAATAAACAGCGAGATAGATCTCGCATTAGGTATTTTCAACGGCCCACTTATCGGTGTTACGGGCACCAACGGAAAGTCAACTACGACTACTCTCATCGCACATATTCTTGAAAAGCTTGGGATAAGTGCTGTTGCTAGTGGTAACATTGGAGTGCCCCCAAGTTTTCTCCTCGCAGACGATGTCCGTGTTGAAGTTTTCGTTATGGAGCTATCCTCCTATCAATTAGACTTTTCTAATGCCATCCGTAACAGGTGCAGTATCTTCACATCTTTTTCACAAGATCACATGGAACGACATAAAGATATGAAGAGCTATTTCCAAGCAAAGTGGCGACTTATATTAGCGACTGAGTCAAGTGGTTTATGTATCATGCCTCGCGTAGTGGTCGAAGCAGCCAAAACCTTCAAATCTCCAGTACCAAATGCTCCCATAGTACAAGTTCTGATTGATAGAGAAAAACCCGTTCGCTATGGAAAAGACACTCTCGTTGTACATTTTGATACCAAAAAATCATCACTAAGTGGGGATGGAATTCGCGGAGTTCGCTATCTTCCAGAGGACTTCAGCTTTCACAATAAACTCAATCTCATCTACTCGATTCTTTCTGTTCAAACACTTCAAAAAACGCATTGGGATCGATGCCTTGAGACCGTGTCAACGTATAGCTGGTTACCCTTTCGCTTTCAGAAAATTGGTACCTGGATGGGCTACCCAGTGTTCAACGATAGCAAGTCAACCAATGTGGAATCGACTGTTGTAGCACTGGAAAGCGTGCAAAAGCCCTGTATTCTGCTTTTAGGTGGTCTTCCCAAAGGAGAGTCCTATAAGGAAATTGGGCGGTTCAAAAGTAAAATCGCAACACTTATTACTTTTGGGGCGGCCTCAGCAAGAATTGCTGATGACCTTGAGCATTTGAATCCTCATCAGTTTTCGACTCTCAAGGATGCTCTGCAATCACTGCCTAGATTCTTCGATAGAAGCCCAGGTCCTGTGGTTTTTTCACCTGCCTGCTCGAGCTTCGATGAGTTTCAGAACTTTGAGGACCGAGGAGATTTTTTCAATCAGCAGATTCGAACTTATGCTAACTTTAGTAATAATCTAAATCACTGATCAAAAACTGGAGTCAAAGGGTGGATGGTCAACAACAGGGACGATTTTATAGAAACGCTCTATTGTTTATAGTCCTGCTCCTGACCGGATTAGGACTCCTTGTCATCTATTCATCCTCTAGCATTCCTGCCGAAATGCGCTATGGTGACACTCTCTTTTTTGTCCGGCGGCAAGCCGTTTTCGCCTGCATAGGTTTCCTAGTTATAGTGGCGCTACAGTGGATACCCATGAGTTTTTTAGAAAAGTTGACACTCCCAGTACTCGCTTTATCGCTGGGATTGCTTGTCTTAACTCTTATTCCTGCTTTTCAACATAGGGCTAACGGAGCCTCGCGATGGGTAAAGATCGCTTGGCTCAGTTTTCAACCTTCAGAGCTTGGAAAAGTAGCTCTTTTGCTCTTCTTAGCTAAAAATTTGAGCAGGACATCATCCCGAATTGATCGCTTTCCACTTCATATTGCCCCTAACCTTTTGGTACTTGCCGCTTTTGCGGCTTTATTGATGCTCCAACCTGATTTTGGGTCGACAGTCATATACGTGAGCCTCAGTTTCTTTATGTTATTTGTCGCAGGATTACCGTGGAAGTACATAATTTTGGCTTTTATGGCATGTATGTTAGGAGCTATTGCAGCGATAGTTCAAGCACCCTACCGTCTAGCCAGAGTAACCAGCTTTCTCAACCCTTGGGATACCATTCAGACGGGTGGCTTTCAAATCGTTCAAAGCTATCTTGGCTTCCACAATGGGGGCTTTTGGGGAGCGGGGCTTGGTGAATCCCGACAAAAGCTTTTTTTTCTTCCAGAAGCGCACACAGACTTCATTCTTTCCGTTGTTGGAGAAGAAACCGGACTGATCGGTGTATTTTTGGTAGTGGCTTGTTTCGCCTATATTGCGTGGCTAGGATTAAAGATTACAGCTCTTCAGACTCACACGTACCGAAAGTTTTTGGCTTTAGGAGTAAGCTCTTTAATTTCCATCCAGGCTATCGTAAATATGGGGGTCGCAATGGGGCTTTTACCAACCAAGGGTATGTCGCTCCCATTCGTAAGTTTTGGCTCCAGCTCCCTTTTGAGTTTTCTTGTTCTCATTGGTATTTTGGCAAAGCTAGCTGTGTTACCAAAGGATTCAGGATTACGAACAACCGTCCATTAAGACGATTTAGAAGAAGCTGGAGGCTAAGATTGGGTAAGGATCTTTGAGTCCACCCATGCAAATGCTTGAGCTCAATTCTATGGATCATCTTATGGCACTTCGACTTCAGAAAAATCTCCACTTTATTGGAATTGGCGGCACAGGCATGCGACCACTAGCAGAAATAGCTCTTCATCAGGGCTATACTGTAACTGGGTCAGATCAGTCTACTAGCGTAAGCACGGATTTTTTATCGAATCTAGGTGCAAAAATAGCCATAGGACATAGCCCCGAAGCTCTTCCCTCTGCCAAAGAGGTTTGCGTAATAGTTTCTAGCGCCATTAAGGACGACAATCTCGAACTTAAAGCTGCTGAAGAAAAGTCTTACCCAATTATCCATCGCTCTGATTTGCTGGCAGCACTCATGCAGGGATATAAATCAATTTGCGTCAGTGGAACACATGGAAAAACATCTACAACAGCGATGCTCGCATACATGTTGGAGTCTCTTGGGCTAGATCCAATAGCTGCTGTCGGTGGTGAAATTGTTGGTCGAGAATCCTATGCATTAACCGGCAAAGGGCGTTACTTCGTCGCTGAATGTGATGAATCGGATGGTACATTTCTTAAGTACAATCCTTTTATTAGTGTAATCACAAATATAGATCTAGATCATCTTGATTTTTATAAAGACCTTGAAGGTCTCAAAGCAGGCTTTCTTTCTTTTATGGAGAAGACAGACCCTGAAGGCTGGTCTATTGTGGGATGGGACAATCCCTCTGTGCGGGAGATTGCTCACCAATTTCAGGGACAGCGGCTGAGCTTTGGAAATCGAATTGGATGTGAAGTCAGAGGGCTAAAATTCAAGAACGAAGGTAGGCTAGCACAGTACGAGGCTGTGGTAGACAAGACTCTGGTCCATGACTTTGCCCCACTAGTAGGAAAGCACAGTTTTCAAAACATTCTGTGCTGTTTGGCAGTCACCCAAGCTTTGGAATTAGACGTCCAGCGAGCAGCTCAAGCCCTCAGAACTTATCCCGGAGTCAAAAGGCGTTTTTCTCTTATAGCCGAAGTTGGGCATGTAAAGATTTTTGATGACTATGCACACAATCCTGGAAAAATTCGCTCGTGTATCGAAGGCGCAAGAGATGCCTTCCCTCACGAGAGAATCATAGTTATCTTCCAACCCCATCGATACTCGCGCTTGGAAACAATGTATAATGAGCTTATGGGTTCCTTTGCTGCCGCAGATCAGGTTTTCGTCTTGCCCGTATATGCAGCAGGGGAAGTCAGTCTCAAAGAGTTTTCTCCACAAAGCATCGCAGCAGATATGAGTCGTGAAAGTCGCGTACCATCCTTTGAGTACAAAACTGACTTGATCGAATCCTTACTGCGTGAGCCTAAGCCGACAGTCATCATAACTATCGGTGCTGGAGACGTATCGCGACTGAGTACTGAATGGAAGGACCGATTGAATGAACAAACGGCGCAAGAAGAAAGGACTCCTATCTCACCAAAAGCCTAAACGGCGTTGGATTGTGCTTGCTCGCTTTGTCAAACCCTTATCTATTCTGGCTGCAATTGGAGTTTGTCTCTACCTTTCCATCTACTTTTCGCAAAAAGTTCAAATTTCTCTTAGTTCGCTTCAAAAAAACGATGAGAGGCCGCAGCTTGCGGTTACTCGATCGATAGAGCCTAAAGATGAAGAAAAAATTAGATCCGCCTACCAAAAACTCAATCAGGTAGATAGAGCAACCATGTCTAATCTCGCCATTCAAGTTCAAGAAGGAGTGGGCTTACGAAAAATCGAGCTCATTCAATCTACCCCTTATAGAATCATGATTGCTTCCCACCCCTTCGTTCCCAAAATGATGGTCGAGCTTGACTCACTGCGATTTGTAAGCGATGACGGCATCATCTTCGGTCGTGTGAATGAGGGGGACAATTTTTCAATCCCTACCCTCCGTGGTCTAGACCGCAAAACAATTCTCAGTAAAAATAAAAATGGTACTTATATCACGACGTCAGGTAATCAAAGGATTATTGAAGAGTCACTGCTTGCCCTTCAAATCGGTGAGGTACACGGAGTTCACTTCAAGTCTCTTTACTATGATGATTTTCGTGGGATAAGCGGTGAATTAGTGGATCCTACCTATCGCATAACTTTAGGCTTTAGGCCTTTTGAATCAAAATTCGTCAAGCTTGATAAGATACTTCCCAACCTACGCGAACGCGGTATCACGTCCGCTTCCATAGAATTGGACTATAAAGGCAAAGCGTTTGTTAAAGAATCTGTCCTCTAGCTATTAGGAAGAGATCGTGCAGCACAAGAACCTTTTTGCTCTCGACCTTGGTACCACAAAATTTTGCATAGCTGCCTTAACGTGGGAGCAGCAAAAGCCGCGTTTGAGAATCGTAGATGTCCCTGCTGATGGAATGCACAGGGGGATGGTCTGTGACTTTTCAAAAGCAGAACTATGCTTGCGTGAGCTGATAGAAAAAGCTGAGAAAGAACTCGATCTCACTATAGACAAGGTTATTGTAGGCGTAGCTGGCTCACACCTGAGAAGTCACATCGTACAGCACAGTATCGATATTCAGCGCCACCCTTGCCAAAGCAAACATCTACAAAGGCTCCTCGAAGAGGTTGAACTAGCTGAAGAGAATCCTTTTCGAGAGCTACTGCACTGTGTGCCTATTGGATATCGAATCGATCAAAGAGAGGAAACGGATAACCCTCTTGGGTTTACGGGCTCACAACTGTCTGGTCGATACTTCATCATAGATTCCGACAAAGACTATCTCAAAGATCTCATCAGGATCTGCAATGCAAACGGACTTGAAGTTCAAAGGCTTTATTCGGAGCCTTTTGCAAGTGCATCTGTTTCTGTAGATGATGAGGCAAAGCGTCTTGGTCTAGCTATTGCTGATATCGGGGGCGGAACGACAGATGGTATTATCTTTCAAAATGGCAAGCCAGTGTCTGCTTTTACCATCAATATTGCAGGGTCAATGATGAGCAAAGACCTAGCTGTAGGATTGAATCTCAACCTACAAGATGCTGAAACAATAAAACATCAATTCGGACTGATGTACTATAATGAGGCAAAGGAGCTTCGCCATGAACTCGACCCCATGTCTAAGAAAGTCTTTGTGATTCTTGGGTCAAGAATTCATGAACTTGGATCTCATCTTGCAAATGACCTTAAAGACTTTCGAGGCCTTTTGGGGGCCGGAATCCTCCTCACAGGCGGAGGATCTCAGGTTAAGGGGATCGAAAAATTCTTGAGCGACCGCTTTAAAATCCGTGTTTTGGTCCAGGAACCTCAGCTCCCTTTTAAGGACGTTGACAAACCCTTGCTAAATTCCCGTCATGCGACAGCTCTAGGGTTACTTAATCTGGAACTTGGTCGATCTAAGTCGATTGAATCTGAATCGACTTCCTGGTCGAAGAGATACATTGATCAATTTGTAAATTGGATCCGTGAACTATCTTGACGAAGCTTCATGGTCAAAAATTTGACAGGCAGAGCCCTTCGTTCTTATAATTTTGTTAAGTCCTTTCTTGTAAAACGAATCAATCCCTAGAGCCTTTGAAGGAGTGCCTGCCATGGTTCTCGACCAGGATCGTTTTGTGCCACCCGGAGCTAATATTAAGGTCATAGGTGTTGGTGGTGGAGGCGGAAATGCCGTTAACACCATGATTCGTACAAGCATTGAAGGCGTAGACTTCATAGCTGCGAATACGGACGTCCAAGCCCTTCGCTTTTCGCTTGCCGAGCGAAAAATACAAATTGGTCGCGAATTGACCAAAGGCCTAGGTGCAGGTGCTGACCCCGATATTGGTAGAGATGCAATGCTGGAAGACCGTCACGCTATCACTGAAGCGCTTTCCGGCGCCCACATGGTCTTTATAACTGCAGGAATGGGCGGTGGCACTGGCACAGGTGGTGCAGCTATTGTCGCTCAGATAGCTCGCGAACTCGGTGCTCTCACGGTAGCCGTCGTCACCAAACCCTTCGCGTTCGAAGGAAAGAGGCGAATGATGTATGCCGAGGAAGGAATTCGGAGGCTAGAAGAGAGTGTTGACACTCTCATTACGATTCCAAATCAAAGGCTTCTAGAAATTGCTTCTCCGGATCTGAGCATGATTGATGCGTTCCGCTTGGCTGATAATGTTCTGGTAAATGCCGTTAAAGGTATTTCCGACATCATCAATATCCCCGGACAGATCAATGTGGACTTTGCTGACGTTAAGACAGTGATGTCTTCCATGGGCCTTGCTCTCATGGGTATTGGTACCTCTGAGGGTCCTAATCGAGCCCAGGAAGCGGCTCAACGTGCTATTTCTTCGCCATTATTGGAAGATGTCAGTATCGAAGGTGCCACTGGAATCCTCATCAACATCACTGCAGGTGAGAGTCTATCGATTCTTGAGGTCAATACTGCTTGCTCGATCATACAAGAAGCTGCCCACGATGATGCTAACATCATCTTCGGTACTGTCATTGATGAAAATATTGGTCAACAGCTGCGTGTGACTGTAATTGCGACTGGGTTTTCCCATCGTGATAACGATACTTCACGCGACCATAGCCTCGTTAAGGCGAAACGAAATCACTATGCGCCACAAAAAGCTCCCGCTTTGAGTAGTTATGCGACAAATGTTAGATCAGTGGAGGCTTCCCGAGCATCCGAAGCAAGACGCGAAGAAAAGCTTGCTCCCATTCCATCGATGGAAGCCAAGTTGGAGCCAAAGCCAAGGCTAGAGGAAAGTCTCACTCGTCTGACACTTACCCAAGCAGAGAACATAGCCGAATTGGAACCAGTCCATTCGATTCCACAACGCCAGGATTCAAGAATCGAAGGTGCTATGGCTGCTCAAAGCCCTTTGAAACTCGATTTCGAGTCCGACGATCTTGCTACTTCAGCGTTTTCATCAACCGTTAGTGGCGCTTCTGACGGCAGATCAGCCTCCGCTAGCTCAGGTCTTTCAGACGAAATGGATAGGAAGATCGACGAGGCTTTAAAAATTGCTGAGCAGCTCAGTAAGAATCCTCTGCAGGCTAACGATGAAGACGACCTTGATATTCCTTCTTTTCTACGAAAGACAAGCAAGGATCTATCCCTGTCCTAACAATATAGCGATACTCCATACGCCCCAAGAGATCACTCTCTGGGGCTTTTTTTATAGTCTTGTAACCATAGTCTCTTGGAATCTTCGTTCGCCCTGTGGGAGTTCATTTAAGAGAGGATTGTTCAACGCAACTGCTTTATCTCGTATATTTCCAACCGTTAACATATCTCGTATATTTGGCAGAGTCTCAGGTCGGCGCTTTTGAATTTGCTCAAACAGAGGAGTCAATGCTTGTCCAAGCAATCCCTTAAGGGCTATGTGAGCACCCTTACCTATTCCAAGTGACACAAAGCGGAAGACATCCTCAATATCAAGTGTTTCACCCCCAGCTACCTCTATAAGATGTGCTGGCAATGTCGTTGGCAATGATATGAGTCTAAAGATAATCTCTGCTAGATCCAAGACATGGATTGGCGCAAGTTTTTGTGGATGTCTTGGAACTGGATAGACCCATGGAAATCTCATCAGTCGCTCAATTGCGCTGACGAATCTATCTTTTGAGACTAGATCCGAATAGGCTAGAGACGTACGAAGTATAATTTTCTCGGGAATCTTTGAGTTGAGAATCAATGCTTCTGCAAAGTACTTTTCTTGCAAATACCAAGATTCCGCTGTTTTCGAGGCCCCTAGAGCGCTTAAGAATATAATACGCTTCGTTCCAGCTTCTTCCATTGCACTGACTAGGTTTTTAACCATTAAAATGTTGCGGCTGTCTTGGCGTAATCCTTCCTGTGCCCAAAATGCTTCTTCCCACCGTGCACGAAAGGACTGAGACCAAGCTAAATGAACAACTGTGTGAACTCCATTAAGAGATGATGAAATATGCTCTTTTTTTAGCATATCTGCAAACATGGGTGTCATATGTGGCACTGGATCAGGAAGATGAGCATGGTACAAGCAGTTTACTTTTTGATTCGCTTCGGACAACTTTCGAATAAGGGCCTTCCCCACAAATCCAGCGGAACCTGCCACCAATATTTGTGCAGCTGACTTTTCGAGCTCAGCCTGATGGGTCTTCATTGGCGAAGGCCTCCTCTAGCAGTAGAAAATTAAAAATATGACTAAAGAATACCATAGGCTTCAAGGGTCCGGGTAGCCACCTCTTTCCATTTTGGCGCACATTCAGCTCGTTCTCTGCTAAGGAGTCTGTAGAAATTATGTTGAGATACAATCTCCCCCATCGCTTCTACCCATTCTCTCAGACCAGCTGACTTGTCGAGTCCAATACCCGCCTTACCAACAACCTCATCAATTCCACTGCTCTTAGTGAAAATTACAGGTCTACCTGTTGCTAGAGCTTGAGCTGCAGGCAGACAGTAACCTTCCAAAAGGCTCGGATGAATATAGACCCATGACTTTGAAAAAAGGCTCTGTAAAGCCGTTTCTGAAAGGTTTGTGTGAACTGTGAGTCTCCTATCACTCAATAAACTAGATCTATTGGCTAGTTCTCGAATCCCTCGTTCATCCGTAACGACATGCCAAGTCCATTCAGGGGGACAGAGCCTCAGAATTTGGGGTATGTGCGATAGACGTTTATAGCTTTCGCCTCTAGCTACCGTTAAAAAGCAGGGAGAAGGCATCCATCCCTGATGGAGAGTCTCCTCAATAGCAGCAGGCATTCCGTTAGGTATCACCTGGATTTTGCCGCGAGTAAAAGGATAGCGCTCTTCCATCAGACTCTTTGTCCATTGAGATACACTTATAATCACGTCAGCACGTTGCAGTGATCGTGGCATTTGAAACTTGAGGTATCGACTTGAGCTGAACGAAACGGAGTTAGGGAGCAGCTCTGGAATAAGATCATGAACTGTCAGGACATTTTTGAGAGACTGGCTAGGGAAAGGCCTTGCCAAGGGAATATTATAGTTGCTTAATCCATGAACGATGACTGATGAGTGGTCTTTTAAGACCTTCAGTTTTTGCTGCAGATTTTGGCTCGAAAGTGTCAAAGCAAGAGGTTTTAACTTTTGATAAAACGGGTCTAAAATCACCGGTGAAAAGCCGAGACCAAGCATTTCGTTACGCAATAGCTGCGCGTGCCGCCCGATTCCAGAATAGGGACTTTGAATTCCATAGTGATCCCAGAAGATAGGGATTTTGTCAGATAATTTCTCTGTATCTAGTTGGACCATATAAAAACGCCTTCCCTATTCTTGCTCGAGAATAGCAGGAAGGCGTTCTCTCTTCAGCCTTAATTAGCCACGGGCAACTGAGGCCATAGTTTCAGCAACCATAATTCTCACATCTGCTCTTTTCATCGAACGATTGGCTCGCTCGATGTCGGTAGCAGAGTCAAGGGAATTAAGTCGGTTAGCAGCTCTCTTGCGAGCTTCTTGAGCTCTTCCCAGGTCTATTTCTGTCGCTTTTTCCACAATATCAGCCAGAACTTTGACCTTATTGTGATCAACCTCAACGTAGCCACCAGCAATGAACAAACGGTCGCTACCGCTGCTCGATTGGACGGTTACTTCCCCTATATCGAGTTCTGCGATCATTCCAGCATGATCCGGAAGTATCGTCATATACCCTGCGGTGCCAGGCAATGTCACAGACGTCGCCTGTACCGAGAAGACCTGGCGGTTCGGCGCAAGAACTTTGAGTTCAAATTTAGCTGCCATATAGTTATCCGCAATTATTGGAGTTTCTTAGCCTTTTCAAGCACTTCATCGATGGTTCCAACGTACAAGAAGGCTTGCTCTGGAATGTGATCGAACTCACCGTCACAGATGCCTTTGAAGCCACGGATTGTATCTGCGCGCTTCACATATTTTCCAGGGTTACCTGTAAACTGCTCAGCAACGAAGAATGGCTGACTCATGAAGCGTTGAATCTTACGCGCTCTAGCTACTGTCAATTTGTCATCCTCAGACAGTTCGTCCATACCGAGGATCGCGATGATATCAAGAAGCTCTTTATAGCGCTGCAATATCGACTGAACTCGACGAGCGGTCTGATAGTGCTCGTCACCAACAACGCTTGCATCCAAGATACGCGAGCTGGATCCCAGTGGGTCAACGGCTGGGTAAATACCCAATTCAGCAATTTGACGAGACAAAACTGTAGATGCGTCCAAGTGAGCGAAAGTAGTCGCTGGTGCTGGATCCGTATAGTCATCCGCGGGAACGTAAACAGCCTGAACCGACGTAATGGAGCCGTTCTTGGTTGTTGTAATACGTTCCTGCAGTTCACCCATTTCACTCGCCAGAGTTGGCTGGTAACCTACCGCTGAAGGAATACGGCCAAGAAGCGCCGAAACCTCGGAACCAGCTTGAGTAAAGCGGAAGATGTTATCGATAAACAAAAGAACGTCTTGGTTCTCTTCGTCTCTAAAGTACTCAGCGATTGAAAGCGCGCTCAATGCAACACGAGCACGTGCTCCTGGTGGCTCGTTCATCTGACCGTAGACCAAAGCCGTCTTGTCAATAACGCCTGAATCTTTCATTTCGTGATAAAGGTCGTTACCTTCACGTGTACGCTCACCTACACCACCAAACACAGAGAATCCACCGTGTTGGGTCGCGACGTTGTTGATGAGCTCCATGATCAAAACAGTCTTGCCTACACCGGCGCCACCGAAGAGACCAATTTTACCACCTTTAGCGTAAGGAGCGATGAGATCGACAACCTTGATACCTGTTTCAAGAACTTCTGTTTGGGTAGAAAGCTCTGTAAATTCAGGCGCTTTTCTGTGAATCGGGTAACGCTTCTCAGCTTTTATCGGACCTGCTTCATCAACAGGCTCGCCAATGACATTCAAAATACGGCCAAGAGCCGCTTTCCCAACTGGCACAGTGATTTGGTCACCAGTGTCTTTTACTGCTACCCCGCGTGTTAGACCTTCGGTGCTATCCATCGCGATAGTACGCACAACGTTTTGGCCCAAATGTTGTGCAACTTCCAACACAAGGTTGTCTTGATCTTTGTTGATCAATGGGTTCGTTAGCTTCAATGCATTATAGATGGGAGGAAGAACGCCTGAGGGGAACTCGACGTCCACTACTGGTCCCATGACCTGAACAACACTTCCGGTTTGCATGATATCTCCTTGACGTATTCAGTCGATTTCTTGTTACAAAGCTTCTGCACCGCTGATGATTTCTATCAGCTCTTTAGTGATGGCTGCCTGACGTGCACGGTTGTATTGAAGCGTCAACTTCCTGATAACCTCCTTAGCACTGTTCGTAGCAGAGTCCATCGCTGTCATCCGAGCTCCGTGCTCAGAAGCAACGGCGCTCAGGAGAGCTGCGAAAACACTACTTACAAGCTTTCTCTCGAGAAGCTTGTCAGTCAGCTCTTCCACAGTCGGTTCTACAATCAAATTGGCAGCCTCAACTTCAAGCGCTGTGCCCTGGTGCGCGTCAAGGCGAACTGGCAGGAGCTGTTCCAACGTTGGGGTCTGATCTAAAGCAGACTTGAAGTAGGGGTATGCAATATAAACACGATCGTATTTGCCACCCAAAAAAGCCGAAAGCACTTCCTTAGTCAACTCGCGGGCAGTGTCGATATTTCCTTTTTCAAGAACTTTCTCAGTCTGCTTGAAAAAGTTTAGCTTGGACTTTTTGCCAAGTGAAATCGACTTGCGACCTCAGGCATAAAGGTCGCAGGTAACGCCCTCTTTGCCCTTGCGAGTTGCAAATTGCTGCACAGCCTTCCAAAGGTTGGCATTCAGACCACCGCATAGGCCTCGATCCGTTGAAAGAATCAAGACAAGCACCCTCTTCTCGTCGAACTCTCTGAGAAGTGGCGATTCAAGATCGCTGCGACCAGCCAAAAGTTTTGCGACCAGCTGGTCTAAGGCGCGGGCATAAGGTCTGGCAGCTTCCGCAGCATGACTGGCTCGCGCAAACTTTGCTGCAGAAACGAGCTTCATTGCATTGGTGATCTTCTGCGTACTTTTGACGCTTCCGATTCGCCGCTTGATGTCCTTAAGGTTAGCCATGAGCCTGATATCCCTTGTCGTAAGCGGTGATTGCTTGTTTCAATTCGTCTTCGATATCGCCCAACTTTGCACGAGCCTCGATCTTATCTAGCATGGCCTTGTGCTGTGAACGGAGGTGAGCTACGAAGCCCTGCTCCCAGCTCTTCAATTGGCTGAGCTCGTATTTGTCAAGGAAGCCCTTGGTTCCTGCATAGATGACGGCAACCTGAACACCTACTTCGAAAGGTGCATATTGGCTTTGCTTCAAGAGCTCAGTCAATCGCGCGCCACGAGCGAGTGTTTTTTGTGTGGAAGCATCAAGATCGGAACCAAACTGAGAAAACGCTGCCAATTCACGATATTGTGCCAATTCAAGACGAAGAGATCCTGCGACTGACTTCATACAAGGAACCTGAGCAGAGCCACCTACGCGAGACACTGACAAACCAGCATTGATCGCTGGACGGATACCGCTGTGGAAAAGATCGGCTTCCAAAAAGATCTGGCCGTCTGTGATAGAAATTACGTTAGTTGGAATATAAGCTGAAATATCGCCTGCTTGAGTCTCGATAACGGGGAAGGCCGTTATTGATCCAGCGCCAAGAGAATCGTTCAACTTACATGCGCGCTCTAGAAGGCGGCTGTGTAGATAGAAAACGTCACCGGGATAAGCTTCGCGACCGGGAGGTCGACGGAGAAGAAGTGAAAGTTCGCGGTACGCTGCGGCCTGTTTAGACAAATCATCGTAGAAAATAACAGCATGTTGGCCCTTGTCTCGGAAATACTCAGCCATTCGGCAGCCTGAGTAAGGAGCAAGGAACTGCATAGGAGCTGGATCCAACGCTGTCGCAGCTACTACGATTGTGTACTCCATCGCACCTTCACGCTTAAGCCGATCAACGACCTGCGCGACAGTTGAAGCTTTTTGACCAATAGCGACATAAACGCAGATAACGCCCTTGCCCTTTTGGTTGAGGATGGTGTCGACACAAATCGTAGTTTTGCCAGTTTGTCTGTCACCGATGATCAACTCACGTTGTCCACGGCCGATTGGAACCATGGCATCGATAGCCTTCAATCCGGTTTGTAGAGGCTCGTGAACCGACTTACGAGCAATGATGCCGGGAGCTTTGACTTCCACGACGCCCAGCTCTGGAGATTGGATGGGACCTTGACCATCGACTGGCTCACCCAAAGCGTTAACGACACGTCCGACGAGGCCTTGCCCTACGGGAACGGAATTGATTTCACGAGTACGTTTGACTTGCTCGCCTTCCTTGATAGCCTCGAAGTTTCCAAGAATTGCGACACCAACGTTATCTTCTTCAAGGTTGAGAACGACGCCTTGGGTTCCATTAGAGAATTCAACTAACTCTCCCGCCATAACTTTGTCGAGGCCGTAGATACGAGCGATACCATCGCCGATAGAAAGAACCGTTCCAGTCTCTTCAAGTGCGACCTTCTGGTCGAAGTTCTTGATACGGTCGCTGATGATCTTACTTACTTCGTCTACACGTATTTTTTCCATGACTGTCACGTGCTCCTTAGCTAACGGCTGTCTTGATTAGATTTTCAAGTTTAGTTTTCAGACTCATGTCGAGGAGGCTGTTTTCGATACGAATAACAAAGCCACCAAGAATATCAGGATTTAGGCGAGGGCTGACTTTAACCTTTTTCCCTAATATTTTTTCTAGTTTACTAGTGACTTCGGCAAGGTCAGCAGGTGGAAGCTCAACGGCTGTTTCGACTGTCGCATCGACAATCCCGCGCTCGCTCTGGAGTTTGCTATAAAAAGCTGCTGCTATTTCTGGTAGCAACCCAGCCCGTCTTTTTTCCGTCAAGAGCTTTAGGAGGTCTTTCAAATATGCGTCTGCATTTAGCTTCTGAGTTCCGTGAGCGAAGACTTCGTCAAGCAACTCCTTGGGAGCAACAGGACTTGAGAGGACTTTACGAATATCTTTGTCTTCATAGAGCTTTGCTAGCTCTAAAAGTGCTTCGCATATGCCATCCCGTTTTGCGTCTTGGCCTTTAGTCAATTCCAAGAGAGCGGCTGCATAGCGATTTGCTATTTTAGAAGAACTCATAATCTTTCCTCCTTGCCGACGCTATCAAGAGCACCGAGGCCTTGCTTGATTACTTTTGCCTGTTTGCCTTGGTCCAGGCCTTTCTGAATTTCGGCTACTGCAACTTTATGGACCTGCTTGAGAATTTCCTGCTCAATAGCCGACCTTGCTGCAGCAACTTCAGCATCTGCAATTCGCTTTGCCTCTTTACGAAGGTGCTCGGCTAACTGCTCAGCATTTTGAATGATGGCCTTTGCTTCAAGTTCTGCTTGGTCTTTGAACTGTTTACGAATTTCATCAACTTCTTTATCTAGTTGTGAAAGGCGGTTCTTTAGCTCCTGGTTTCTTTTCTCGGCCTCGAGCTTAGCCGCGCTTGCCTTCTTAACAAGCTCATTGAATGACTCTCGTTTTGCAGCTATGGCGCCGACGAACGGCTTCCGCAAGATGAAATAAGCCAAAATCAAAAATATGATCAGATTGATATAAGGAAACAGAAAACTATTAAAAAAATCAAAATGTTCCAATGCTCACCTCGGAATGGCTCCAGCCTAACTTAGGCTGGGACGATTTTGTCGAGAAGTTGACGAGTAAGTTCGCTAACAACAGCTGGAATTTTCTGTTTCTGCTGCTCCAACTCAGCGGCCAATTCTTTACGTAGACTTTCCACTGTAGCTCTCGCCTCGTCTGACGCACCACCTATAACGTTGTCCCTATGAGATTTGGCTTCTGTCAGTATGGTGTCC
>JACCDP011095418.1_pt1 | contig 23195 bp, 16 predicted proteins | sample 7445841 | NCBI WGS metagenome assembly JACCDP01 (sample SAMN15323441, study PRJNA562643) | freshwater metagenome | isolation source: river surface water | place: USA:Blue River Watershed | collected 2017-08-17
AAACATCCTATTCCCAAATCACCGAGGATATTATCAAACCCATCGAGGCCAAACCTACCAAATGGTGGTACCTCGGATTTACCGTTTCCTTGGCGGCCCTGGGCCTCTGGCTGGTATCGGTCACCTACCTGCTTTTTACGGGGGTCGGGGTTTGGGGTTTGAACAAGACGGTGGATTGGGGTTGGGACATCACCAATTTCGTATGGTGGGTGGGGATCGGCCACGCCGGTACCCTGATCTCGGCGGTTCTTCTTTTGTTCCGCCAAAAATGGAGAACGGCCGTTAACCGCTCCGCAGAGGCCATGACCATTTTTGCGGTTGTTTGTGCGGGTTCCTACCCGCTCCTGCATGCAGGACGGCCTTGGTTGATTTATTGGGTATTCCCATTGCCCAATACCTACGGTTCGCTTTGGTCCAATTTTAACTCACCCTTGCTATGGGACGTTTTTGCGATCTCAACCTATCTTACCGTATCCTTGGTTTTCTGGTATGTTGGACTGATTCCTGATTTGGCCACAATCCGCGACCGGGCTGTGGGCATTCGTCGCAAAATCTACGGCTTGATGAGTTTTGGGTGGAATGGTTCCGCCAAGGGTTGGCAGCGTTTTGAGAGTGTGTCTTTGATTCTAGCCGGTCTTTCGACGCCGCTAGTTCTTTCGGTTCACACCATTGTATCCTTCGACTTTGCGACCTCCGTCATTCCAGGCTGGCATACCACAATTTTCCCCCCTTATTTCGTTGCAGGTGCGGTCTTTTCTGGCTTTGCGATGGTTCAGACCCTCTTGATTATTATGCGCAAATCGATGCGCTTGGAGCAGTACATCACCTTGAACCATATCGACGTGATGAACAAAATTATTTTGGTGACCGGCTCCATCGTTGGATCGGCCTACATCACTGAATTCTTTATCGCTTGGTATTCAGCGGTGCCTTACGAACAGTACGCTTTTGCCAACCGTATGTTCGGTCCTTACTGGTGGGCTTATTGGACCATGATGACCTGCAATGTCATTACCCCTCAATTGTTTTGGTCTCGTAAACTGCGTCGCTCGCTGACCGCCTCTTTCATCATTTCGATTTTCGTGAACATCGGGATGTGGTTTGAGCGATTTGTGATCATCGTTACATCCCTACACCGGGATTACCTCCCGTCGTCCTGGTTGATGTACTCCCCTTCTTGGGTCGAAATCTGCATGTACATTGGCTCCCTCGGGTTGTTCTTTACCTTGTTCTTCCTCTTCGCCAAATTCCTTCCGGTGATCGCCGTCGCCGAGGTGAAATCCATCTACAAAACATCTTCCGAAGAAGAAATAGCCAAAACGGCTGCCAAAGAGGGGCTCGATTTACGCGAGGCCCATGCCCATACCCATGGCACCCATTAATTCAATACTCGATTCCAACAGACCCTGCCAACGAACGCTATGACCAAGAAATACATCCTGGGCTTGTTTCGCGACGAAGAGCCCTTGCTCCACGCGGTACACGAACTCCGCAAGGAGGGTAACAAGATTCACGAGGTTTATACCCCGTTCCCGGTCCACGGTTTGGATGAAGCCTTGGGCTACAAGCGAAGCCGATTGCCACGCGCTGCTTTTCTTTTTGGTTGCCTTGGGGGTACCCTTGGTTTGAGCATGCAGGCCTGGATGCTGGGCGTTGATTGGCCCATGAATATTGGGGGCAAACCGGCCTTGGCTTGGGTGGATTTTGTACCGGTTACTTTCGAATTAACGGTTTTGATTACCGCCCTTGGCATGGTTGCCACGTATTTGGTTTCGTCCGATTTTATTCCTGGCAATGAACCCAAAATGCCGGATCCGCGCATTACCTCGGATGTTTTTTGTATCGCTATTCCCGTTGAGGGTGCCTCGGCTACGGTCGGGTCACGTCTTCGTCAATTGGGTGCCGAAGTCCAGGAAAAGGAAGTTGAACTATGAACGAATTGAACATGCGACCTACTACGTTTCTAAACGCTTTTTGGCTGGGTCTGGGTCTCTGGGCTTTTGCTTCTTGTGCCTTAATTGAAGACAAGAAAGAGCCAGGATGGGAATACGCTCCCCAGATGTATGTCTCCACCCCTTACGAGCCTTATTCACAGGTAACCAAGAACACCATCAACGCAGATGGCAAAAACATGCGGGCTCCGGCACCCGGAACCATTGCTCGCAATGGGCTGGGATACGATAACACCGTATTGGAGCTGATGCACAATTACCCCATCGGACGGGATAGCGTGGATTATGCTGGCAAAGTCCTCCGCAATCCCCTCGATAGTCGCGATACGACCTTGCTCGCCGAGGGCAAATACCTATACGGTGTGTATTGTGCTCCTTGCCATGGGGCTGAAGGCAACGGTCAGGGGAAGGTGGGGCAGATCTACGCCGGGGTTCCCAATTACAAGGATTCCCGCATACCCGGTCTGCCATCGGGTCATATATACCATGTCATTACCATGGGCAAGAATCGAATGTGGGGGTTGGGATCCCAAATCCGACCCGAGGATCGTTGGAAGATTGTGCTGTATGTCAATCAATTAAGAGGTTACCAGGAGCCTTCCTAAGGGGGGCTTTGTTGAATTGTTTTTGGTGTTACTAACTAGATAAAGAAATGGGTTCTCATCACGCCGCAGAAATCAAAGAAGAGCGCTTTGCTCCTTCCTCTCGCTTGACCAATATCATCCGACTCCTGATAGGGGTAGGTGTTGTTACGATTGCTGCCGGGCTTTATACCGACGGGCATCGTTTTTGGGCTAATTACCTGTTGAACAATTGGTTCTTTTTGGGTCTTTCCCTGGCGGGGGTTCTTTTTGTTTCGATACAGTCGGTTAGCAATGCGGCTTGGTCTTTGGGTTATCGTCGGATTGCCGAAGCGATGGGGGCCTATCTTCCTTGGGCTTTTGCAGGCTTTGCGGTTTTGATGATTTCAACATCGATGCACTGGAATCACCTGTACCATTGGGCCCATCACGGGATTGCAGAAGAATTTCTTGAGGGGGGTCAGCCCAATCCTGAATACGATCCCATCATTGCTGCCAAAGTACCTTATCTCAATGTTCCTTTCATGGCGGCTCGTATGGTGGTCTTTTTTGCTCTATGGATTCTTTTGTATCGTGCCATTCGCAAACAATCCATTTTGGAGGACCAAGAAGGTGGTCTGCTACGAATTCGCCGCATCAAAACCCTGGCCTCAATATTCCTTCCCGTCTTTGCGGTGACCTGGGCGATGAGCACCTGGGATTATATCATGTCGGTTGATACCCATTGGTATTCAACTATTTTTTGGGTGTATCATTTTGCGGCCGCTTGGGTTGCTGCCCTTTCGTTCATGGCCATCGTGGCGGTCCTACTCAAGAAAGCAGGTTATTTGCCTCATCTCAATGATAATCACCTGCACGATTTGGGCAAGTTTATGTTTGCCTTCTCCATCTTTTGGGCCTATATCTGGGTTTCGCAGTTTTTGTTGATTTACTACGCCAACATTCCCGAAGAGACGATTTATTTTCAGGAGCGGTTGGAGCATTTTAAGGTTCCGTTTTTTGTGAACGTGGCCGTAAACTTTGTGTTACCGTTCTTTTTGCTGATGGCTCGGGGTTCAAAACGCCAGGGGAATTACCTGATGGCGGTAGCGATTCTCTTGATTGCTGGTAAATACCTTGACCTGTATTTGGGCGTCATGCCAGGAACCATTGGTGGACATGCCCATTTTGGTTGGATGGAGATCGGAATGTTTGCCGGTTACGCTGGTTTGTTCCTTTGGGTTGTAACCCGTGCTTTGGCGTCTGCCTCGCTGATCCAGCACAAGCATCCCTACATCAAGGAATACGCGACCCACGAAGTGATGTAATCGGCCTTTAGGGTCCTTTTTCGGCCCTCTTTGTTGCTATATTCGTTGAAATCTAGCAACCATGCCAAATTTTATGATCGGTCCCCGTAGGTCCCCATCGGTATCTGCCTTGGGATCAGCTTCTGGTAATTCCTTGTCGACCCCTTGGCGCTCCTTTCTGACTTTGATCGGGGTCTTTTTTTTCTGGGGTTTTGTAGCGGCCTCCAACGATATCCTCATTCCAGTTTTCAAGCAGGCCTTGAATTTGGAGCAGGCCCAAAGCCAGATGATTTCCTTTGCCTTCTATGTGGCCTATACCCTGGGTTCCTTGTTGTATCTGGGAGCATCTGCCTTATGGTCTGGTCCAGGTCACGATGATTTAATTAGCCGCTGGGGTTATTCCAAAGCCTTGTCGATTGGCTTGTTGATTTCGGCTGTTGGGACGTTGTTGTTTATTCCCGCTGCGGACCAGGCATCCTTTCCTCTACTCTTGGCCGGGTTAATGATCGTGGGTTTGGGGTTCAGTTTGCAACAAACCGTGGCGAATCCCTTGGTCCTGTTGATGGGTCCGGCCGAAGGGGGGGCCCAAAGACTTAGCTTGGCTGGGGGCATCAACAACCTTGGTACGACCTTGGGTCCCTTGTTGGTGAGTTATGCCATTTTTGGTCCGATGGGTAATGGCGGTTCCACGGCAGGCCCTACGTCAACGGTTTTGGATTTGTCATCGGTCAAAACCCCCTACATGGCCCTGGGTGCCTTGTTCACCTTGGCGGCCTTGGTTTTCTATTTTAAAGACTTGGGCAGACCGACTCCGTCTGGTTCAGCCCAAGGAGCCGCGGATGAAGGTAAACGTATTTTTGCCCTGCCTCAGGTATGGGGTGGGATGATCGCGATTTTTTTATACGTTGGGGTGGAGGTGGCCACGGCGTCCAACCTGCCCGAATATCTCCGGGCAGAATTGAACCTTCCGGTTGAATCTTTTGCTCCGTATGTGGCTTTGTTTTGGGCCAGTCTTATGATCGGTCGCTGGACCGGTACGGCTGCGATGGTTCAGCAGGGAATCCTGGGTTTGAGTATCGCCGCTTCCAGGACCCTCATGCGTTTGGTGTTACCAACCGCCGCCTTTGCGGTTTATATGCTGGTGACCGCCCTGGGAGGACACGATCCCTTTGAGCATTTGGCCTTTGTGCCCGCTTTGGTGGTTTTGGTGATCGCCGACGCCATCAGCGGTGGAAAGGCCGAACGTCAATTGGCTTTGTATGCCGGCCTGGGTATGGTAAGTTTGGTGGTCGGTATGTTGGCCCCTCCTCAAGTGGGTGTTTATGCTTTGACGGCGGTGGGGCTCTTTTGTAGTACCCTGTGGCCTTGCATTTTTGATTTATCTCTTCGGGGTGTTGGGTCGGCTACGACCAAGGTGTCTTCGGCCCTCATCATGATGATCATGGGTGGTGGTTTTGTCTCGGTTTTGCAAGGTTATTTGGCCGATACGCCTTCGGTGGGAATTCGAGGGTCCTTTTGGGTGGGCGTTGTTTGCTTTGCCTACCTTGCTTTTTATGCGTTGGTTCTGGGCAAGCCCCGAAACGCAAGGACCGCATCATGAACAAATTCCAGGGTCCCAAAGGATCGGTGGTCCTGACTTGGATGGCTGTTCTGTGGTGTTGGACCAACGTCAGCGCCTACCCTTGGATACCTTTGCCAGCCCATCATCGTTACCTCAACACAACGATGCCGGTTCCGGGTTCGGGCCTACAGGTGGATTACCGAATGCGGGATTGGCAGGTTCAAGCTGAAAGCTGGCTGCAGGAAATTCAACAGCTCAGTTTCTCATGGAATGCAGGGCCTCCCCTGCGTATACGGGTGGATAGCTTGGGTCCCGAAGATGCGGTGAACTTAATGGAGTTGGGCATAACAACGGATTGGCAATGGGACGAAGCCTATGTGTTGGTTCTTGCTGAAGGAACGGCGACCCTTCGGGCGCAGTCACCCAAAGGTTTGTTTTACGCGACCCGGACCTTAATCCAAATGTTGGAATCGGATTCCATTCGAGCCACGGGTTCCCTGCCGGCGGTCATGGTTTGGGATTTTCCCCGATTTGCATGGCGAGGGATGCACCTGGATGTCGCGCGGCATTTTTGGGAGCCCAACAAAATTCAGCAATACCTGAGTTGGATGGCCCGCTACAAAATGAACGTCTTTCATTGGCATTTGACCGATGACCAGGGTTGGCGATTGGAAATTCCAGAATTCCCCGGCCTGACCAAGGTATCTGCCTGGCGTTCGGCCACCCTACGAGGCCGCCCGGTGGATGTGGAGGATTCCCTTCTGTATCGCCATCAACAGCACGGTGGCTATTATACCGAGGCCGAGGTACGGGCCTTGGTTCGTTACGCCGATTCCTTGGGAATCCGTGTGGTCCCCGAAATCGAGATGCCAGGTCATGCCAGAGCCGCTTTGGCTGCCTATCCAGCCCTTTCGTGCCGGGCCGATTCCCAAGGGGTCCCAGGGCATTGGGGGGTCTTTGAGGACGTGTTTTGTGCAGGTAACGAAGCAACTCTTGAATTTTTGACCCAAGTCCTGGACCATGTTTGTCGAATTTTCCCCGATTCCGTCGTCCATCTAGGGGGGGATGAATGCCCCAAAACCCGATGGGAAGCCTGCCCTCTCTGTCAGCAACGCATGCGTTCCTTGGATCTACCGGATGCCCATGCCTTGCAATCGTGGTTTATGTCCCGCATGATTCAGCATTTGGCCTCCCAAGGCAAATCGGCCATCGGTTGGGACGAGATTTTGGAAGGAGGATTGCCTGAGGGAGCCGCCGTCATGAGCTGGCGCGGCACCGAAGGAGGCAAAGCCGCCGCAAGGGCCGGCCATTCAGTGGTCATGAGTCCAGGCAAACCTTGTTACCTCGACCATTACCAACACGATGGACCCGAAGAACCCTTGGCCATTGGTGGGATGAATCGCTTGGAGGACGTCTATACCTACGAGCCTGTACCGGATGATTTGGAGCCAGGAGCAGTCGTGTGGATTCAAGGAGCCCAGGGCAATGTTTGGACCGAATACATGACTTCATGGGACAAAGTGGAATACATGGTCATGCCGCGGATGACCGCATTGGCCGAGGTCTTGTGGTCGCCTGCCTTGAACAGAACGGTGGGCAGAGGACGCACCTTTGAACATTACCGCGATCGTTTGCGCAGCCATGCCGGATGGATGGCACGCCAAGGATTGCATTTTGCGCCGCATGGTTGGGATCCCACCGTGCTGCCGGAACGACCTTCGAATTAGCCCCATCATTTGTTATGAAAAGAAGGGATTTTATTAAAATGCAGGGCCAGGGGTTGTTGGGTCTGGGTCTGGCCATGGTTTGGCCTGCCCAAGGCGCATCCGAATCGGCTAAGAACCCAGCCGAATCGGCCAAGGGCGCAGCGGCTGAGCCCCTCAAGGCAGGTGCTACACCGTTGGTCCTATCGACATGGGATTATGGGCTGCGAACCAACGAAGTGGCGTGGCGTCTTTTGAGCCAAGGCGGTACCGCCTTGGATGCCGTTTTGGCGGGAGCTGAATTCGCAGAAATGGATCCCGAAAACGCCTATGTTGGCTTGGGCGGGTTCCCGGATCGCGACGGCATCGTGACCTTGGACGCCTCCGTCATGGATCATGGTTATAACATGGGGATGGTCGCTGGACTCGAACAAGTCCCCCGGGCCGCTGCCTTGGCCAGGGCTGTGATGGAACGCACCCCGCACACCCTTTTGGTGGGCGACGGGGCCCTTCAATTTGCCAAGGAACAAGGTTTTGAAACCATGAACCTTTTGACACCTTCCTCCGAAGCGGCTTGGAAGCGTTGGTTGGAAACCTCGCGTTATCTACCCGGGGTGAATGTCGAAAATCACGATACCATGGGCCTGGTTGGATTGGATGCCCAAGGCCGCCTGGCCGGGGTTTGCACCACCAGCGGCATGGCCTACAAAATGCACGGGCGAGTGGGGGATACCCCGCTTATTGGCAGCGGTCTCTATGTCGATCCCGAAGTCGGGGCGGTGGCGGCAACCGGTCATGGCGAAGAAATTGTAAGGGCAGGGGGCTCTCTTCTGGTTGTGGAGGGAATGCGCAGGGGTTTAGATCCCGAAGAAGCCTGCAGGCAGGTCGCTCAGCGAGTCCTTTTGCAACTGCGGCATCGTGGTAAAGACCCAGCCTTGTACCAAGCTTGTTTTATGGCTCTCACCAAGGATGGACAATACGGAGCCTGCGCACTTCAGCCCGGCTTCACCTATGCCGTTCAGGACACCGAACAAGGGAACCGACTCCTTCAAGCCCCGCATGTCTGGTCCAAGCTTTGAGTTGGCTTGCTTCGATACCGATGCCGTTCTTTTGGGCTGCGCTAGGGGTGTGGATCGCCTGGAGCTGTGTTCCCAACGCGACCAAGATGGGTTAACACCGGAGGATGCCATGGTCGAGTTCGCCCTCCGTTCTCGACGTCATGGATACCCACGATTGATGGTGATGCTTCGGCCGGATTCGGACGATACCCTTTGTTCCGAACACAAGATGAAATTGGTGACCGACGCGGTTCGCCTTTGGAAGAACGAAGGAGTCGATGGTTTTGTTGTGGGCTTTGCGGAGGTTTCTCGCCAAACCAGAGGTTTGGAAATTGCTCATGAATACATGCAATCCATCATGGCGTTGGCCCCCCAAAAGGAATGGGTTTTTCATCGCCTTGTGGATCGCTTGACGGACCCACTTCAAGGCATTAAGGCCTTGGAAACGTTGGGTTTCCAACGGGTTTTGAGCAGTGGCGGGGCTCCATCAGCGTTCGAGGGATGGGAAAACCTAATGGTCTGGCAGGCGGCTTGCCCCGGATTGGAATTGCTTGCCGGCGGAGGTCTACGTTCAGGCCCTGTTCAAGACCTGATGAATCGCTATCCCGATCGGGGTCTTTGGCCTCGAGCCGGATTGCATGCGTCTTGTATACCAGCGGGCTCCGACTCTGCGGATGAAGAAGAATTAAATCGCCTACTTTTGGCGTTAAAGTCATGAAGTCCCTCGTTCTTTTGGGGGCGGTGCTTGGTATCCTCCTCAACAAGGTCCAAGCAACCGAGGCCTCTGCCCCGAATCGGCCATTGATTTGCGAGCCGACCGCCTCCTTCGATTTAAGGACCAACGAGGTCCGTTGGACCTTTCAGGCCAAGGGCTGGAAGCGTTGGTTGCCTGCCAACGGGGGACCCCTCGGCTCGGTCACCTGGGATTTGGTGCGCAACGGTTTCATCCAACATCCATACATCGGCCAGAACGCCTTGGCTTCAGCGTGGGTGGGGGATTGCACCTGGATTTACCGTGCTGACTTTGATGTTACGAATCTTTTGGGCGACTCCAAATTCATGCGATACGGCCACGACCTGGCCTTGGTGATGAGGGGGGTGGATACCTACGGTTCGCTTTGGTTGAACGGAAAGCGCCTGATTTCTTTGGGGAATCCCCACCGGACCTACACCGTTCGGTTAACATCGCAAACCGCAAAATCGACCTCCCAAGAACCGGTTTTGAATTCGGGACCCAACACCTTGGAATGGGTGCTTGAGCCTCCCATCCAACGAGTCCAAAAGGTGGCTGAACAGTCAGCTCTGCCTCTGCCTGGAGGGTTATGGCTGCACTCCCGCAAAGCGGCATATCAATTTGGTTGGGATTGGGCTCGGGCCATGCCCTCCGTGGGTTTGAGCGGTTCCGTGTCCTTGCAGATCGTGGGGGATCCCTTGATTCGCCGTCTGCGCCAAGGTCTGCATGTTCGGACCCTAGCGTTGGATTCCCTGCATCGATGGGCTCGCTTGGAATGGATGGGTGGGCTTCCCTTGGACTCGTTGAAAGGTTGGCATTGGGAGCTCCATGGTCCCGGAATCGACGCTCGAGGTGAATCTGAATCCCAATCCTTTGTGATGGAAAATCCTCCATTATGGTGGCCGTCGGGCATGGGGGAACCTACCATGGTTGGGGCTGTCCTGAACCTAACGGATGAGAAGGGTCGAATCCGTTTAAGCGATTCCTTGCATTTTGGGATTCGTCGTGTGGAATGGGTTCAAGAGGCGGATTCTGGGGGGCGTTCCTTTGGGTTTAGGGTCAACGGCAAAGACTGTTATATCAGGGGAGCCAACTGGGTTCCCCATGATATTTGGCCAGCAGAAGCGGATACCGCCCGTAACATCGTTCTTTTGGACAAGGCCGTTCAAGGCAATCTCAACCTGTTACGAGTTTGGGGAGGGGGACATTATGCGTCAGAGGATTGGATGAATCGTTGCGACCGGTTGGGTTTGATGGTTTGGCATGATTTCCCTTACGCCTGCGCCATGTTCCCGTTGGATTCTGATTTTCGTGAAGAGGCCTTGGCCGAAGCCCAGGAGCAGATCATTCGTCTGCGAAGGCATCCGTCCCTGGTCCTTTGGTGTGGGAACAATGAGAGCGAAGAAGGCTGGTTGAATTGGGGTTGGGTGAAGGAGATGCGTTATTCGGAGGCTGATTCGTTGCGGGTATGGCAGGCGTATCGCGATTTTTTTCACAGGGATTTACCCCAGCTTGTTCGTGATTGGGATGGCGATCGGCCTTACCATCCATCGTCTCCGGCCAACGGTTGGGGTCGGGACATCGCTTATCGCGAAGGCGATGTGCATCAATGGGCGGTTTGGTGGGGGATGAAACCCTTTCGCCATTACGGGGAACGAATCGGTCGCTTTGTTTCGGAATTTGGTTTCCAAGGATTTCCAACCCTTGAATGCATGCAGGAATACGGTTGGGATCGCTTTGCTGATTTGAATGATTCGGTGTTACGAATTCACCAAAACCATCCACGCGGTTTTGAAACCATTCGGGATTATTTGCGACGGGATTATTTGGGGCCCTATGCATCACGGACCGATTCGGCCAGCGACCGCGATTGGATTTATTGGTCTGGTATGTTGCAATCGGACGCCATGGAATTCGCGATCCGATCCCAACGACAAGCCCGCCCTCGCTGTGGTGGTTCCATTGTTTGGCAGTGGAACGATGCCTGGCCGGTGGTTTCTTGGAGCCTCTTGGATTATACGACCCGTCCCAAGCCGGCTTGGTTTGCGGTGCGCAGAGCCTATGCGCCTACATTAAAGGATTTACCTTCGGGTCAACCGGATACGATGTGGCATTGGCCTTGCAGTATGGATCAAATTTCCCATCGTTGGGAGCCCATTACCTCCGATTCAGGGCGATTGATCTTGCGTTCGGCGGTTCCTGTTCACCGCCTTTGGTTGCAAGCGGATGGGTTGGTTTGGGGGGATAACAGTTTGGATTTAACGCCCCATACCGATACAACCGTTCCTTACAAAGGTCGTTTGGAAGGTATTCAATCGCTTGAAATTCATCGTTGGTGTCCCTCCCGTCACGGGGTGGATCGAAGCACCCTCACCAAGGGCGATGTTCCCAACGCGGAACAACCAGGGAGGATTTCGTCTCCCCATTAAAATTCTTCGATAAGTAACCGTTTAGAACATGAAACACGTTAAGATCATTTTGGTGTTATGGATTTGCCTTCAGGCCTGGGTGCCTCGAGCACAGTCGCAGTCGGCATGGGTCAGGCCCTTGGTGGGGACCGATGGCCATGGGCATACCTTTCCGGGGGCTGTTTGGCCTTTTGGGATGGTTCAATTATCCCCCGATACCCGGATTGACGGTTCTTGGGATGGATGCAGCGGGTATCATTATTCGGATTCGCTGATTTATGGATTTTCGCATACCCACCTGAGTGGAACGGGCGTGAGCGATTACGGTGACTTTTTGCTCATGCCTTCTTCCGGTTCTTGGTCCTTGGACCCCGCTCGCTATCGTACGGCCTTTCGTCACGAGGACGAAACGGCATCTCCCGGGCATTATTCGGTCAAATTAGCCAACGGGATTGCCGTGGACTTGGTGGCAGGCCTACGGTCCGGCTTGCATACCTATCGTTTTCCTCAAGGGCAGGAAGCCTATGTGCTCTTGGATCTTTTGCACCGCGATCGTTTGTTTGATGGTCGGATCGAAAGGGTCGATGCGTATCGATGGAAGGTCTTTCGTCGCAGCGAGGCCTGGGCCAAGGATCAGCATGCCTATGCTTTCATTGAATTCTCTGAACCTGCGACTGTTGTTATGGACTCGGCATCCCTCAAGGTGGTGTGGTCTTTTGAAAATACCTCAACAGCCAAAGGTGCGTCCGAGCCACGAACCTTGAGGGTCAAAGTAGGCCTGTCCACGGTGGATGGGGAGGGAGCACGCCTGAATTTGCGATCCGATATCGCTGGATGGGATCGCAATCGACTTTTGGATTCGGTGACCCAGGCTTGGGATCAAGCCTTGTCGGTGGTGGAAGTCAAGGACCGAGATTCCGCCAAATTGCGAACCTTTTATACGGCTTTGTATCATTGTTTTATCCATCCCAGCCTGGCCAGCGATGCCGATGGACGATACCGGGGAAGGGATGGTCTCATCCATCGCGCCGAGGGTTTTCAGTATTACACGGTTTTTTCACTTTGGGATACCTACCGTGCCTTGCATCCTCTTTTGACCCTCGTGGATCCTCTGCGCACTAGGGATTTTCTGTTGACTTTTTTGGAACAATTCAAACAAGCGGGGCGCTTGCCGGTATGGGAATTTGCTTCCAATGAAACCAATTGCATGATTGGTTACCATTCCGTATCGGTGATGGCGGATGCCTTGGTCAAAGGAATTTCGGGCATTGATACCCAATTGGCTTGGGAGGCCATGGTGCATAGCGCCAACCAGGATTATGAGGGTATTGCTTGGCTTCGGGATCATGGTCACCTCAGTGTGGAGGCCTGTTCGGAGTCGGTTTCCAAAAACTTGGAATACGCCTACGATGATTGGTGTTTGGCCCAAACGGCTCGTTTGCGGGGGGACCTTGAAGGTTACCAAACCTACCTGCGGCGTTCCGGTTCATGGCGCAATCTATTGGACTCGGCAACCGGGATGATGCGCCCGCGCCAAAACGGACAATGGCTGACGCCTTTTGACCCGCGCGAGGTGAACAACCATTACACCGAAGCCAACGCTTGGCAGACCTCCTTTTATGTACCGCAGGATGTTCACGGCTGGATCGAAGCCGTCGGCGGTCCCCAACGCGCAGAGGCCTTGCTTGATACCTTGTTTGGGACCGATTCCCAAACCAGCGGTCGGACCCAAGCCGATATTACCGGCCTTATCGGGCAATACGCCCACGGCAACGAGCCGTCGCATCACATCGCCTACCTCTACCATTACCTGGGTCGTCCCGATAAAACATTGAAATATGTTCGTCAAATCCAAAACGATTTTTATTCGGATAGGCCCGATGGATTGGTGGGCAACGAGGACTGTGGTCAAATGAGTGCTTGGTACGTGCTGAGTATGTTGGGACTTTACCCCGTAACACCGGGTTCGACCGAGTGGGTTTGGTCGGTTCCTTCCTTGGAATCGTACACGCTGCGACTTCCAAATGGACGTACATTGGATGTAACAACGGATACTTCTTGCATTCGGGGAACCCAATGGCCGGAACGAAGAGTCAATGGACATCGATCCACCCCATCCTTGGCGCTGGAGCATTCGACCTTGATCGAAGGGGGTAGCTGGATCTACAGCCCGATGAATGGGGCTCCTCTTGCTTACGATTCGCCCAAGCGATTGGAGTCCATGGATTTCCACGGATCCCTGCCGTTGATAGAGTCCGATTCAAGGATTTTTGGAGATTCCCTGCGAGTGACCGTTCGTGTTCAGGGACCTGGTCAACAAATTCGGGTGGCCACCGGCGGTTTGGATCCGATCCAAGATGGTAAACCGTACGCAGGTCCTTTGGTTTTGCGTCGATCCGATACAGTTTCCGCCGTTGTTATCGATGCGGAGGGTCGCTCGGGCTTTGTATCCACCGCGGTTTATCGTCGTGTGGACCCACAGCTCAAGGTTCAGGTGACCCATGCCCCCAATCCGCAGTATACGGCCGGTGGTGTTTTGGCCTTGGTTGATGGGGTGGAGGGGGAGAAGGATTGGCGCAAAGGCGCTTGGCATGGGGTGCAGGGTAGGCATTTTGAAGTGGTATTGCAATGGCCCGAGCCTTCATGGGTTCGTTCCGTCCAGGCAGGATTTCTTCAAGATGTGAGGTCTTGGATTGTCTTTCCGTCCAAAGTGACCTATTGGGGTCGGAGCGACGTAAACCAGGAATGGCAATTTTTGGGTAAGGTAAGTCCCTCGGTTGAAGTGGATGATTTATCCGTTCTCCGAAATGATATGGGCATCGATTTAAAAAAGCCGTTCCGGTTAAACCAACTCAAAATCGTGGCTGAACAATTCGGCCCTTTGCCCGCCTGGCATCCTGGGGCCGGAGGGGAAAGTTTTATTTTTGTGGATGAAATCCGATGGGGAACGAAGGACTGATAGGGACGTAGATCTATCGTTGTTAGGGAGCCAACCTTTCCAGAATCCAGGGCTCCTTGGAGTCGGTGCGACGGTAACGAAGTCGATCGTGAAGTCGATTGGGGCGACCCTGCCAAAATTCAATTTCCATGGGTAACAAACGGTATCCGCCCCAGTGGGTTGGCCTTGGGATGGGTACATCCGCAGCATAACGACTCATCGTCACGTCCATGATGCGGTTGAGTTCGGTTCTGGAAGCGACCACCTGGCTTTGGGGACTGGCCCAGGCCCCGATACGGCTACCGCGGGGACGGCTCTGGAAATAGCGGTCCGATTCCACCGGGCTAATCCGGTGAACATCTCCCACAATTCGTACCTGCCTTTCCAATACATCCCAAAAAAAGGTCAGGCCAGCACGTGGGTTCTCCTCCAATTGTTGGCCTTTGTCGCTGTTGTAATTGCTAAAAAAAACAAAGCCATCTTCATCGACACCTCGCAAGAGGACCATGCGTCCCCGGGGCTGTCCATCCGAACCACAGGTAGAAAGACAGGCCGCATTGGGCTCCTGCATTTGAACCTGCACGGCTTCGTTCATCCATGCATCAAATTGCACCAATGGGTTGGCATTCAATTCATCACGCCGGAGCATCCTTTCGGCGTATTCTTTGCGTAGCAATTGCAGGGGGTCGTTGATGTTGTTCATCACTAAGATTTATTAAAGGTAAGGCTACGATGATTCAAAGCGGAGGTCGCTTTTTATGTTTGCCTTGTGAAGCCAACCCAACGCGATCCCCATGCCCGTTCGTTATCGGAGGCCAACCAGGACCCCTTGCGACCCGGCGATTTGTTATTGGCCGACCCTTTTATGAGCGATCCTTCGTTTGAGCGTTCGGTTGTTTTGGTTTTGCATACCGATTTGGAAGGTCAGGAAGGATTGGGTTTGGTTCTGAATCGTCGATTGCCAGGTGAATTACCTGGTTCGCCCTACCGGAGCGGGGGACCGGTTGAAATCGACACTTGGTTTGCATTGGAATTGCACAACCTTCATTCATCCCGTGTTGAATTGCGTTTCACCCAATTGGGGGATGACAGGGCGCTGGAAGGGTATCAAGGGGAACTGCTAAACGAATCAGCCCTTCAGACTTTTAGGGCCTATTTTAGGGGTTATGCCGGTTGGTCTCCGGGCCAACTCCAAGAAGAGTTAACTCAAAAGGCCTGGATCCTATGCCGATGTGGATTTGATTGGTTATCCTCCATGGACCAAGACGATTTGTGGTCCTCCTTGTTGATCGGTATGGGCGGTGAGTACGCAGCCATGGCTCGATACCCCCGCCACCCCAACCTCAATTGAAACCCTTGGTCCCCATGTTCCCAAAAATTCGTATTCCATTTCCGATTGACTTGTTGGCAACCCGCTGGATGATTTTTGGATGGGCATTGGGCCTGGCCGCTTGCTCGCCGCCAAAGCCCAGCGGAGAACTATGGGCCTTGAAAGGTTCGACCATGGGCACCACCTACTTGGTGAAGGTGGTGATCACCGAGCAGGGTCCCCAGGCTCCGAGCCCAGGTCAAGTGGATTCGGTTCTGGAACAGGTTAACGCCTCCCTCAGCACCTATCAACCCACGTCCCTACTCAGTCGGTTCAATTTATGTGCGGAATGTTATCAGGTGGATTCGATGATCATCCGGAATTTCAAGGCCTCCCAGCAGGTCCATCAGGCCTCTTCTGGGGCCTTTGATCCTTCGGTTTATCCCCTGGTCCAGGCTTGGGGATTCGGCCCTCAACCTAGGTCGGCCGTTCCTGATTCGGCCATGGTCCGTTCGCTGCTCTCTCTGGTGGGGCTTGGGCAGTTTCGTTTGCAGGGAGATTCGCTCTGCAAAACAAACCCTGGGCAAATGTTGGATTTCAGTGCCATTGCCAAAGGCTACGGGGTTGATGTGGTGGGTTGGTATTTGGAGTCATTGGGGCATCAAAATTACTTGGTCGAAATTGGTGGCGAAGTGAGGGCTCGCGGTGAAAAGAACCCCGGTCAGCCCTGGACCGTGGCGGTCGAAAAGCCCGTGGACGATCCATCGGGCGCACAACGCGATTACCTTCTTCAATTTCCTTTGAAGAACCTTAGCATGGCCAGCTCCGGGAATTATCGCAATTTTTACATGCACAAGGGCCAGAAAATGGCCCATACTCTTCAGGTATCCACCGGTTATCCTACACCCACTGACGTCCTTGCAGCGACGGTTGTTACCGAAAATTGCATGATGGCCGATGCTTATGCGACAGCATGCATGGCATTGGGCTGGAAAGGGGCCATTGCAATGCTCGAAAAACACCCTGAAATCAACGCGATCTTGGTGGGATCATCCATGAACCCTTCCCCCCAGGCCCCTTACCGGCTTTACGCCACACCAGGCCTGCGCGATGATCCTTTTTATCAGGATTGGGTGGCGGGGCAGCGATCCAAGTAGCGGTTCGGGCATCCGGCACAATCCACCCCGCGTTCTCTTAGCAAAGGATTGTGCGTGGAACAGGTACCGCGGAATTCCCCTTTTTTGATAAAAAACATGCGAATGGCCAGCCCAGCAAAGCCAAGGCTCATAAAGACCAATGTCAAAACAAAAACGGGTAGCAAGGTTTCCATAACAACTGCAAATTTAGGCAAGGACCCGCTGCAACCGGGCTGTATTTTTGGTTTTCCACTTCGGTTCTCATCCTCTCGTTTCTTTATCCTCTCGTTTCTTCATCCCTTCGATCCACGTCCTCTCGTTTCTTCATCCTCTCGTTTCCTATTCGCTATGCCCCAGGTTCTGCCTTTAACGCCCCCCGCTGCGGGTGCCCCGTATCCATCGAACGACCCTGCATTGGCTGCCTTCGAGCGGCTGCGACGCATCATGGATCAACTCCGGGAACATTGCCCCTGGGACCGCAAGCAAACCTTTGAGTCCCTGCGATCGCTGACCATTGAAGAGGTTTATGAATTATCCGATGCCATCGCAGAACGAGACTGGGCCGGGGTTTCGGGTGAAATGGGCGATCTTTTTTTGCATCTCTTGTTCTATGCCAAATTGGGCCAAGAGGACGGCAGCCTGGAGCTAAGCGAATCCCTGAATGCGATGTGCGCCAAGCTCATACGCAGGCACCCACACTTGTATTCGGATGTTCAAGCCGATACCCCGGAGCAGGTCAAAGCCAATTGGGAAAAGATCAAGCTGCAGGAGGGTCGACGCTCGGTCCTTGAAGGGGTACCCCGTTCTTTGCCAGCCTTGGTCAAAGCCATGCGTGTCCAAGAGAAAGCCGCCGGCGTTGGCTTTGATTTCCCTGCTATGGAGGATGTTTTGGCCAAAGTCAGGGAGGAATTGGACGAAATCTTAGCAGCCGAAAATCTTGAGCAAAGAGCGGAGGAATGGGGGGATCTGATGTTCTCCTTGGTGAACGCAGCCCGGTTCGCGGGAATTCCTGCGGAAAACGCCTTGGAAGCGGCCAACCGAAAATTTATACGTCGATTTGAGACGATCGAAAACGAAGCGGCCGAACAAGGAATCAGCATCACAGAGATGTCTATGGAAGCCATGCAGGCGGCATGGGATCGCGCCAAGATGAAACCCAGGTGAGGGGGGGCTGATTAACCCAGGTAGCTCTTGAGCATTTTGGAGCGCGATGTATGCCTCAAGCGTTTCAATGCTTTGTCTTTGATTTGACGAACCCGTTCGCGGGTCAGGTCAAATCGCTCTCCTATATCCTCCAAAGACATGGAGTGATCAATGCCAATTCCGAAATACAACTTGATGACTTCTTTTTGTCTTTCGGTCAAGGTGGCCAGGGAGCGTTCAATTTCATTTGCCAAGGATTCCTGCATCAAGATACCGTCCGATTTGGGGGCATCTTCGTTAATGAGGACATCCAACAAGGTATTCTCCTCGCCCTGAATAAAGGGAGCATCCATCGAGATATGACGGCCGCTAATGTTCATTGTGTTTTCGACTTCGTCTGTCGAAACATTCAAAAGATTGGCCAACTCGGATACCGAAGGATCCCGCTCGTATTTCTGTTCCAATTGCGAAAACGCCTTGGAAATTTTGTTAAGAGAACCAACACGATTCAGGGGCAAGCGAACAATACGGGAGTGCTCGGCCAAGGCCGAAAGAATGGATTGACGAATCCACCATACTGCGTAGGAAATAAACTTAAAACCGCGGGTTTCGTCAAAGCGCTTGGCGGCCTTGATGAGACCAAGATTTCCCTCATTAATCAAATCGCTCAAGGTGAGTCCCTGGTTTTGATACTGTTTAGCCACCGAGACCACGAAGCGAAGGTTGGCTTTGGTCAACTTTTCAAGTGCGACCTGGTCTCCCTCCCTGATTTTCTTGGCTAGGACCACCTCTTCGTCCGGGGTAATAAGGTCAACTTTTCCAATCTCCTGCAGGTATTTCTCAAGGGATTGGCTTTCCCTGTTGGTGATGGACTTGGTTATCTTGAGTTGACGCATCGACATAGGCCGGGTCGTGGGGGGTTAGGGTGGTGGTGGAGTGGGTGCGTTGGAAGAGGTGATGTTAGCGATTTTGGGGTCATGAGCCTTGGTGAACGCTGAGACCACAAAATGTGCAAACCGCAAAATTACAATAAAAGTTTCAAAATTCTAAACCCTCTTGACCCAAACTTGTTTTCTAAATAGTTTTTATCCCTCTTTTCGATTTTATCGCCCCTTCTTTCAATTAACGACCCTTTCTGTCTTTCTATTCATGACCCTTTCTGTTTATGTCCCATAACGACCCCGATCTCACTGCCTCTTCCGATCCTCATGATTCGAATTCGGTGCGATGGGGCCTATCGGAGGTACCCATGCACGTTGGATCGGCCATGATTCGTCCGGAGGACCGAGGTAAAATCAAGGCTGTAGCACTCCAAAGTGCACAGAATCAGGCTCAGCAACAAATGGCCATGCTCAAGCGTCAAGCCGAGGCCCTCATGGAAGAAGCCCGTCGCATCGAGGAAAGGCTTCGCTTATCGGCTCAAATTTTTGAAGCCGATGTGAATTTTACGCCTGTTGTGGGCCAAATCTACCATCTCTACAACCGGGAAAGTGGAAGCAAATTTCTCTCCTTGATTGGTCCCCGCCAATGGGGTGAGCGATCCAAGCCCTTGGAACATTTGGGCACCTTTCGGTACCTTGCAGATTCCACCTGGGAACCGTTTCCAGCGGTTTGAGTTGACCTAGTCCCCTGGGGCCTGGTTCCTTTTTTATTTCATTTGATGTCGTTTTAATAGTGTTGGCATCGTATTGTTCTATCTAGGCTCTAAACGAAAACACCCCTTCAAGTTGCCTTGAAGGGGTGTTTAGAAATCTTTTGGAAGGATTCGTCCGTCGGATGGTGAGAGTTAGACGGTTTCTTCTTCGTTGTTGGCTTCCTCATTGTTTTTTGAGGAGGCCTTCTTGAGTCCCAACCCAAGGGCAGCCGCCGCCAAAATGCTTAACCCACCGTCAATGGGTACTGCAGCAGGAGGTGGAGGTGGAGGAGGAACCGGGGTCGGGGCCTGTGCCATTAGAGAACCTGCGATCAGTACGCAGACCATAGTAAGGCAAAAGGAAAGAGTCGTTTTCATGGCAGTAGACTTGGTAGGATTAAGGATTGACAAAACGTAGGGTTTCGTTACGCAAGTTGGTTTGAATCCTTGCGAAATATACGCCCTTGCTAAGATTGCTGGGCAATGCAAATTCAGATTGTCCGATTTCGCCTTTGACTTTACCAACGGTTTTACCGGTTAGATCAACCAGGTCCATGGCCCTTACTTCTTCGTTGGATTCCAGGCCCTTCAACTGCAGGCTTCCGTTGCTAGGAATGACGTACAATTTGTTGAAGTTGGTCTCACGAACCGATGCAGCGAGGCCATATCCAGTCCAAAATTCGAAACGGTTGGTAAACACGCCGGATTGGTTGTTGGCAAAGGTGTAGGAGGTCTGACGCAGATTGTGACGTTGACCGGTTTGGTTGTCAAGAAGCATGATGTCCAGGAGGGGATCCACACCTTGGGTTTGGGCCAAACGAATGGTATGCAAACCGGTGAAAGCAGCGTCGTAGCCAAGATTAAATTTCTCGATGGCTTGGGTTCTGCTACCCTGCGCCTGAATGCAATAGGCTTGATTATTAAGTAGGGAATAGAGTGCGAGTGTAGGATTTCCCTTAGCTTTCACGCCATCTTGTCCTGCATCATAACCGGCCGTTGCTGTCGGACTGTGGGCGAGCAATACCTGGTTGAAGGTATTGAAAGGGCCTTCGAGATTAACCCAGAATTTTTCACCGGGGGTGCTGCGGAATACGGTGGCATCGGAGGTACTCCGTTGGGCGTTGTTAAAGGCCACGGCGTTGAGATTGGAATTGGCCGCTGGAACCTTTACGAAGAAGCCTTGGGCCGGGCTGATTAATCCATTGGGGATTCCACCGCCTTGAGAGCCGGCCACACCGCCTGTTGTATTCCAGGAAGCATAGTCACCATTCATTGTTAGGGGAATGGTATTCGTCCAAACTGTGCTTCTAACCTGGCTCCAGAACCAAACTTGTTGAAAGAGGTTGGGGTTGTCGTTCAAGAATGTTCCTGCTGAAATGGCGGAAGGGTAGGGGTTACCGACCAAGTTCCATCCTTTGGTGGAATCAGTGGCCCCCGTGGGGATACCCTGAGCTCCGCTAATGGTAGTATTGATAGCTCCGTTGTTGAACTTGTTGCCGCTGGAGTTGGCGGTGAAGGTGACTTCCCCGTTAGGAGTACCGGTTGAGGAATATCCGATTCCGTTGCCCATGGTTGTGCTCGTATTGACACGTACCCAGCCCGTTGAGGCATTGTAGGTATAGTGGTTGCGGGTATCGGTGGCACCCAGCATACCAATGGTAGTACCTTCAACCGGTGAACTCATGTAATTGTAGATGGTATCGTTGCTGTTACCTGTACTACGGATCAATCGGTAGGTACCGTTTCCGGTGATGGTTGAACCTGTTCCCTGAACCAAGGCACCTTGATGGGCCACACTGAGGGTACCGCTATTGTTGATGGCTCCGCTCACGTCAAGGGATTGGTTGGTTGCAATGTTGACGGTGGCTCCGCTGTTGATGGTGATATTACCAACCGAACGATCATCGCTGACGGTTACGGTTCCTGAAGAAATGATAACATCGGCGCCAGCACTTGGCACGGAATTCGTGGACCAGTTTCCGCTAGAGGACCAGTTCCCGGTGCCTGACCAGGTTGGTGTTCCAAGGGTTACCGTAATCGTCACACTGTCTGTTCCAGAACAGCCGTTCGCATCAGTACCGGTAACCGTATAGGTAAACGAACCATCGGTTGAAGGTGTAAATACGGGAGAAGCCACCGATGCATTGCTAAGGTTGGTTGAAGGACTCCAGGAATAAGATGAAAGTCCTGCGGTCGCATTCAGTGTTACTGTGTTGCCTAGGGTAATGCTGGTTCCTGGGTTTGGATTAATCGAAACCGATGGATTATTGTTAATGGTTACTGTCACAGCATTGGAAACGGCTGAACAGCCAGATTCAGTTACTGCAACTGTATAAGAACCGCTTGTGTTAGCTGTAAGCGTGGCATTGGTGGCCCCGTTAATATCGGTTCCGTTTCTTTTCCACTGGTAGGTCAATCCTGATCCTGTATTTGCGTTGATGGTAACCGAATTACCCTGACATACCGTCGTCGCACTACTGGCTGTTGCCGTGGCTGTAACGGTTGTTACGCTGAGGTTAAGAGTAATCGTCGAATCGCAACCATTGCTTGCAGATACGGTTCTTGTGTAGGTCCCTGCTGCATTTTTGAATTCTGGTCCGAAGGCGATGGAATCCCCTTGGCAAATCGTCGCACTGTAGGAGGAGGTAAAGGTTGGATTCACAATAGCATCCACCTGGTCGTTGGTGGTAACGCTACCGATGGTTACCGAGTAAGTTAATGTGTACGTTCCCGCTCCAAGTCCAACAGGATTAAAGGTAGATCCAGAGACTCCGGTTCCACTCCATGTTCCACCCGATGGGGTTCCACTTAGATTCACACTGTTGCTATTGTTGCCGCTCTCACAGGTCGAGAAATCAGTCCCTGCATTGACAGATAATGTCGAAACAACAATATCGATCGTAACTGATGTGCTTTGACAGGTAGAAGCGGCAATACCGGTGTATTGAATGGTGTAGGTGCCTGCGCTGCTTGGTGTGAATAGAGGATTTTGAGCTGTTGTGCTGCTAAACTGTCCTGTCGCCGTGGAAGGACCTGCGGTGATGCTCCATGCATAACTAGCCAACCCGGCTGATCCAAAAAGGCTGGCCGTATCACCCAAAAAGAGGGACGTTGTTCTAGCGGCAATGGCCGTTGTTGGAAGTGGGTTGACCGATAGGGTCAACGTAATAACAGAATCGCAGCCATTGGCGGAGGTAATGGTGCGGGTGTACGTGTTCGCAGTAGTCAAGCTCTGGCTACCAAATGTGTAGGATGATCCCTGACAAATTGCTGCGGAGATATTCGCAGAGGCATTCGGCTTAATCACCGCATTAACTGTTCCGGTATAATCGACCGATTGGAGGGTATAGGTATAAGTCAAGGAATAAGTTCCAACCGAAAGTCCAGTTGATACGAAGTTGGAACCCGTTACTCCTGTTCCGGACCAAACGCCTGTTCCGCCGCTAGCACCTGTCACGCTCACAACCGTGCTGAGATCAAAGGTGCTCCCCTGACAAACGGATACGGGATTGATGGTGATGGTGGGTTCCGCATTAACGGTAATGCTCACCGAGGATGTCGCTTCGCAATTGGAAGCATTTGTTGCGGTGAGTGTAAGCGTATAATTTCCTGCAGATGCTGGTGTGAAAACCGGCGAAGCCGTATTGGTGGATGACAATTGTCCATTGTTACCCCCTGATACAGACCAAGAATAGGTCAAACCTGCATCGCTTGTTGTTACGCCCAAGTTAGCTGTACCTCCACCGAGGTAAAT
>JACCDP010380490.1_pt1 | contig 23186 bp, 21 predicted proteins | sample 7445841 | NCBI WGS metagenome assembly JACCDP01 (sample SAMN15323441, study PRJNA562643) | freshwater metagenome | isolation source: river surface water | place: USA:Blue River Watershed | collected 2017-08-17
CATCGGCCGCTTCGCCCAGTGGTACCTCAACTACTACCCTTCCAACTCTCCGACCCATGACACCGTCTGAGCGCAGGCCAGCACGGGGCACCCGTTCTGTCACGAAACAGCCGCAGAATCCTTGTGCAACTGCAATATTCCTAGGGAAATAACATGCTGAAGGTTTCTATTTTCGGGGTGGGCTATGTGGGTCTGGTCACCGGCGCCTGCCTGGCCGAGGCGGGCCACGACGTGATGTGCATGGACGTGGACGCGCGCAAGGTCGAGCGCCTGCGCGAGGGCCATATTCCCATTCACGAGCCGGGTCTCGAGCCTATCGTCCGGCGCAACGTGGCCGAGGGCCGGCTCCACTTCACCACCAGCGCCGAAGAGGCTGTCGCCCATGGGGCGTTGCAGTTCATCGCGGTGGGCACGCCCCCCGACCAGGACGGTTCGGCCGACCTGCGCTATGTGTTGGACGTGGCCGCCTCCATTGCCCGTCACATGGACGGCTACAAGGTGGTGGTGAACAAATCCACCGTGCCAGTGGGAACCGGCGACCTGGTGGCCGAGGCCCTGGCTGCGGGCCTGGCGGCACGGAGCCTCTCGCATGCCTTTGACGTGGTCTCCAACCCGGAGTTCCTCAAGGAGGGCTCGGCGGTTGGCGACTTCCAAAAGCCCGACCGCATCATCATCGGTACCGATTCCGACAGCGCCATCGCCCTCATGCGCGAGCTGTACGAGCCCTTCAACCGCAACCACGAGCGCACCCTGGTCATGGACCGGCGTAGCTCGGAGCTCACCAAGTACGCCGCCAATGCGATGCTGGCCACCCGCATCAGCTTCATGAACGAGGTTGCCAACCTGGCCGAGCGCCTGGGTGCCGACATCGAGCAGGTGCGCAAGGGCATCGGCTCCGACCCGCGCATCGGCTACCAGTTCATCTACCCCGGCTGCGGTTATGGCGGCAGCTGCTTTCCCAAAGACGTGCGGGCCTTGGCGCAGTCAGCCCGCCAGGTGGGCTACCAGGCGGCCCTGCTCGACGCGGTGGAGGCGGTCAATGACCGTCAAAAGGCCACCTTGTTTACCAAGTTGGCCGACACCCTGGGCGGCGAGGTCGCCCTGCGCGGACAGACGGTAGCGGTTTGGGGCCTGGCCTTCAAACCCAACACCGACGACATGCGCGAGGCGCCCAGCCGGGTGCTGATCGAGCGCCTGTGGCAGGCCGGCGCCAAGGTCCAGGCCTTTGACCCGGTGGCCATGGACGAAACCCGTCGCATTTACGGCGAGCGCGCCGATCTGGTGCTGGCCCCCGACAAATACGCCGCGCTCGAAGGTGCCGCTGCCCTGGTGATCTGCACCGAGTGGCAGCCGTTTCGCGCCCCCGACTTTGGCGAGATGGCCCAGCGCATGACGCGCCGCCTGATCGTCGACGGCCGCAACCTGTACCTGCCGGCCAAGCTGCAGGCCGAGGGCTGGCAGTACCTGTCCGTGGGGCGGACACCGACCGCATGAGCCGTACGTTGGGATGTCGCCAAGCTGCCACCTGCGGCAGGCCGGCCCTGAGGGGCGGTGCATGAGCCGCTCCGAGCCGGCGATCGGTGATTGGGTGCTCGCACGGAAGACCGGCGTGACCGATGCCGGACGCCGCCGCTTCCTAGGGGTGCTGGCCGCTACCAGCCTAGTGCTGCTGCTGGCGGGCGCCGCGATTCAGGGCGGCGCTTGGGATCGCGCCTGGATGCTTGCCCTGGCCGCCGGCCAGGCGCCCTGGCCGGTGCAGATGGCCTGGTCCTGCCTCACCGTTGCAGGCTTCGGCTGGTCCTGTCTCATTGTGTTGTTGGCCGCCGACCGTCGTGACGGCACCCTGGTGGCCCTGCTGGGGCCAGTGCTTGTGCTCACCGGCGGCCTGAGCTACAGCCTCAAGCAGTGGTTGGCCACCTCGCGTCCTGCGGGCTCGGACATCGGCGCTTCGCTGGCGGTGATCGGCGAGCGCATCCAGGGCCTGGGCTCCACGCCGTCGGGCCATGCGCTGGCCGCTGCGGCCACCTCGGGCCTGCTGGTGTTCTGGTTCGCGTCCTCGCCCCGCCTGCGCGGGGCCTGCTGGGCCATCGCCTTGGCGGGTGCCGGAGTCGCCATCTCACGGGTGATGGTCGGCGCGCACTGGCCCTCCGACGTGCTGGTGGGTGTGGCCACCGGCCTCGGCATCGTGCTGCTGTTGATGGTGCTGGCGCCGATCGGGCCCTTCGCCGCGGCGCTGAGCCGTCTGGCGCAGGCCAGCGCCACCGCGCGTGGTCAGCGCTGGGTGGCGGGGCTGGAGCTGCTATCGGTGGCGGGGCTCCTCATCACGCCCACCGGCTATCCCCTGGGCTGGCCGATGGAGGTGGCGCTGACGCTTCTCGGCGTGGGCAGCGCCTGGCGCCGTTGGCAGCGCAGCCGCCAGACGGCGGAGGTCGCCAAAGGTGACGCCAGCCAAGGCCCTGCGCCGTGAAGAAATTTCTGCGCGCCGCCCTGGCCCTGGCCCTGCTCGCCGGGGTCTGGTGGTGGCTCCTCCGGCATGCCGACTTGAGCGGGATGGCCGAGCGGATCGTCGAACTGCCGGTTTGGGCCTGGCCTGCTGCGGGGCTGGGCCTCATGGCCGGACACCTGATGCGAGCGCTTCGCCTGCGCGCCGAGTGGCGCCACCTGGGCGACCCGGGCCTGCCTGCTTGCCTTCGGATGGTGCTGGTGCACAACGCCGCGGTGCTGCTCATTCCCTTGCGTGCAGGGGAGGGCGCCTATGTGTGGATGGTCACCCGCCAGTGGGGTGTGGGCTGGGCTGCGGCGGCGGCCAGCTTGCTGCGCTGGCGGCTGCAAGACCTGCTGGTGCTGTGCGCCGCTGCGCTCCTCTTGCTGATGCCCTGGACCCTCGCTGGTCGGCTGCTGGCGCTGATCGCGCTACTTCTCTTGGCGGCGAATGCCTTGCCACCGCTGTGGCCCTGGCTGGCCCGCAAGTCCGGGCTGGCGACGCAGGGGACCCAGCGCCGCGTCTTGCTACGGGACCTGTGGCGCGGCACGGGCGCCAGCCTCGCGCTGTGGAGCCTCAAGATCGTCGCCAATGGTGGGCTCATCGGCGCGCTCATCGGGCTGCCGCTGGAAACCGCCCTCCGTGCCGGGCTGGGCGGTGAGCTGGGCGGCGTGCAGCCGCTGCAACCGCCGGCTGGCCTGGGTGCTTACGAGGCCGGCGTCTGGCTGGCCGCCCGGCTGCCGTTGGAACGCGCGCCCGAGCTGGTGGCCGCAGCGCTGGCGGTCCACGCTTTCAGTCTCTGCATTGCACTGGCCGCAGCGGCCCTGGCTCAGGTGGCCATCCCGCCGTCCGCCGGATCTGGGCCCGCTGAGGCAGGGCCCCCCGCCGCCCGGCGACAATAAGGGGGATGAGCCCCGTGACCTCCCGCGCCGAACCCACTTTGTTCCCCGACGACGAATTGCCGCCGTCAGCGCCAGCCTCGGCACCTTTTCCGACCGAACCGGCACCTCTCGAAGCTTCTGTGCCGGTCGTGCCTGCAGCGCCAGCCGATTCAGCCAGGGGCGACTTGGGCGCTGTCTCCGGTGTCACGCCTTTCCTGGCTGACGCCGCGCCGGTTTTGAGCGGCACCACCGAAGTGACTGCCAAATCGGCGAAGTCGGCCCCGCAGGCCCCACCAGCCCACCGGGTCTCGGTCGTCGTGCCCATGTACAACGAAGTCGACAACGCCGCGCCCATGATCGACGCGGTGCAGGCGGCGCTTGTGGACTATCCCTTCCCCTGGGAGCTGATCGTTGTCGACGACGGCAGTACCGACGGCACCGGCCGCGCCCTGGCCGCCCACGCCCGGGTGGTGGGCCCTCATGTGCGGGTGCTTCAACTGGCCCGCAACTTCAAGCAGACTGCCGCCATGCAGGCCGGTATTGACGCCGCCCGGGGCGATGTGATCGTCACCATGGACGGTGACTTGCAGAACGACCCGCGCGACATTCCCCGCATGGTTACCCGCCTGCTGCTGGAAGACCTCGACTTGGTCGCCGGCTGGCGCCAGCGCAGGCAAGACGGGTTTTTGCTGCGGCGCCTGCCCTCGATGATCGCCAACCGCCTGATCCGCAAGGTCAGCGGCCTCGACTTCCAAGACCTGGGCTGCAGCCTCAAGGTTTTCCGCGGCGACGTGCTGCGGCAGATTCGCCTGTACGGCGAGATGCACCGTTTCATTCCGGCTTGGCTGGCCACCGTGACCAGTCCTTCCCGCATGGCCGAAGAGCCCGTCAAGCACTATGCACGCCAGGCCGGCGTGTCCAAGTACGGCATCTCGCGCACCTTCCGGGTCATGGTTGACCTCCTTGCAGTGCACTTCTTCCTGCGATTTGGCAGCCGGCCCGGGCATTTCTTTGGCGGGCTCGGTTTGGGCGTGGGCGCGGTGGGCCTGCTCATGTTGACCTACCTGGGTGTGGTCAAGCTGCTGGGTGGCTCGATCGGAACCCGGCCCCTGCTCACCCTCGGCTTTTTCCTGGTCATGGGCGGGCTGCAGTTGCTCACCACCGGGGTGCTCGCCGAGCTTTTGATGCGGGTTTATTTCAGCGGCGACCATGCCCGGCCCTACCGGCTGCGCGGGGAGCAGGCGCCAGAACCCGACCGCGACTGGCATGTCTGAGGCGGCGCAGGTGGCTGATGGCGGGCTGCGGGGGCGCTGGCGGCATGGGTGGTACGCAGCGCTGCTCTTGGTGCCTCTGCTCTTGGGGCTGGCGGCGACACCCTTGTTCGATGTCGACGAGGGCGCTTTCTCTGAAGCCACCCGAGAGATGGTGGTCAGTGGCGATTGGGGCCACACCACACTCAATGGCGAGGACCGCTTCGACAAGCCCATCGGGGTCTACTGGCTGCAGGCGGCCAGCGTCACCGTCTTTGGCGCCGGACCCTTTGCCTTTCGCCTTCCCTCGGCCCTGAGCGGCTGGGCGCTGGCCCTGGCGCTGGCATCGTTTGCTGGGGCGCGCTGGGGGCGACAGGCGGGTGCATTGGCCGGGGTGATGGCGGTCACTTCATTCGGACTGATGGCCATATTCCGTGCGGCCACGGCAGACGCGCTGCTCAATTTGTTGCTGGTGCTGGCCGGTCTGGACCTGTGGCGCTTCATCGAGTCCGGACACAAGACACCTTTGCGCCGGGCCTATGCCTGGGTGGGGCTGGGCCTGTTGGTCAAGGGACCGGTCGCGGCCCTGGTGCCGGGCGCGGCCTTCCTCGTGTGGGTGCTGAGTAGCCGGCGCTGGGACCGGCTGCGCCAGGCGGCGCTGGACGGTTGGGGTTGGTGCCTGCTACTGGCGATTGCTGCCCCCTGGTATGGCTACGCTCTCAATCGTCACGGCATGGCCTTCGTCGACGGCTTCCTGCTGCGGCACAACCTCCAGCGTTTCTCCGGCCCGATGGAAGGGCATGGCGGGTCGCTGCTCTACTACCTGGCAGCGTTGCCCTTGCTGTCCATGCCTTGGCTGCCGCTGCTGGCGCTGGTGGCTGCGCGGGCCCGTCGCGCCTGGCGGGAGCCCCTGCCGCGCTACCTGCTGGGGTGGGGCGGCTTCGTGCTGGTTTTCTTCTCGCTCTCGGGCACCAAGCTGCCGCATTACGTGCTTTATGGTTTTGCGCCTCTGGTCCTGCTGATGGCACGCGAGCTGGCCCAGGGCGGCCCGCGGCTTCGGACCGTCACCTGGGTGTTTGTCTTGACCTGGACGGTCTTCATGGCGTGGCTGCCCTGGCAAGTACAAGCCTCCGCTGCGGGCCTGCGTGACCCCTTCTATAGGGCGCTGCTGGAGGGCAGTCCGGTTCCGCAGCCGGGCCTGCCCCTGCTGGTCATGGGACTGATGTTCGTGCTCGTCTTCATGCCTGTCGGGCTTCGGATTGGGCGACTGGTCCTGAGCGCCGGGCGCCCTGCGGGTGCCACAGGTCCCGATGGCAACCCCTTGGCCGAGCTACCGCTGTACGGAGGGGAGGCCGCCAAACTGGGCTTGGCCTGTGCCGCGCTGGTGCTGGCCGGTTTCATCGCCAGTTGGGCCGTGCCTTGGTGGGGCGAGGCCTTGCAGGGCCCGGTGCAGCGTGCCGCCTCGGCTGCGGCAGGCGCGCAAAGTGCAAGGCTGGCGGCGGGATTGCCGGCGGCCACTGTCGTCCAGTACCGGATTCACCAACCCAGCTTCGCAGTTGCCCTCGGGCAGGAGGCGCCCCGCCGCGACCCGGCGCCGGGCGAGATGGCCCTGACCCGTCGCGACCGCATGACGGGCGCTGACAGCCAGCGGCCGGTGCTGTTCGAGGAGCGGGGCCTGGTGCTGCTGGGGCCCGCCCCGTGATCACTTGGCGCACCCGGCAACAGGAGCGCCTGGCCTTTGCCTGCGCCCTGGCGCTGGCTGTGGTGGTGTTCGAGACCTGGCCCGGCCTGGACCTGTGGGCCAGCGGGCAGTTCTACGCCGAGCAAGCCTTTCAGGGACGCGACTGGCTCTGGGTCTGGTTGCTGTACGAGTGGAGTCCAACGCTGGCCCGGGCGCTGGTGCTGCTGGCCCTGCTGGCCTCAGGTGCGGCCCTTATTCGGCCCCGATTGTTGCCGCGCCACTGGGTGCGACGGGCGGTCGCCCTCACGCTGGTGGCGGCACTGGGCGTTGGGCTGCTGGTGCACAACGTCCTCAAAGACAACTGGGGCAGGCCGCGCCCCGTGCTCACCGAGCAGTTTGGTGGCGTCCATCCCTTCCAGCCCCCTCTGCAACCGTCCAACCTCTGCCCGCGTAACTGCTCCTTCGTCAGCGGTCACGCTGCCGGGGGCTTCATGCTGATGGCGGTTGGCCTGATGGGAAGCCGGCGCACGCGCTGGCGCTGGTGGGCCATCGGGGCCCTGGCAGGCACCAGCATCGGCCTGGCCCGGATGGCGGCCGGGGGCCACTACCTGAGTGACATCGTCTTCGGCTTTCTGGTCCTGTGGGGGCTTTGCATCGTGCTGCGAGAACTGTGGCTGCGCCTGGCCTGGAGGCGGCACAGGCGGCGCACGCGCCAGGTCTTGTCGGCGGATTGAGGGCGATGTCTCGCAGGTAACGCCACCCCCGCTTGGCTTGCGGCAACATAGCGCTTTGGCTTTTGCGGTCCCGTAGTGTTCCGATCCCGACCCACACCGCATCATTTTTGCAACGTCTCTGGCCCAACTCGCACCGATCCCCTGCCACCCAACCCCATGCGACAACCCCTGCCTCTGCTGCCCCCCGTGCCCTTTGTCGAGCAAATGGGCATTCTCCTGATGCGCTGGGAGGAGGGCGAGTCTTCCGTCGAGTTGGACCCGCAGGCCCACCACCTCAACAGCCTGTCGGTCACCCACGGCGGGGTGATCATGACCCTGATGGACGTCGCCCTGGGCCGCGCCTGCCGCAGCCCGGCGAACCCGCAGGCGGTGGTCACCATCGACCTCAAGACCAGCTTCATGCGCGCGGCGGCCGGGCCGCTGCGCTGCGAGGGCCGTCTCTTGCACCGCACGGCGACGATGGCGTTTGCCGAGGCCACGCTGTACGACAGCCAAGACCGCATCTGTGCACATGCCACCGGCACCTTCCGCTATGTCGAGCGCCTTCCCGATCAGGCCCGCGCTGAACGCCGAAATGCCCGTGCTGCCGGGCCGGCACCGCAGTTGCCAGAAGCCTGAACCTGCGCCTGAACTTATTTCCCGGACCGATACCGCCTCAACGCACCCACACCACGACGAGAACCTCATGCCCCAGAACCATCAAATCCTTCTCGACAACCGCCCCGAGGGCGAAGCCACCGCCGCCAACTTCCGCCTGGTCAGTGCCGATACGCCGGCCTTGCAGGACGGCCAGGTGCTGGTGCGCCACCACTACCTCAGCCTTGATCCCTACATGCGCGGTCGCATGAACGCCGGCAAGAGCTACGCCGCGCCCCAACCCCTGGGCGAGGTGATGATCGGCGGCACGGTCGGCGAGGTCGCCGAAAGCCGCCACCCCAAGTTCGCGCCCGGCGACAAGGTCGTCGGCATGGGCGGCTGGCAGGAGTACAGCGTGGTCGACGCCGGCCAACCGGGTGCGCTGCGCAAGGTCGACACCACCCATGTGCCGCTCTCGCACTACCTGGGCGCGGTGGGCATGCCAGGCGTCACCGCTTGGTACGGCCTGGTCAAGATCATCGACCCCCAGCCGGGCCAGACTGTGGTGGTGAGCGCCGCCAGTGGCGCGGTCGGCAGCGCGGTGGGCACCCTGGCCAAGGTGCGCGGCGCGCGTGCGGTCGGCATTGCCGGCGGACCGGACAAATGCCGCTACGTGACCGAGGAACTCGGCTTTGACGCCTGCATCGACTACCGCGAGCACAAGGACGCCCTGTCTCTTTCCAAGGCGGTCAAGCAGGCCTGTCCGGACGGCGTTGACGGCTACTTCGAGAACGTGGGCGGCATGTGCCTGGACGCAGTGATGCTGCGCACCAATGCCTTCGCCCGTATCGCGGTCTGCGGCATGATCGCCGGCTACAACGGCGAGCCGATCCCGCTGCAGTACCCGCAACTGATTCTTTCGAACCGGCTGCGGGTTGAGGGCTTCATCGTGAGCGAGCACATGGAATTCTGGCCCCAGGCCCTGCAGGAGCTCGGGCAACTGGTCGGCACCGGCAAGCTGCGTCCGCGTGAGACGCTGGCCCAGGGCCTGGCCGCGGCGCCCGAGGCCTTCCTCGGCCTGCTCAAGGGCCGCAATTTCGGCAAACAGTTGGTCAAGCTGGTCTGAACCTTCGCGGTCCAGAACCCCCCCACCCACACGCCTTTACAGCCCCAGGAGCATCGCCATGAGCACCCTGCCGATCCTGCACCACTACCCAATATCGCCCTTCTCCGAGAAGTTGCGGGTGGCCTTCGGCCTCAAGCAGATGACCTGGCGCTCGGTGCAGGTACCGGCCGTGATGCCCAAGCCCGAGGTCATAGCGCTCACCGGCGGCTACCGGCGCACGCCCATCCTGCAGATCGGCGCCGACATCTACTGCGACACGGCCCTGATCTGCGACGTACTCGAGCACCTGAAGCCCGAGCCCACGCTGTACCCGCCGCATCTGCGCGGCGTGTCCCGCGTCTTTGCGCAATGGGCCGACGGCCCGCTGTTTTGGGCCGCCATGGCCTATAGCTTCCAGCCGGCCGGACTGGCCCAGGTGATGGCGGGTGCCAGCCCGCAAACCCTGCAGGCCTTTGCCGCCGACCGCAAGGCCATGCGCACCAACATGACCCTGCTGCGCCCTGCAGACGGCACCAGTGCCTACCGCTCCTACCTGCGGCGCATCGCCAGCATGGTCGAGGAGCACGACTTTCTCTTCGGCGCAGAGCCCTGCATCGCCGACCTCTCTGCCTACCACTCCCTGTGGTTCACCCGCGACCGCGCGCCGGCCCTGGCGGGTATCTTTGACGCCACGCCGGCGGTGGGCGAGTGGATGGACCGGATGGCAGCGCTGGGCCACGGCCGCAGCGAGACGCTGTCGGCCGAAGACGCGCTCACCGTGGCTGAGCGCAGCGAGCCCCTGGGGCCGAAAGAAAACCTCCTCGTCAACAGCGCCTTCCAGGACGACCACGGAATTCCCCTGGGTAGCCAGGTCACGATCGCGCCCGAGTCCTTTGGCCAGGAGACGACCGAGGGCGAGTTGTTGGCGGCCACCCGGACGCACTACACCCTGGGCCGCACCGATCCCCGCGTGGGCCGGATGCATGTGCACTTCCCGCGCATCGGCTACGTGCTGCGCGCTGTGGGCTGACGGTCAGGCCTAGGAGCGCAGCACCGGCCCGCCGCTCAGGGCCGAGCTGACTTCGGGCGCTGTCACCGGCTCGGCCCAGACGGCCGACTCGCCCGTCCCCTGGGTCGCCGCAGCCGCGGGGCCGCTGCTCGCCCAGCCGCTACGGCTCGGCGCCACTCCGTCGAGCCGAGCCTCAAGCCGCGCCTCCATCTCGCCGAGGCGACTGCCCATCGCCCGGTGCAGACCCTCGAGCTGGGTGCGGGTTTCGCGCTGGTGCCGCACCAAGGACTGTTCAACTGCCCCACCGATGTCGTCATGCCGCTGGCGGGTCTCACGCAGCAGGTTGTCCAGGGTCTGGCGCAATTCGCTGAAGTGCGAGGCTTCGGCGCGGTGGTCCAAATCCCTCTGGGTCTGCATCGCCTGCGACAGCGCCTGCTCCCGGTGCCTGTGGCGGGCACGCAGGGTGGCCCCCATACTCAAGCTGACGGCAACAGCCGTCGCCAGCAGCCCCAGCAGTACCAGGCCCAGCGGCGCCTCCACCTGTACCCAGAGCAGGTTCACCGGCACCTGGCGGGTGATCTCGGTCGCATTCAACAGCGCCAGAGCGCCCACCACGGCGACGGCAAGGACGAGGAATACGGTACGCAAGCGCATGGCCGGCTCCTGTGAAGCAGGTGAGAAGGGCGTCGATTGTTCCGCTGCACCGGCCCCGCGCCCTGTAGTCACCCGCCCCGCGAGCCTGTCCCCGACATGGTCGCGCCAGCGGTGTCATTGGGCCGGCGCCAGCAGCGTCATGAGGGCTGTCGCCTATGGCAAACTTGTCTGTTTCCCCCTGCAGGCCTGTGCCCGCTCCGCCCCGAAAGAGTCCCCGCGCATGCAACGCATCGTTCGGCAAATTGCCGCCGAAATCAAAGTCCGTGAAGAGCAAGTACGCTCCGCCGTCGAACTGATCGACCAAGGCTCCACCGTCCCCTTCATCGCCCGTTATCGCAAGGAGGCCACCGGGGGCCTCGACGACATCCAGTTGCGCGAGCTCGAAGCTCGCCTGTCCTACCTGCGCGAACTGCAAGACCGGCGCGAGACCGTACAGGCCAGCATCCGTGAGCAGGGCAAGCTCACCCCCGAGCTGCAAGCTGCCATCGAAGCTGCGCCGACCAAGCAGGAACTCGAAGACCTGTATCTGCCCTACAAGCCCAAGCGCCGCACCAAGGGCCAAATCGCCCGCGAGGCTGGCCTTGAGCCGCTGGCCGACTTGCTTTTTGCCGACCCGACGAGGGATCCGCAGCTTGAAGCCCAGGCCTATGTGAAGGCCGAAAAAGGTGAGGGCGGCGAAGACTTCACCACCGTGCCCGCGGTGCTAGACGGTGTGCGCGATATCCTCTCCGAGCGCTGGGCCGAAGACCCCGCCCTGGTGCAGTCCCTGCGCGAGTGGCTGTGGACCGAGGGCCTGCTCAAATCCAAGCTCGCCGCTGGCAAGGACGAAAACAACCCCGACGTCGCCAAGTTCCGCGACTATTTTGACTACGACGAGCCGATGGGCCGGGTTCCCTCGCACCGCGCGCTGGCGGTGTTTCGCGGTCGCCAACTCGAAATCCTGGACGCCAAGCTGGTGCTGCCGGTCGAGCCCGAGCCTGGCCAGCCCTCGATCGCCGAGGGCCGCATTGCCCTGCACCTGGGCTGGAGCCACGCCAAGCGGGCCGCCGACGATTTGATTCGCAAGTGCGTGACCTGGACCTGGCGGGTCAAACTGTCCCTGTCGACCGAGCGCGACCTCTTCACCCGGCTGCGAGAAGACGCCGAGAAAGTGGCCATCAAGGTCTTTGGCGACAACCTGCGCGACCTGCTTTTGGCAGCGCCTGCCGGCCCTCGAGTGGTCATGGGCCTGGACCCAGGCATTCGTACGGGCGTGAAGGTGGCGGTGGTGGACGCCACCGGCAAGCTGGTGGACACCAGCACGGTCTTCCCGCACGAGCCGCGCCGCGACTGGGAGGGCTCGCTGCACACCCTGGCCAAGCTATGTGAAAAACACGGCGTCAATTTGATTGCCATCGGCAACGGCACCGCCAGCCGCGAGACCGACAAGCTCGCTGCCGACTTGATCAAGCGCCTGGGTCAGCTCACGGGCCAGGCCGCCGAGCGCTTTGCCGGCCTGCAAAGGGTGGTGGTGTCCGAGGCTGGGGCGTCGGTGTATTCGGCCAGTGAATTCGCCTCGCAGGAAATGCCCGATGTCGACGTGAGCCTGCGCGGTGCGGCCAGCATCGCCCGGCGACTGCAGGACCCGCTGGCTGAGTTGGTGAAGATCGACCCCAAGTCCATCGGCGTCGGCCAGTACCAGCACGATGTGAACCAGTCGGAACTCGCGCGCCAGTTGGACGCAGTGGTGGAAGACTGCGTGAACGGCGTCGGCGTCGACCTCAACACGGCCTCGGTGCCGCTGCTTTCGCGGGTCTCGGGGTTGTCGACCACCGTGGCCAAGTCGGTGGTGCGCTGGCGTGAAGCCAACGGCGCCTTCAAGAGTCGCCAGCAACTGCTCGCTGTCTCAGGCCTGGGCCCCAAGACCTTCGAGCAAAGCGCCGGTTTCCTGCGCATTCGCGGCGGCGACAACCCGCTGGACATGACCGGCGTACACCCTGAGACCTACCCGGTGGTCGAGAAGATGCTGGGCACCTTGGCCCGGCCGGTGCAGGAGGTGATGGGCCGCGCCGAGATGCTCAAGGCCCTGCGCCCCGAGCTGTTTGCCAACGAACAGTTTGGCGTCATCACCGTGCGCGACATCCTCACCGAGCTGGAAAAACCCGGCCGCGACCCGCGCCCCGACTTCAAGGTGGCCCGCTTCAACGACGGCGTGGAAGATATTGCCGACCTGCGTGAGGGCATGGAGCTCGAAGGCACGGTGAGCAATGTGGCGCAGTTTGGCGCCTTCATTGACCTGGGCGTGCACCAGGACGGCCTAGTGCATGTGAGCCAGCTCTCGCACAAGTTCGTCAACGATGCCCGTGAGGTGGTCAAGACCGGCGACATCGTCAAGGTGCGGGTGCTCGAGGTCGACCCGGTGCGCAAGCGCATCAGCCTGACCATGAAGCTCGGTGCGCCGCAAGGGCAGGGCGGTGGACGCCGCGAGGGCGCAGGTGCGGGTGCCGGTGGTGGTAGCCGTGGCGGTGACAACCGCTACGAGCACGCCGCGCGCGGCCAGCGCGCACCGGCCCCGCAAAAGCTCGATTCGGCCATGGCTGGGGCGTTTGCCAAGCTGCAGGCGTTGCGGAAATAGGCGGAAGCCTTCGCACCACCGTCGCCCCCCAAACGTAGTACCCGACGCCGCAAGCATGACGCAGCCCCGCGCTCTCCGCCTCTACGCCGGCCCTGGTGCCCGTCGCCACATCGCGCTTCATGGCCTTCAGCCGGCCGACATCGGCGTGGTGCCAGGCGCGGCCGGGGGGCCCAAGGGTCTGATCCTCGGCCCGCTCGATGAATTCATCTTCGGCCGCTGGCTGGCGCAGTCGCAGCACCCGGTGCATCTGGTCGCCGCTTCGATCGGCGCCTGGCGCATGGCCACTGCCTGCCTGGACGATCCCATCGCCGCCTTCGGCCGGCTCTCGTACGACTACATCCGCCAGCACCAGGAGCCGCTGCCGGGCCGCAAAATGCCGACGGCCGACCAGATTTCCGAGGGCTTTGCTCTGGGTCTGCGCGCCTTTTATGAGGGCCGCCTGAGCCAGATCCTCTCGCATCCGCGCTTCCGGCTGCATGTGCTGGTCTCGCGCGGCCGCCAGCTTCTGCGCCGCGAGCATCCGCTGGCCACGCCCCTGGGCTATGCCGGCGCCTTTCTGGCAAACGCAGTCCACCGACCGGCGCTGGCGGGCTGGCTGGAGCGGATGGTGTTCTCCAGCGGCGCCGGTCAGACGACCATGGGCCCGCTGCCATTTGCCACGCAGGACTTCCGCACCCGCCAGCTGCCCCTGACCGAGGCCAACTTCCACGCCGTGGTGCAGGCCAGCTGCGCGGTTCCTTTTTTCATGCGGGCGGTGAACGACATTCCCGGCGCGCCGCCCGGGGCTTACTGGGACGGCGGCCTCACCGACTACCACCTGCACCTCAATTACCTTCCGCCGAAGTCCGAAGGGCCCGGTCAGGGCGGGCTGGTGCTGTACCCGCATTTCCAGAAGGCCGTCGTGCCCGGCTGGCTGGACAAGGGCCTGCCCTGGCGGCACCGGTCCAGCGCTTTTCTGGACAACATGCTGGTGCTGGCGCCTGACCCGGCCTGGGTGGCCACGCTTCCCAACGGCAAGCTGCCCGATCGCACCGACTTCACCCGCTACGGTCAGGACCTCGCGGCGCGCGTCGATGTGTGGACCCGGGCGGTCGATGCGTCACGCCAGCTATCCGAGGAGTTCGAAGCTTGGTTGGACAAGCCGGATCCGTCCCAGGTGGAGGCCTTGTGAGGCCGCTGCCAGAGGCCGAACCCGCGCGCGCTCCTGCAGCTGGTACCTCGGTCTCTGCGAGCTCCCGCGAGCGCGTGCCCGGCTGGGACCTGCTGCGCGGCCTGTGCGCTCTGGCCGTCATGGTCTATCACCTGCTCGGTTGGCAAGACATCGCCCACCTCTCGCCGCTGGGCACCTACGGCGTCTACCTGTTCTTCCTGCTCTCGGGCGCGAGCATGGCCTATGTTTACGACGCCGACCGCGTGGCCACTTGGGCCGGCGCCTGGCGCTTCCTGGTGACGCGGTGGTTTCGTCTGGCGCCGCTTTACCTCGTGGCTTGCCTCGTGTTCCTGGCGATGCTCGCCGCCCGCAACGGTTTTTGGGCCAGCGACATTCCGATGCGCCTCGCGCTCAATGCCAGCTTTGCGTTTGGTGTTTACGACCCTGCCATCTGGGCCCTGGCAGTGGGCGGCTGGTCGCTGGGCATCGAGTTCGTTTTCTATCTGGCCTTTCCTGTTCTGATGCAGGCGGCGCGGACACGCGCTGGCCGCTGGGCCACGCTGGCGGCGCTGGTGCTGCTGCAGGCCGGCTGGGTGCTGTCGACGGTGGGCCAGGAGGGCTTGGCGACCGCAGGCGTGGCCTATCACCAGGTACCTGCCTTCGGTGCCTGGTTTTTCGCGGGCTGCCTGATCGGCCAGCTTCGGCGGGAGCAGGGGAGCCGAGCGCTGCCGCTCGCTGCTGGCGTGCTGGCCTGGTGCGCCTTGGGCCTGCTGCTGGTGATGGCCAGCCCCCCCATCGCCGGTGCCGAGCTGGTCGGATGGCGCGGGCTGCTGCTGCCGCTGGCCTGCGTGGGCACCGTGTGGGTCAGCGGCCAGTTGCGGGTGGAGTCCCCGTCGGCTTTGGCTGGCGCCGACCTGCTGGGACGCCTCACCTACGGCGTCTACCTGATTCACCCCCTGGTCTACTTTGGCCTGGTCTGGTTCATCTGGCCGGGGGCGCAGTCTGCCGCCCAGGCGTCCACTCTCCTTGGCGTGGGAGTGACGCTGGGCGCCGTACTGATGACCTGCCTACTGGCTGTGCAGGGCTATCGGTGGATTGAGGCGCCTTTACAGCGGCTGGCCAAGGGCCTGCTGCAGATGCGCGGCTCGTGAGCCCAGGTACGGCTGCGGGTGCGGGTCGGGTTGCGGGTGCGGCGCTGCGGCCTCACCCAAGACTTCACACAGTTGGGTCTCCAACCGGCGCAAGGTAAATCCGATAGGGTCGGCTCCGAGTGCCGCCGCATCAAGCCAGTGAAGGCGCTGGCTCAGAGCGACTCGGCCAGGATTGCCTCGTATTCCTCGGCCGTCGCGATGCGCGGGTTGGTCTTGTGGCAGTGGTCGACCATGGCACCTTGGATGATCTTGGCGAACAGGTCCCGGGTCACGCCCATCTCGGCCAGACCCTTGGGCAGGCCCAGACGCGCGTTCAGGTCTCGGACGGCGTCCGGAATGTCACTCGCCGAAGCCAAGCCCATGGCATGGGCCATGCGCTCCAGGCGCCGCTCTTTCCGGACGGACTCGGCCTGGGCGTTGAAGCGAATCACCGCTGGCAGGAACATCGCGTTCAAAGTGCCGTGGTGCAGGCGCGGGTCGACGCCCCCCAGGCTGTGCGAGAGCGAGTGCACCGCACCCAGCCCCTTCTGGAAAGCCATGGCGCCCTGCATCGACGCGCTCATGAGGTTGAGGCGCGCCTCCCGGTCGCTGCCGTCGCGGGTGGCGCGCTCGATGTGCGCCCAGCCCCGCTCGAGCCCGTCCAGCGCGATGCCGTCGGCTGGTGGGTTGAAGGCCGGCGCCATGAAGGTCTCCATGCAGTGGGCAATGGCGTCCATGCCAGTGGCGGCGGTGAGCTTGGGCGGCAGGCCCAGGGTCAGCTCGGGGTCGCAGATGGCGCCGCGCGGCATCAGGTTCCAATTGTGGAAACCCAGCTTGCGGCCATCGTCAACGATGAGGATTGCACCGCGCGCCACCTCGCTGCCGGTACCGCTGGTGGTCGGTACTGCAATCAGCGGGGCAACTTTCTCGCTGATACGGTGGGCGCCGCCCAGGATGGTGGCGTAGTCCGTCAGCGGCCCGGGGTGTGTGGCGGCAATGGCCACCCCCTTGGCGCAGTCGATGGCCGAGCCGCCTCCGACAGCGATCAAGCCGTCACAGCCCTCCCGCTGGTAAATCGCGCACGCTGCCCGCACCGCGGCCTCGTTGGGGTTGGACGGGGTTTGGTCGAAGACGGCGGTCGGCACGCCGGCCAGTGCATCCAGTGCCTTTTGCAGCACGCCGGCGGCGCGTACGCCGGCGTCTGTGACGATGAGGGGGCGGGTGATGCCGACGCGTTCGCACTCCTGCTTGAGAAGCGCAATGGCACCGAACTCGAATTGGATCTGTGTGGCGTAGTTGATGAAGGCCATGGCGCTGGTGTAGGAATGTGGTCGTTGGCGGGGGATCCGTATCTCTGAGTCCGGACCGGTTTGAGCGCTACGATGCCATAGTTTTCAAGCTGACCATGCCCCCTACGCGACTGACCCCAGCCATGCGCTCCGTGCTCGAGCGGCGCGCCCGCGCCAAGTTACCGCCCATACACCACATGACGGTAGCCCAGGCCCGCGCCGCCTACGAGCAGGTGGCCGAGTTCCTGGAGATTCCCAAGCCAGTGGTGGCTCGGGTCGAAGACTTTCACATCCTTGCCCGTGACGGCTATGCCATGGCCGCCAGGCTGTATGACGATGCGGCGCCAGGCACCACATCAGGCCGCCCCGTGCTTCTTTTTCTGCATGGCGGCGGCTTCGCCATTGGCAGCATCGCCACCCATGACACCCTCTGCCGGGAGTTGGCGCGCCAGTCCGGCTGCGCCGTGGTCTCCCTGGACTACCGCCTCGCCCCCGAGCACAAATTCCCCATTGCTGTGAACGACGCCTGGGACGGCCTGCAATGGCTGCACGCCCAAGGCGCCACCTTGGGGCTGGACCCGTCCCGCGTTGCCGTCGGCGGCGACAGCGCCGGCGGCACCCTGGCCGCGGTTTGTGCCCTGATGGCGCGCGACGTGGGCCTGCCCCTGGCGCTGCAGCTCCTGATCTACCCTGGCACCACTGCCCACGCCGACTTTCCCTCACGCACCCATTACCGCGAAGGCCTGTTGCTCGACGAGACCATGATCGACTGGTTCTTTTCCCACTACCTCCCGCGCGAGGACCGGGAAGACTGGCGCTTTGCCCCGCTTTTGGCACCCGACGTCGAGGGCGTGGCCCCCGCGTGGCTGGCCCTGGCCGAGTGCGACCCGCTGGTCGACGAAGGACTGGCCTACGCCGATAAGCTGCGCATGGCCGGCGTGCCGGTCGATCTTGAGATCTACCGAGGGGTGGTGCACGAGTTCATCAAAATGGGCCGGGTGATCCCCGAGGCCCGCCAGTTCCACTCCGATGCGGCCGCCGCCCTGCGCAACGCCCTACAGCCCTGACACCATGAGCCAAGCCCAATCCCAGCCCCAATCCCAATCCCAGGCGAAAACCCCAGCCCCGAGCCGGGACGCCTTCCGCTTCTTCCACCGCCTGCGGGTGCGTTGGGCCGAGGTGGACATGCAAAAAATCGTCTTCAACGCCCACTATCTGATGTACACGGACACCGCCGTGGCCGACTACTGGCGGGTGCTGGCGCTGCCTTATGAGGAGGCGATGCACCACCGGGGGGGTGACCTGTATGTCAAAAAGGCCACCGTCGAATACCACGCGTCCGCCAAGATGGATGACCGGCTGGACATCGGCATGCGCTGCGCTCGCATTGGTAACAGCTCGATGGCCTTCGAGTGCGGCATCTTCCGCGGCGAGGATTTGCTGGTGATGGTTGATTTGCTCTATGTCTTTGCCGACCCGGCCACGCAAACCTCCAAGCCGGTGCCACAGGCCTTGCGTGACTGCATCGAGGGCTATGAGCGCGGTGAGGAGATGGTGACCGTTCGAACGGGCAGCTGGGACGAGCTCGGCGCAGACGCCCGCGAGATCCGTCTGCGGGTATTCGTGGGCGAGCAGAAGATTCCGGTCGAAGATGAATGGGACGAGGCCGACGCCGTGTGCGTGCATGCGGTGGCCTACAACCGGCTGGGGATGGCGGTGGGCACGGGCCGGCTGCTACCGGCCGAGGGCAATGTGAGCAAGATAGGGCGGATGGCGGTGCATGAGGTGCTGCGGGGCAGCGGTGTGGGACGTGCGATCCTAGTGCGCCTGATGGACTCTGCACGCGCACGGGGCGACCGAGAAATCGTCCTTCATGCCCAGCGCAGCGCAGTCGGCTTTTATCAGCGCGATGGCTTTTCACAGACGGGAGAGCCGTTCCAAGAGGCCGGCATCGCCCACGTGGCCATGCGGCGTGCTCTCGAATGACACCAAAGGGCGAAGCGCCCATCGGATGATCGTCGGCGTCGGAAGTCAGGTTGGTTTGTTACCCATCAGTAACGTCGGCGAATTGAAGGTTCTAGGCGAGAACGGCGACTAGGTGCCTCCGCAATCGTCCAGCAGCCCCGTCCTCAGCGCGTCAAAGGTCGTCTCGCAGCGTGTAGGGAACTGGAGCGGACTGAACAGGGTGCGGTCCGCAAAAAAGCGGTGCTTGCGCTTGCACCGTCTGTGCCTGGAGGGAGACTATCGCCTCCCAATGCCCCGTCAGCAGTGGCGAGGGTGCCGCCTGCACGACGATCCCGCAAGGTTGGTCCTCCCCTGTTACGAGCAGCTCTTGGCCGGGTGCCAGCGGCGTCTGCGCCTGAGCGTTGAAAGCCCGCCTCTTGATCTGCCCCCTGAACTGGCTTCGCGCCACCACCTCCTGCCCCGGGTAGCAGCCCTTCTTGAAGTTCACCCCGCCCACCGATTCGTAATTGAGCATTTGGGGCACGAAGGCCTCGACCACGGGTGCCGTGATGGTGGCGACGCCGCTACGCACCTCGGACCAGAGCCAGGCAGCCTCGGACAACGTTGCAGCCTCGGGGGGCGTGGTTCCGGCCGGTGCCAGCCACAGCGCGCGGGGCACGCCATCGGCCGGATACAGGGCGACGGCATGGGCTTCACCCTGCACCTGGTCCGTCCAAGGCTCGGGCATGGCCGGAGCCGCTACGCCCAGCGCCGAGCGGGCCGCCTCGCCGGCCAGCCCGCGCAATTCAAAAGCCGCCGTGGCATCGCTCAACTTGACCTTGGCCCGCAAGACAAACATCGACAGGCGCTTCAGCGTCGGCGCCAAGATGTCGGCCGAAACCACCAGCGCAAAGTCGTCAGCGGCCAGGCGGACCCCAACAAAGCTTGCCAGCAGTCGACCCTTGGGCGAGCAGTAGCCCGCAAAACGTGCACGGCCCTCGGGAATGAGCATGAAGTCTTGGGTCAGTTGGCCCTGGAGAAACTTGGCCGCCTCCTCGCCCTGGGCGCGGATCACGCCCAAGTGGGGCAGGGCAGCTATGCCCTCAAGCAGCGTCGCCGCATTGGCGGGGGAGGGCGTGGCTTCGGATGCGGCGGGCGCGCGAGGAGAGGCAGTGGGGGAGGGGGAAGTCATCGCTGAATTATCATGCTCACAACCCGGATCGTCCCCCGGTCGGGGACTCTTTCCCCACTGGCTTTCATCCCCTTCTTGCATTCGTGCGGCGCCTACTTTTCCGACTGCTCTGGCTTTCCCTGCTGGTCGTCCTGCTCGCTGGCGGCACCAGCGCTTGGTGGCTGCTAAGTCCCATCCCGCTCAAAACGCCGCTGGTCGACCTGTCCATCGAGCCCGGCACCAGGCCCAGAGAAGTCGCCCAGGCCGTTCAGGCCGCCGGTGCCGAGGTCTCACCGACCCTGCTCTTTTGGTGGTTCCGCCTGTCGGGGCAATCACGCCTGATCAAGGCGGGCAGTTACGAACTCGAGCCCGGCATTACTCCGCGTGCATTGCTGGCCAAGCTGGCCCGGGGCGACCAGGCCCAGGGCGCGGTGAGCCTGATCGAGGGCTGGAGCTTCCGCCAGTTCCGTGCCGCCCTGGCCAAGGAAAAAGACCTGCGCCCCGACAGCGCTGGCCTCTCCGACGAGGCCCTGATGGAGAAGCTGGGCCGCCCGGGCATCGCTCCCGAGGGCCGCTTTTTCCCCGACACCTACACCTATGCCAAGGGCTCGAGCGACTTGCACCTGATGGACCGGGCCCTGCGGGCCATGGACCGTCACCTGGCACAGGCTTGGAACCAGCGCCAGCCGGACTCGGTGCTGCGCACCCCCGAAGACGCCCTCACCCTGGCCAGCATTGTCGAAAAGGAGACTGGCCGCGCCAGTGACCGGCCACTGATTTCAGCCGTCTTCCATAACCGCTTGCGCATCGGCATGCCGCTGCAGACCGACCCCACCGTCATCTACGGCATGGGGACGGCCTTTGACGGCAACCTGCGCCGCGCCGACCTGCGCGCGGACACCCCCTGGAACACCTACACCCGCAACGGCTTGCCCCCGACGCCGATTGCCATGCCCGGTAAAGCGGCGCTGCTGGCGGCGGTGCAGCCGGCGCAGAGCAAAGCCTTCTATTTCGTGGCCCGTGGTGATGGCAGCAGCCAGTTCAGCGAGAACCTGGACGACCACAACCGCGCGGTCAACAAATTTCAGCGTGGACAATGAGCACGAAGGGCCATCGATGACGGACCAGTCCAGAAGCACGCTCAGGGGTCTCTTTCTCACCTTCGAGGGCATCGACGGTGCGGGCAAGTCCACCCACATTCAGGCCTTGGCCGAGGCCTTTGCTGCCGCTGGCCGCGAAGTTGTCACCACCCGCGAGCCCGGCGGAACGCCGCTCGGCGAGAAGCTGCGGACCCTGGCCCTCAACGACCCGATGGACCCGCTGACCGAGGCGCTGCTGATGTTCGCCGCCCGGCGCGAGCACCTGGTGCAGGTGATCGAGCCTGCTTTGGCCCGTGGGCAGGTGGTTCTTTGCGACCGCTTCACCGACGCCACCTTCGCCTACCAAGGAGGCGGCCGAGGCTTTGACTGGCAGGTGCTCGGGCAACTCGAGGCCATGGTTCAGGGCCGGGGCGGGGAGGGCGGATTGCGTCAACCCGACCTCACCTGGCTGTTCGAGCTGGACCCGGCCGAGGCCGCCCGTCGCCTGGCAGGTGCTCGTGTGCCGGACAAGTTCGAGTCCCAGCCCGCTGCGTTTTTTCAGCAGGTTCAAGAGGGCTACCTGCGCCGCGCGCGTGAAACGCCAGCGCGCTTTGCCCGTATCGACGCCGCCCGTAGCCGCGAGGCGGTCTGGGAGGCGGTGCGCGCCGCTGCCTCCGACCGCGGTTGGCTCTGAGCCTCAGCGTGAGCCAACCTGTGCAAGGACAGGCATTTAGGCCGCCCTTTTGCTGGGGCCGACAAGCCCCCACAATCGAACCATGAGCGAGCGACCTTCACCGGCAAACAACCCGACTGCGCCGGCGCCCTGGATTGCGCGCCAGTTCCAGGCGCTGGCCGCGAGGCCGGGCCATGCCTTTCTTCTGCAAGGCCCCTCGGGCCTGGGACAGTTCGAGCTGGCGCTGGCGCTGGCCCGCGCCTGGCTGTGCGAAGCCCCGACCGCGCAGGGCGCCTGCGGGCAGTGCCCGAGCTGCCATGCGATTGATGTTCACACCCACGGCGACCTGTGCGTGCTCATGCCCGAGGTCGACATGCTCGAACTGGGATGGCCGCTGTCCGAAAAAGCCCAGGCCGATATCGACGACAAGAAGCGCAAGCCCAGCAAGGAAATCCGGGTCGAGGCGCTGCGCGATTCGCTCGAGTTCGCCCAGCGCACCAGCGGGCGCGGCAGGGGCAAAGTGGTGCTGGTCTACCCCGCCGAGCGGATGAACCACGTCACCGCCAATGCCCTCCTGAAGACGCTGGAGGAGCCGGTGGGCGATGTGCGCTTTGTGCTGGCCACTGAGGCGGCGCACCAGCTGCTGCCCACCATCCGCAGCCGCTGCCAGGGACATACCCTGGCCTGGCCGGAAGAGGGCGAGGCCCTGGCTTGGCTCCAGGCCCAGGGTCTGCCCGCGGCCGATGCCCAGGTGCTGCTGCGCGCCAGCGGCAGTCGGCCCGAGGACGCACTGCGCGCCGCCCGCGCAGGACGTGACGCCAAACATTGGCGCCTGCTGCCCAAGGCAGTGGCCCGGGGGGACGCGAGCGCCCTGGCTGATTGGTCGCCTGCCGAAGCGATCGATGCGATGCAAAAGCTTTGTCATGACCTGCTGGCGCAAGCAGCGGGTGGTCGCCCCCGTTTCTTCGACGCCAGTGACCTGCCACCGGCGGCGCCCCTCCACCAGCTCGCGGCCTGGTGGCGTGAGCTCGCGGGGCAATTGCGGACGGCAGAGCATCCCTTTAACGCTGGCCTGATGCTCGAGGCACTTGTGAGCCGAGCGCGTACCGCCCTACACTCCGGGCGAGCCGCCACATGATCCCCTCCCTCACCCCCGCGACCCCCCGGCCCAGCGTCATCCAGCTGGCCATCAAGGAAAAGGCCGCGCTTTACGCCGCCTACATTCCCCTGTTCAACGAGGGGGGTGTCTTCATCCCCACCGCACGCGAGTACCGCCTGGGCGACGACGTCTATGTGCTGCTGTCGCTTCCGGACGATCCGCAGCGCTATCCCGTGGCCGGCAAAGTGGCCTGGATCACCCCCGCTCGGGCTTCGGCCAACCGGACGCAAGGCGTGGGCGTGCGATTCCCGGGCGACGAAAAGTCCCGCCTGCTGAAGCTCAAGATCGAAGAGATTCTGGGCTCCCAGCTGGCTTCTGAACGGCCGACGCAAACCCTTTGATTTCGGGCGGTGCGGCCCTTTTCCTTTTGCCGCAGCACGCTGCGGGCGCACCGGCGCGCGATGGGTGTGGCGCGGCCGGGCGCAGCATCAGGGACAATCTGGCCTGACCGTATTTTCTGAACCCTCCGCGGCGCACGCATCGGACTTTGCCCATGTACGTCGACTCCCACTGCCACCTGAATTTTCCTGAGCTCGCGACCGATCTGGCCCGCATCCGCGAGGCCATGGCCGAGGCGGCGGTTGACCGCGCGCTGTGCATTTGCA
>JACCDP010333834.1_pt1 | contig 23176 bp, 21 predicted proteins | sample 7445841 | NCBI WGS metagenome assembly JACCDP01 (sample SAMN15323441, study PRJNA562643) | freshwater metagenome | isolation source: river surface water | place: USA:Blue River Watershed | collected 2017-08-17
GAGCAGGACGAGACCTCAAGCCAACGCTTCGATCCCGCCGCCCAGACCTCAAGGTCGTACTTGCGCATCTGGACGAAGCCCATGTCACCCGTCGCCATCAGCAGGACGCGGTACGGGAGCTCGAGTCGCTGCAGCAGAATCTCGGCGCGCTCGGTGAGCCACTCGAGTGCGGCGCGCGAATCCTCTGGGCGCTCAAAGCTGACCATCTCCACCTTGTCGAACTGATGCAGCCGCAGGATGCCGCGCGTCTCGCGACCGGCGGCTCCCGCCTCACGACGGAAGCAGGGGGTGTACGCCGCGTAGCGGATCGGCAGCTGCGCGCCATCCAAGATCTCGTCGCGGTGCAGGTTCGTCACAGGGACCTCTGCGGTTGGCGCAAGGTAGAAGCCGTCACGACCAACCACGTACATCTGATCTTCCTTGTCGGGGATCTGCCCTGTGCCGCGCGCAGAGGCCTCATTGACAAGGATCGGTGGCCAGATCTCGGTGAAGCCGTTCTCGCGCACATGTGTGTCGAGGAAGAGATTGATCAGCGCGCGGATCAGTGCCGCGCCGTCCGCGCGATAGGCGGGGAAGGCGGCCCCTGCGACCTTTGCACCGCGCTCTAGATCAAAGATGCCGAGCCGCTCCGCCACCGCGTCGTGCTCTGGTGCTGGCGCCGTTGCCGGCGCACTCCCATCGGCAGGAATCCCCGGATGCCCCTTCGGCGCCCAGGTGCGAATGCTGCGATTCGCCTCCGCACCGCCAACCGGAATATCTTCGTCGGGCGGATTCGGAATGCGGAGCAGTGCGTCTTCTAGCGCCGCCTCCGCCGTTGCGAGCTGTTCTTCCAGCTGCGTGAGCTGATCGGCGATCTTCTGTGAGGCCGCCTTTCCGGCAACTACCTTTGCGTCGTCCTTCGCGGTGCCAGCGGCGAGGAGTGCACCAACTTCGGCAGAGATGCTCTTCCGCTCGGCGCGGAGCGCGTCCACTTTGACGGAGAGTTCGCGACGGCTCGTGTCGGCGACGAGGGCGGCGTCAACAACGGCGGGGTCTTCGCGCTTCGCGATTGCACCGGAGCGCAGGCGGTCGGCGTCGTCTCGCAGGCGCTGTGTGCCGACGCTCATCCCGCTACCCCACTCATGCGCGAACTCTACTCAATCGCAGCGGCGGCGCGCAGGCGCGTCGCCACAAGTGCGGGATCGAGCGCGGCGAGGAGCCAACCGGCGCGCGGGCCGTTGGTGCGTCCGAGGAAGGCGGCGTAGAGCGAAGCGAAGGCGCGTACCGGCTGGAGGCCGCCCTCCTTGGCAGCGCTGAAGATCAGGCTCTGCCACGCCTCGCCACCCGTTGGCTTCGCCGCGTCTGCCGCCGTGGCGAGGGCGAGCAGCCAGGCGCGCTCCTCAGCGGAGAGTTCGCGCACCACGCCTTCTGGAAGTTCGTCACGCACCGCAATGCGTGCCTCATCTGGCGCGTAGTCGGCGAGCCAGTGCTTCGCCGCATCAATGCGCTCATCTAGATCCTGCTGCTCAGCGGCGGTCAGTGGGCTCCCCTTCTCCTCCGCGGCGCGAGCTGGTGCATCAACGCCCGGGAGCTGCAGCAGCAGCGAGAGTTGACCGAAGGCTGGACGCCAGGCCGCCGCAGCCGTTGCAGCCCCTGCGGCATCAACATCCGCAACCTGGCTATAGAAGTGCATCCGATCGTGATCGGTTGGGAGCTCGCCGCGCACCGGCTTCCCCGCCGTCGCAGCACTGATGCGGTCGTACTCATCCATCAGTCGCGGAATCGCGTCGGTCCCAGATGGGTCAAAGTCGATCGCTTGATTCGGTCGTGGGCGCAGGAAGAGGAAGCGCAGCGCGCTCGGCGGGATCGACTCCGCCACCGCATGTGCCGCAGCGCCGTGCCCCTTAGAGGTCGACATCTTCTTCCCACCCACGTTGAGGAACTCGTACATCACGTTGATCGGTGGCTCGCGATCAAAGACCTCGCGTGAGACCGCCTCGCTGCGATCGCGTGAGCCACCCTTCGTTGAGAGGTCTTTGCCGCAGCCTTCAATCGTAATCCCCATCAGCGACCACTTCGCCGCCCACTCCACATTGAATGGCATCTTCGCGGCGCCACCGAACGGTGCGACACGTCCCTCATGACCACAGCCTGTTGCCCACTTCACGTAATCGGGGAGGCAGCGGTAGTGCACCGTGCTTCCATCCCAGTCGTCGGCAAGCGTTGTCCCAAGGCGACCGCACGCTTCGCAGATCACCTGGACGGGGAGCCATCCGGCCGGTCGCTCCACGTTGCTGACGCGGATGTAGAGATCGCGAATAATCTGCGCCTTATCAAGTGCGGTGCGCATGAACGGATCCATCTTCCCCGTTGGATAAATCTCGGAGAGCCAGTAAAACTCTGGACGAATGCCGAGACGAGCGAAAGTGGGGAAGAAGAGCGTCTCAACAAAGTGACGCGCGTAGTTCTTCGCCGTCGAACCCTCTGGCGCAGGGACGCGGGAGAGTGGCACCCCCATGTACTTCTCTACCGCGTCAGGGGTGAGGAGCGCCTGCGCATCCATGGCGTCCATGTCTTCCACGCCGTAACGGAACTCCACTGGCACACCACGTGCGCGAAGGGCGCGCGCAATCACGTCATGGACAACGGGGCCGCGAAGGCTCCCCACGTGGACGGTGCCGGACGGCGTCTTAGAGTCGTTGACCACCTGAGGCCCGGAGACGCGTTCGGCGAGTTCATCTGCCCAATACATGAGCGAATCCTAGCGCTCGCCTGCGCCGTGCCCCTTCTGGGCGGCGAGGGTACGGAATCGCGCACGAAGCGCGCGCAGGGCCGCCTGATCGTTCACCGCCACGAAGAGGGTGTCGTCCCCCGCCACCGTCCCCACCACCTCGGGGAGGCGGAGGCGATCGAGTGATGCGGCGATCGCGTGTGCGCTCCCTGGGAGCGTCTTCAGCACGAGGATCGCCCCTGCAGTTGAGATCTCCAGCGGCGCATCACCGAGAAGCGCGGAGAGCCGCGCCTCTGCGACCTGCTCCACACTCCCGCCAGCAGGGAGCGCGTAGGCGGGTGAACCGCTCCGGTCTACCTTGGTGAGGCCGAGCTCGGTGATGTCGCGGCTCACCGTTGCCTGCGTTGCGGGGATCCCTTGCGACTTAAGGGCAGAGACCAGCTCGCGCTGCGTCCGAATGGCGCGGCGCGCCACAAGGTCGCGCAGTGCGCGGTGTCGCAGATCCTTCCCTAGATCCATCGTCGTCCGTCTGCCCCCGCCATGCGCCGCGCTAGATCTCGCCGCGCAGCAGTGCAACGGCGACGAGCAGCAGCGCGAAGCCCACGCGATAGAGCGCAAAGCTCCAGAGCTTTCCACCACTCAGCAGACGGATGAGGAGACGAATCGCAATGAGGCCGCTGAAGAATGATGCGATAAGGCCAACGAGAAGGAGTGGAGCCGCCTGCTGGATGTCACCACCCTCCTGAAGCAGTGATCGAAGCTCAAGGACTCCAGCGCCCGCAATGGCGGGGATCCCCATCAGGAAGCTGATCCGCGCCGCAGCATCACGGCTAAAGCCGAGCAGGAGCCCAGCACTGATCGTTGCACCAGAGCGGCTGATTCCAGGGATGAGTGCGAGCGCCTGCGCAAGGCCGATCACGACGCCGTCGAGCGCTGCGATGCCAGTGAGCGGACGCTGCAGCGACTGCGCGCGATCGGCAACCCAGAGCAGTGCCGCACCAGCGAGGACGGCTACCGCAACAACGAGTGGGGTACGAACGCTTGTGTCAAGAAACTCTCCCGCGAAGAGTCCAAAGATGACAGCGGGGATCGTACCGACCAGGATTGCAATGATGAGCCGCTCATCAGCGGAATCGCCACGACGGCGACCGAGCGAGAGGATCGGCACAAACACACAGCTGAGCAGACGCGTCACATCGCTCCGGAGTGCAACGAGGACTGCGGCGAGCGTGCCGAGGTGCAGTACGGCGCCGAAGGCGCGTGAGGCGAGGAGTGGGTCGCTGATGGAGAAGAGATACGGGATCGCGTAGAGGTGCGCGGATGAGGAGATCGGGAAGAATTCGGTGAGCCCCTGTACAACGCCGAGGGCGAGTGCCAGCAGCAGATCGTTGAGTCCGCTCGCATCAGGCATCCCGCACCCCCTCTCTCTCGTCCACTACTGCTGAACCATAGCGTTGGGCGGCACCTCCACGAGGAGTGTGCCGCCCAATCGCAACAGGTACTTCTGCGGCGAGCTGCTCTCGCCTCACGCTAGACCGTGCTCAGGCCGCTCCGATAAAGAGCGGTGCGAGCACCAGGGTCACCGTGGCGAGCAGCTTCACGAGCACGTGAAGCGACGGACCAGCGGTGTCCTTGAATGGGTCGCCAACGGTATCGCCCACCACCGCTGCGGCGTGCGCGTCGCTCCCCTTGCCAAGAACCTTCCCCTTGGCGTCCTTGAGTCCACCCGACTCGATGTACTTCTTTGCGTTATCCCATGCCCCGCCAGAGTTGTTCAACACCGTGGCGAGGAGGACGCCGCTGATCGTTCCAACGATCAACATGCCGCCAACCGCCTCGTAGCCGAGCAAGAGTCCAACGATGACCGGGGTGGCCACCGCAACCACACCTGGCGCGATCATCTCGCGCAGTGCAGCCATCGTGGTGATGTCGACCACACGAGCGTAGTCAGGGCGAACCTTGTAGGTCATGATCCCTGGCGACTCGCGGAACTGACGTCGAACTTCAACAATGATCGCCTGCGCCGTCTTCCCTACCGCGCGAATTGCGAGGGAGCTGAAGAAGTAGGCGAGCATTGCGCCGATGAGTGCGCCGATGAAGACGTTCACGTCCGCGATGTTCACCGCGTCCATAAGTGGTCGGCCGGCGCGCTCGAGAATGAGGTTGACCTTGTCACGGTATGCCGAGAAGAGGAGGAACGCGGCGAGCGATGCCGAAGCGATCGCGTAGCCCTTGGTGAGGGCCTTCGTCGTGTTGCCGACTGCGTCTAGGCGATCCGTGATGTGGCGAACCGACTTCGGTGCACGGCTGAACTCGGCGATGCCGCCGGCGTTGTCCGTGATTGGCCCGAAGGTGTCCATTGCAAGGATGTACGCCGTGGTCATGAGCATGCCCATGGTGGCCACTGCGGTACCGAAGATGCCGAACTTCGCGACATCCTCGCCGACCAAGCCTGCGGCGATCGCCGCCTGCTCGCCGAACCAGTGCGACGCGAAGATCGCAATGGAGATTGAGACGGCGGTTACGAGCGTTGTCTCGAAACCAACTGCCGTGCCGGAGATGATGTTTGTTGCGGCGCCCGTGCGGCTCGCCTCGGCGAGCTCACGAACTGGGCGGTACGAGCCCGCCGTATAGAACTGGGTGATGTAGACGAACGCCACGCTGGTGGCGAGACCCACAACGCCAGCGCCAAAGAAGTAGAGCCAGGCGTCGGTCCCGTTGGTCTGGAGCATCACCGCACAGGTGATCGCCATGCCGATGGCTGAAAGGGCCGTGGTGACCCAGTAGCCGCGGTTGAGCATGTTCATTGGATCCTCGTCCTCGCGGCCGTTCACGAAGAACATCGCCACGATTGTGCCGACGAGCCCGAAGGCGCGCACGACGAGTGGGAAGAAGATCCAGGCCTCTGGGTTCGCCCAGCCGGCGGTTGAGGCGATCCCGTAGGCGCCGACGCCGAGGATCATTGCGCCGATGTTCTCGGCGGCCGTTGATTCAAAGAGATCGGCACCGCGGCCGGCGCAGTCGCCCACGTTGTCACCAACGAGGTCGGCGATCACGCCTGCGTTGCGAGGGTCATCCTCAGGGATGCCCTTCTCAACCTTGCCCACAAGGTCTGAGCCAACGTCGGCGGCCTTGGTGTAGATACCACCACCGAGCTGAGCGAAGAGCGCCACAAACGAGGCGCCGAAGCCGTAACCAACAATAAGGAACGGTGCCTCAGCCGGATTCGTCAAGCCACCGAAGGCGACGAAGACGCCATAGACGCCGAGCAGTGAGAGCGCCACGACGAGGAAGCCGGAGACGGCTCCGCCGCGCATGGCAACCTGCACCGCCTTCACCACACCGCCACGTGCTGCGGCGGTGGTGCGAAGGTTCGCCTTCACGCTGATGTACATGCCGATAATTCCGGAGGCCATCGAGCAGATCGCGCCGAAGAGGAAGCTCACACCGGTGCGGATTCCAAGATCCACGCCGTAGATATCCGTCTCTGCAACCGCCTGAGTCTCGAAGACCGAGATCAGCGCGCCGATTGCCACCGAGCCGACCACCGCAAGTACGGCGATCGTGGTGTACTGACGTCGCATGAATGCGACCGCGCCTTCAAAGATCGTGCCGGCAACCTCTTGCATCGCCTTTGTGCCGCGATCACGTCCAAGGACGTCGTTCGCGAGCCAGAGGGCGAAGAGGATGGCGGCGATACCTGCTGGGAGAATCAAACTCTGCAGCAGCGCCGTAGTGATTTCCATATGTATGAACACTCCTCCGATGCGTCCAGATCCGTCGCGTGGCCGCGGTGCGTGCACCGCGCTTCGGGTCGGGCGTCTGTCGGGCTACGGGTCACATCTGCGACCCGACTGGGATGGGCACCCAGTAGCGCGATGGTAGGGCTCCCTCCCGATATGGGTCAAACAGCCCACTCCCTCTTCGGGGGTGAACCCGCTGCACACCCCTATACTCCCCAGATGCGGAAGCGTCACCTCCTCATTGAGATCGCTCAGACCGTCGCGCTCACTGTGGTCGCCTTTTACCTCCTCCAGGCCTTCATCGCCCAACCCTTCCGCGTGGAGCAGGGCTCGATGAGGGTCACCTTTGAGCCTGGGGAGTACGTGCTCGTTGATAAGCTCTCCCCACGCCTCACGGGCTTCCACCGTGGCGATGTGGTGATCTTCCATCCGCCTGAAAGTTGGCCCTCAAGCAGCGATAACACCCCATACATCAAGCGCGTGATCGGCCTCCCTGGCGAGACGGTGGCGATCGGTGCTGACGGGGTGCGCATCAACGGCGCGCTCCTCACCGAGGGCTACGTCTACCTTGACGGCGGCGACAACGTTGAAGAGCCACAGAGCTGGAGACTCGCCGCGGATGAACTGCTCGTCTTTGGCGATCACCGCTCTAACTCATCAGATTCGCGCGCCTACGGGCCGATCCCTGCAAGCGTTGTCGTTGGGCGTGCCGTGATTCGCTACTACCCACTTGATCGGATGTCGCTGATCACGCCACCCCCTTACGGCATCGCGGTGCCATGAACCCTCTCTTGCTTGAACTGCCGCTCGCAGTTGTTGCGGCACTCAGCGGGGCCCTCGCAGTAACGAGTGCACGCCGAGGCGCGTGGATTGCCCTGCTACTGATGACCACCGCCGCCGCACTCCTTGAGTTCCGGCCGACCGACTCACTCTCCACCGCCCTCCTGCTACGTCTCACCGCAATCTACGGGGCGACCCTTTATGCACTCCCCACAGGAATGCTGGAGCGGCACGCGCTCACCCACGACCTACAACCGCGCCGCCTCCTCGCAACGCTGGCTGATCATCCGGTTGTTGCCGTGAGCGCTGCAGCCGGGCTAATCCTTGGCACAATCCCGCTTGCGCTGCCAATTGAGGGGGGCTCGGTGCTCCTACGCGGCGCAGGAGTTGCACTCCTCTTAATTGGGCTACCACCACTGCTCACAAGTCGTTATGTAGAGGCAACGGCGCGCGCAGCGGTGGTGACACTTTCAGGTGCGCTTCTCCTGCGCGCCTCAATCCTTGGGGCGCTCGACCTCTTCAGCTCCATTGCGATGGCGGCTGGGTTCGCCGCCCTACTCCTGATCGGCGCCGCGGTCGCTGGTCAGCTCGCCAAGGCAGAGGAGCAATGAGCGAGTCACAGTCACTGCAGGTGCTGAGCGCGATCCGCGCACTCTCCCCGCTCCTCTTTGCGTTGCTTAGCCTTCTCGTGATCCCCCTCGTGAAGTCAGATCTTTTTGGCAAGAAGAGCGATGCGCACGTGCGAGGAGGGAGTGCAGCGGTAATCCTCCTCTTGGTCAGTAGCGTTGCCGCACTGCTCGCCGGAACCGGATACGCCTCAACGCTGAACGTGGGACGTATCGCTATCGATCCGAGTGAGCCGGGCCGTCTCCTGGTCACACTCGGTGGAGCGGTCTTCGCCCTCATCGTTGCCGTGGGTCAGGGTCGTCGTGCGGGAACAATGGGACAGGTTGCCCTCTTCGGCCTCGCGATCATCGATCTTGCGCTTGCAATCCCGATCGGCCTCGCCCCCATCGCGATCCTCCTTGTTGGGAGCGCCTCACTCTCTGTACTTGCCGCGGGTAACAAGGAAGACGCCCAGCGCGCACGCGCCGTCTTTCGTGATCTACGCACCGTTGGCGTGCTGCTCACCGTCACGGTCATGGCTGAGCTGCTTCGCTCTGCCATCCCCCTCTCTGCCACTGATCCCTCATACGCAACCACATCATCACTCACCGCAGGGGTTGCGCTGACGCTCTCCCTCGTCCTCCTCGGGATGATTGGCGCCTTCCCCTTCCACCACAGACTGGTGCGAATCTTTGAGTCGCTCCCGATCGTTGGATCGCTGATGGTTGGCGTCTGGATTCCCGCTGCACTCAGCCTCATCATCTTCAACGAACTCTCGCTCCTCTCCTCTTCGGTAAGTGAGCCGATCGGCGGCGCGGTGGTCGCCGCACTCTTCATCACAGGTATCGTGACGCTTCTTTTCGGTGGTATCTCCGCACTGCTCCATGACGACGTTGGCGAGGTCCTTGGATTCCTTGCGGTGGGGAACGCGGGCTGGCTCGCGCTCGGCGCAGCGGCAATCATCCTGCACCCATCAGCGGTCGGCCCACTCCTGGTCGCTCTCCCTGGCGCGCTCGTGATCTCACTCTTCGGCCTCTGGCGCATCTCCATCCGACGCCACTACGAACTGACGTCGCTCCAGGAGCTGAGTGGCTGGGCGCGTCGCACCCGGACACTTGGCGTTGTGCTGATCTGCGCCGTAATCTCCCAAACTGCAGTCCCTGCACGTGAGTTTTTCTCTGGCGGGTTTGACATTGCGGGACAGAGTGGAAGCCTCTTGATCACGGTCGGTGCCCTGCTTGGCGCCGGAACGCTCGCTGCGGCGGCGATTCGACTCCTCCTCGTTGGCCTAGCGCAAGAGAGCCAAGATGTTCATCGAACCCGTGCAGGCAAGGTTCTAAGTCCAGCGGCAATCTGGCTGATGGCTGGAGCGATCCTGATCTCTGGTGTCGCTGCAGGCTTCATCAACATTGAAGCGGCCGCATCAGGTCTGCTGCGTCCAGTGCCGGTAGAGGGCGCGCCGCAAAACTCAACGCCGTAACGTCACGCCGCACAGCGGCGAACTGATCGGGCGGAGCTACTCCTCGTCGGAGAGGATCCAATCGTCTACGCCGCGGCTGTAGTCAACAAGCTCAGCGGGCGTGAACCAGAGCGCGATCTCTGCAACCGCAGTCTCTGGTGCATCTGACGCATGGATAAGGTTCTTCGCCGTCTCGAGGCCGAAATCACCACGGATCGTTCCTGGTGCCGCCTCGTGTGGCTTTGTTGCGCCAACCATGGAGCGGACGACGACGATCGCGTTCGGCCCCTCAAGGACGAGGGCGACGACGGGACCAGATGTGATGAACTGGACGAGACCAGCGAAGAAGGGACGTGCGGAGTGCACGGCGTAGTGCGTCTCGGCGAGCTGCTTGCTCACCGGCATCAACTTCATGGCGGCGATCTTCAGCCCACGGTCTTCAAAGCGCGAAAGGATGCGCCCAGCAAGAAGGCGCTGAACGCCGTCTGGCTTGATCAGAACGAGGGTGCGCTGTGAGGTCATGGTCAGAGCCTAGCGGATCGGCGCAAAGGCGGCGTGACCGCGGACGGGTCAAGGTCGCCACGGCGTACGGCGCGGCGCACCGCGGCGAGCGTGCTGCGCGGCGCGGAGAGGCCGACGCGGAGGCTGCCGCCTCGCACCAGGGTTCGTGCCACACGGAGCAGATCTGCGGGGCGAACGCGCTCAATCTCCGCCAAGAGTTCGCCGAGCTCTTGCGGCACCCTACGAAGCACGCGCTGACTGGCATGCCACTCCGCAAGGCCGCGCGGATCATCGGCGGCGCGCTCCAGCCTTCCTGCAAGATAAGCGCGCGCTCGTTCAATCTCTGCCGCACTCGGCGCCTCACGCGCCAGGCGACGGAGCGCCTCCGTCACAAGCTGCAACGCCTCAGTGACGCGACCAGGATCCGCGCCACCAGAGATCACTAACGCGCCGGCATCTTTATAGTCAATCGCGCTCGCACCAATGTCATAGACGAGCCCGCGCTCTTCACGCACCTCTAAGAAGAGGCGGCTCGCCGAACCGTCGCCAAGGATCGTGGCGAGCATCTCTAGTGCAGGCGCGTCTGGATCTTCGCGACGAAGCGCTGGTAGTCCCACCGAAAACTGTGCCTGCTCACCGTCACGCACCTTCGCAACGATCCCGTCCCCTCCTCGCCAACGAGGCTTCACTGCGCGACGCGCAGGTGGCGCCGCACGCTTCGCACTACTGCGTGGTGCCGCCGCAAGCGCCGCGCGCGCAATCGCGTTCGCCTCTGCGGCGCTCAGATCACCAGCGATCGCAAGTGCCGTCGCCTTTGGACGATACGCACGCGCATGGAAGGCGCGCACCGGCCCGTGCTGTAACTTGCGAATCTCAGGGATCGTCCCTGCAATCTCACGACCGAACGCATGATCGCCAAAGAGGGCGCTGTCGAGTGCCGTGGATGCCTGCTCACTCGGGTCATCCGCATAGGAGCGAATCTCTTCGATCACGATCTCGCGCTCAATCTTCAAGTGCTCTGGGAGCAAGAGTGGCGCAAGCGCAACGGCGCCGATCAGTCGCGCCGCCTCGGTCGCAACGGCGCGTGGAACATGAATCCAGAAGAGCGTGCTCTCGCGATCGGTCCCCGCATTAGAGTTCGCGCCGATCCCCTCCATCGCCTGCGCAAGTGCCGCTGAGCTTTCAGCACCTGCGATGCCCTTAAAGCAGAGATGCTCAAGAAGGTGCGCAGCGCCGCGCTCGTTGGTTCGTTCGTGACGCGATCCTGCACCGATCGCGATGGCGATCGCGACGGTCCGCGCTGATGGTGTCTGAATGAAGACTGACGACGCAGCACCTGCGCCACGGAGTGCGCGAGAGCGCGGTGCAGCGCGCTTCAGGAGTCGCTGCGCTCAGACTCAGCCGGATCCGACGATCCGGCATCGGCGCTCGGCCACGCCTGCGTTGGGAGCTCAATCTGCACATACTCCTCGCCGCGATACTCAAGCCAGGTGCGCACCGGCTCTGTTCGTGGGATCGCTGTTCCCGCGCTGTATTCGATCTCTACAACGGCGTCGCTGCTGCGCAGCGTGTAGCGCAGGTGCCCAGGCTCGGAGAGGTCGAACTCCACACTCTGAAATGCGTCCACGTTGATGGTGATCGTGAGTGGGGTGAAGATCGATGAGACCTCTGGGTCGTCACCGAGCACCTCTTCGACCCATCCCATGCCTCGCGCGATCAGTTCGCCCCCCTGAAGATGGCGATACGAGACGGTCTGCCGGAGGAGGGGGCGGAGCACGTTCGCCTTGTCGGCGCGCAGGATGGCAAGCCCTCGATTTACAAAGAGGCCGGGGGTCAGCTCGTCGTGGTCGTGATCCATGAGAGGGAGAGCCTAGCGCAGCCGCCTTCGTGCCGCGGCTCGCGCTCCCGTCGATCCCCCCACCCGCCTATCATCGGCTCGTGCGCTACGCCATTGATCTAGGGAACAGCGCCGCGAAGGTCGGCTACCTCCGCGAGGGCGCCCTCGTCTCGCTGCGCGTCGCCGCTCCCGCCAACCCCCGTGATGCCAGCGCCTGGCGCGGCGTCGCTGAGGCGCTCCTCAACCTCGCCGCAAGCGAAGGGGGTGCCGCCACCGAGCTCACCGTTGGCAGCGTCGTCCCCGAAGGTGCCGCCGCACTTCGCGAAGTTGCAGCGTCACGCGGCGTTGCCGTTGAGCTACTCCAGAGCCGCGACCTCCCGCTCGTCTCACGCCTTGACGAGCCTGATCGGATCGGTGTTGATCGCGCTCTAGCCGCCTGGTTCACCTATGCGCAGCAGGGAGCGCCGCAGCGCCGTGGCGCGATTGCGGTGACGCTCGGCACGGCACTGACGCTGACCTGCGTCAGTCGCACCGGCGAGCTGCTCGGCGGTGCCATTGCTGTATCGCCACTCCTCGCCGCGCGCGCACTCGCGAGCGGAACCGCCGCACTCCCCGAGGTCACCCTCTATGACGAGAGCCCAGAGATTCCAGGGCCGATCGGTGCGTCAACGGAGAGCGCACTTGCCGCTGGGATCTTGCGCAGCGCACGTGGTGGTCTTGCTGCACTGATCAACGAGAGCGTTGTAGAGATGGAGCGACGCGATCCGGGATCACCAGCACCTGCAATCAGTCTCACTGGTGGAGCGGCAACGGCGGGCTGGAGCGCGGGCATCCGCGCCGATCTGCGTGACCCAGATCTTGTGGTGCGCGCACTCCTCGCACTGCCGCGGAGCGTCCGCACATGAGCGGCGGGCAAACCAACGCGAACGGGCCGCTGAGCGGACGACTGATCGTCCTCGGCATTACTGGATCGATCGCCGCGTTCAAGGCGCCGGAGATTGTGCGCGCGCTGCGCGCCGCTGGTGCCGATGTTCAGGCGCTCCTCACTCCCGCCGCAACAAAATTCGTCTCACCGCTCACCCTGCGCACACTCACCGGCCACGCCGTTGATGCAGATCTCCTTGACCTGCTCCCAGACGGTCGCATCGGCCACATCGTTGCCGCCGATAGCGCCGACGCGATCCTCGTTGCGCCAGCAACGGCACAGTGGCTCGGCGCCATGGCTGGTGGGCTCGCCGGTGATGCGGTGACCGCCGCCTGCCTCGCCACCACCGCGCCCGTTGTTGTTGCCCCCGCAATGGACGGCGAGATGTGGGAACATCCGGCAACGGCAACGAACGCCGCGCGCCTCACTAACGACTTCGGCTACACGATCGTGGCGCCAGAGAGTGGCGCGCTCGCATCTGGAAGTAGCGGTGTTGGTCGACTCCCTGAACCTGCAACGCTCGTTGATGCACTGGTGCGCGCGATCGGGAGCGCACCGATCCGTGAGCCAAACGAGGCGCGACGGCCGCCACTCGTCCCTGCAGGCGACCTCTCCGGTCGCCGTGTCGTCATTACCGCAGGCGGCACCGAAGAGCCGATTGATGCGGTGCGCATTCTGGCGAACCGCTCCTCTGGACGACAGGGGGTCGCCCTCGCCGAAGCGGCGCGCGATCGTGGCGCTGACGTCGTGTTGATCGCCGCGCGCGTCGCCATCCCACTCCCTGAGGGGGTGGAGATCGTGCGCGTCGCCACCGTTGCCGACCTTGACGCAGCACTCCGCAGCGCACTCTTGCCGCCACCCGCCGGCACCAGCGCAACCCCCGCAGATCTTTTCATCGCCGCCGCCGCAGTCTCCGACTTCCGCATGGCGGGCGGCCCAAGTAGAGAGAAGCTTCGCCGTGATGGTGCGCTCACCCTCCACCTTGAACCAACCCCAGATCTCCTCGCCGGGATCGCGACGGCACTTGGGCCCCGCGCAAAGCGACAGACCGCACTGATCGGCTTCTCCGCAGAGAGCGGCGCAACCAAGCGCGCTGCAGAGAAGCTCGCAGCCAAGGACCTTGATCTCATCGTTGCGAATGATGTGAGCGCACCAGGAATCGGCTTTGAGAGCGCAGAAAACGCGGTAGAGATTCTTCATGTTGATGGGAGCACGCAACGCATTGGACCAGCGCCGAAGCGTGTTGTTGCCGACGGGATTCTTGATCAGGCGGTGCGACTCCTTCGCGGCGCAACGCACGCATGAGCACGCAGGGTGGGGTGCGGCGTAACAGCGTTGCAACGCTGCAATCTCTTCGTGACGCGGGTGAACGTTTCGCGCTGCTCACCGCCTACGACCGCGCCACGGCGGAACTCGCCGAGGCGGCCGAGATCCCCGCAATCCTCGTTGGCGACTCACTCGCACAGGTTGCACTCGGTCATGAGAGCACGGTGCGCATTGGGATGAGCGAGATGCTCCATCACGTTGCTGCGGTCGTTCGCTCAAGTCGCACTGCGCTGGTGATTGCCGACATGCCCTTCCTCTCCTACGTCGATGTCGCCACCGCGGCAACCAACGCGAGTGCCTTCCTGCGCGACGCTGGTGCGGGTGCCGTGAAGCTGGAGGGGGGTGCCGAGATGGCGCCGATCGTCCGAGCACTCGTTGAGAGCGGCGTCCCTGTTATTGGACATATCGGCTTCACGCCGCAGTCGGCGCTGCAGCAAGATCGTGCACGCGCCCAGGGGAAGGAGCCAGCAGCGGCGGCACAGCTCCTCGCCGACGCGCTCGAACTGCAAGCGGCTGGTGCCGCCGCGATCGTGATCGAACTCGTCCCCGCCGAACTCGCCGCACTGATCACCACGCGACTCACGATCCCAACGATCGGGATCGGTGCCGGTCCGCACTGCTCCGGCCAGGTGCAGGTTGCACCCGATCTCCTTGGGCTTCTTGCGGGGCCGGCGCCGCGCCACGCTGGCGGCTACGCCACACTGCGCGATCAGGCGCTGGCTGGCCTGACAAAGTGGCGCGCCGATGTTGCGGCGGGAACCTTTCCTGCCGCTGCACAGAGCCTCGCCGCGAGTGAGGAGCTTCGCGCCGCACTCGCCGCAATGTAGTGATGCAGCGCATCCAGAGCCGCGCCGACCTCGCCGCAGCACTTAACAATGCGCCGCGACCAGTCGGCTTCGTCCCCACGATGGGGGCGCTCCACGCCGGTCACGCCGCGCTGATCCGCGCCGCGCGCGCTGAGTGCGCAACGGTGATCGTCTCGATCTATGTGAACCCGAAGCAGTTCACCACCGTGACGGATCTCGCCGCCTACCCGCGCACGCTCGACGCAGATGCCGCCCTCGCTGAAGCGAGCGGCGCCGACCTTCTCTTTCATCCGAGTGACGCGGAGATCTATCCGCCTAATGAAGTGGTACAGACCGTTGACCCAGGACCGCTCGCGCTGCGTCTTGAAGGTGCAGCGCGACCTGGCCACTTTGATGGCGTTGCAACGGTAGTCTCGCGACTCTTTGACCTAGTGCAACCCGACCGAGCCTACTTCGGTGAGAAGGACGCCCAGCAACTGCGCGTCGTGGAGTGGATCACCGCGCGGCGCACATCAGCGCCGCCGATCAGCATCCGTCGCGTCCCAACGGTCCGTGACGCAGATGGCCTTGCGCTCAGTTCACGCAATGCGCGCCTCTCCCCCGCCGGCCGAACGGCGGCCGCCGCGATTCCGCGCGCACTTGACGCGGCGCGCGACGCGCTCGCACACGGCGCATCCACTGTGGCGCAGGTTCGCGCAGCAGCGCTGCACCTTCTGGGTCAGCACCCAGAGCTCACGCTGGAGTACCTCGACCTTGCTGACCCTCACACGCTTGAGGCGCTACCAGATGGCGCAACGGTCAGCGAAGGGCTGCTCACGATTGCGGTGGTGGTTGATGACGTGCGCCTTCTTGATGAGCGTCTTCTTGGTGAGCGAAGCGCGAGTTAGCGCGCTGGGACGGGTCGCGCCACCGCAAGGATGCGGTCGATGTCGAGTGAGCCCGCAACGAGCTCCTTGATCTCAGTGATCTTCCGCACATCTTCAGGGTGCGTCTTCACCAGGAGGTCGTGCACCTTGGAGGCCACCGTGTAGGTGTCGCCTTCCATGAGGACGGTGAAGAGATCTGCTTTGCGGAGCAGATCGATAATGCGCTGGCTCGGCCGGAAGCCGCCGCTCAGGACAAAGCCGAGCGGGCGATTAGGGTGATCGCCGCCGTTCAGCCAGAGTCCCGCGAGCACCTCCAGCACATCCTCGCGATCACCAGGGACCACCACAAGTGCATCCGCGCCGATGCGCTCCATCACATGCTCCGGCTGCATTGCGGCAACGGAGACGCGGCCGATGATCGCGTCCATGTCGCTGCCAGGCCAGATCGTCTCACCCTGCAGGCCGTCTTCAATGATTGCGAGCGTTGGGTTGGAGAGAATCTGGCGATACGGCAGGATGCCCAGGAGCGGAATCTTGTGTCGAGCGAGGCCGCGCTCAAGGAGCTGCGGCAGCTGCGGTTCCATCTCAAGGTTCACCTTATTGACGATCGCGCCTGCCACCTCAACGCCACGCGCGGCGAAGAGTGCGGCGTTCAAGACGATCTCATCGATCGGTCGGCCGATCCCACCTTCGCTGACGATGATCACGGGGGCGCCGAGAAGCGCCGCTACGTCCGCGTTGGAGAGTCCGATCACGGCGCCAACGCCAGCGTGGCCGGTCCCCTCCAAGAGGATCAGGTCTCGCCCTTTTGCCATCTCCGTCTGTGCGGCAACGATGCACGCCCCGAGGTCCTCAACAATCTCACCCTCAATGACGCGGCGCGTAAAGCCACGAGGAATTTGCACGGGGGAGAGAAGGTGCGTTGGATCGGGGAGGTTGAAGACGCCGCGCATGAGTGCCGCGTCTTCGTCTGCGGGTGCGCCGTCCAGCATGATCCAGCGCTGCCCGACCGGCTTCATGAAGGCGGTGTTCAGGCCGCGATCGGCAAAGGCGGCAAAGAGTCCGAGCGATGTGGTGGTCTTGCCGCGGTTCTGCCCAGTTGCGGCAAGGAAGATCTGCCGAGCGCCGTCGGCCATGCGCGTTACTCCTCGCCGCGTGGCGCAGTGCGCCGTTCGATCAACTTCACCGCGTCGGCGAGTCGTGAGACAACCTCTGGCTCCACATCTTCTCGCGTGATGTGTGTGCCGAGCTTATCCAGCACATCTGCTGCAACGGAGAGGAAGACCGATGCATCGGCGATGAAGAATTCGGACTCATTGCTGTAGCGCACAAATGTCAGTCGCCCCTGCAGCGCGCGGCGGTCATCACCGTGCGCCACCTGCGTGGTGAAGTTATGCCCCTGGATGCCGTCTGGATTGGAGAGGAAGCTGAGCGCGTTATCAATCGCAAGGCCGAATCGTGCCCGCCAACTGGTGAGCCGCTCCAGAACCTCCGGCTGAAGGCGCAGATCGTGCACCTCGTTGAAGGCCTCAGGGGCGGCGGTGAGCGCGTTGACGAGCGTTGCCCCCTGGCGCTGACCAAGCATCGCCTGGAGCGAGCGCTCTAGCGTCACAACCTCCGCATCAAAGTGACTGGAGGTGATCAGGTCGACGAGGAGATCCTCCACGTTATCGAGCGTGGTCGGATCGCCGAGCGCCAAGGCGAGCGCGAGGATCTCCTCGCGAAAGAGGAAGCGCTCTTCGTGATCAAGTCCTGTCATCGCAGCATCCTAGCGCGCCGCACGCCGCCAGGGCGTACAGGCGCAGGTGTGCTGAAGCGCAGATCGGCCGGGCCGAGACTTATGGGTAGATGCCGCGGACGCTCATCGCGTCGGCAACACGCTTCACGGAGAGGAGGTAGGCACCTGTGCGCAGGTGACTCTTCTGCTGCTGCGCCATGTCGTAGACCTCGTGGAAGGCGCGCACCATCTTCTTCTCAAGGCGAAGGTTGACCTCCTCCTCTTCCCAGAAGTCGCGGTTCAGGTCCTGCACCCACTCGAAGTAGCTGACGGTGACGCCGCCCGCGTTGCAGAGAATGTCCGGGATCACCATCGCCCCATTAGCGAAGAGGATGTCGTCCGCCTCTGGAGTGGTTGGGCCGTTCGCCGCTTCCGCAACGATCTTCGTCTTGATCTTTGCCGCGTTCTCCGCAGTGATCTGATTCTCCAGTGCCGCTGGAATCAGCACGTCGCACGGGATCTCAAGGATCGCCTGGTTGGAGACCGCCGTTGCGCCGGCAAGTCCGACCACGCTCCCCGTCTTCTTCTTATGCGCATCAACTGCGGCGAGGTCGAGCCCCGCCGCGTTCTGAATGCCGCCGCTGCTATCGGAGACGGCGATCACCTTGGCACCAAGCTCAGAGATCAACTTTGCGGCGATGGAGCCGGCGTTGCCGTACCCCTGCACCACAACCGTTGAGCCCTTCAGGTTGAGGCCGATCTTCGCCGCAGCTTCACGTACGCAGATCACTGCGCCACGCGCCGTTGCCTCGTTGCGACCCTTTGAGCCGCCGAGTGCGATCGGCTTTCCAGTGACAACACCTGGGACGGTGTAGCCAACATGCATGGAGTAGGTGTCCATCATCCAGGCCATCGTCTGGCTGTTGGTGTTCACGTCAGGCGCAGGAATATCTGACTCTGGCCCGATGATCACCGCGATCTCGGTGGTGAAGCGGCGCGTCAGGCGCTCAAGCTCGCCGAGTGAGAGCTGCTTCGGGTCAACGGTGACGCCGCCCTTGCCGCCGCCATATGGAAGATCCATCACGGCGCACTTCCACGACATCCACATTGAGAGCGCCTTCACTTCGTCAATGTTGACGTCCTGATGGAAGCGAATCCCACCCTTGGCTGGGCCACGACCGAGGTTGTGCTGGACGCGGTGCCCCTCAAAGACGCGCGTTGAACCGTCATCCATGCGCACAGGGAAGTGCACGGTCAACTGCCGGCGCGGCTCGCGCAGCACGGCGGCGATCCCTGGGTCGAGGTTCAGCCGCTTGGCGGCAAGATCAAACTGCTGCTGGGCAACGGCCCAGGCGCTCTTCTGGCTCATTCGTGGGTCACCTCATGCTCATATCCGCTGCGGCGAGAGGTCGCAGTCGGCCGCCCTTCGGCGCACGCCCTCAGGCTACAACTTGGCCAAGAAACCCGCCGCCGGAGCCTGCGCCGCTCGGGACCTAGCAGGGTTACTGGGCGCGAATCAGTGCAACGCCGAGACCCTTCGGTCCCGTGTGCGGCCCAATCGCGGCACCAGCTCGAACGATCCCCGGCTTCAGCGCGCCAACGGCTGGGAACCGTGTGACGAGTTCTGTCCGGAACTCTTCAACATCAGGCGCCTCTGAGTGCAGGATCGTGAGCTCCTCAACGGGCGATTCGCCAACAATCTGCATGAAGCGCTCGCGTGCCTTTGATGTGGTGCGCGGCTTATCCAGTGTCACCACTTCGCCATCAATGATGTCAATGATCGGCTTCACGGAGAGAAGCCCGCCGATTGCGGCGCGTGCTGGGCTGATCCGTCCGCCCGCCTTCAAGTAGTCCAACGTGTCAAGGAAGAAGATCACGTGGGTGCGCGGGATCGCCCCCTGGAGGTCGGCCACGATCTCCGCCGCGCCCTTCCCTGCAACGGCACCGCGCTGCGCGCGCTTCACCAAGAGGCCCTGTGCCGCGGATGCCGTGGTGGTGTCAACGAGGTGAATGTTCTTGCTCTGCGGATGTGCAGAGGCGGCCATCTCGGCGCTGCGGTAGGTGGCGGAAAGCTTCGATGCCACGTGAACGGAGACGATCTCCTGCGCGCCTTCCGCAAAGGCGCGATCGTACGCCGCGGTGAAGGCGGCGGCTGATGGGGCGGCGGTCTTAGGGAATGGAGCGCCGGGGGCGGTGAGTCGCTTCCAGAATTCGTCCATGGAGATCTCTTCGCCCACCTTGAAGCTCTCTTCGTTAAAGGAGACGATGATCGGGACGATCGTGATGCCGAGCTCCTTAGCGAGCTGCGGCGGGATGTCTGATGCGCTGTCTGAAACGATTGCAACCTTGTGCGCTGACTGGCTCATATCAACTCCCCTCCAACATCAACGAGCGGAGGCCGCTCTGACCGCCAGTTTATCGGCGGGGGTCAGTCGTGCGCGGCGCGTTGCCGCTGCAGGGTCGTTGGGAGGATCTCGTGCTCCACACGGCGCAGGATCAGGAGGAAACTCCCCGCAATCACGAGGAAGCCGAACGTGGCGTAGACGAGCCCGTCCACGCCGAAGGAGGTGGCGAGGTCCCCCGCCACCTTCACCCCAATCACCTGGCCGAGGCCGAGGAAGATGGAGTAGAGCCCCATCACCGCGCTGCGATCGGTGTGATAACGCTCGGAGACATCGGCAAGGAAGCCGAGCGCCGCTGGCGTTGCGCCAGCGATGAAGAACATGGAGACACAGATGGTGACAAACAGCGCGCCGATCAGCAGCAGGTCGGTCCCACTCAAGCGATTCATCAGGAAGACGGCGGACATTGCAACGACGAAGGCGATCAGGCCGAAGAGGAGGATCGTAGTGCGACGATAGTTCGCGAAGCGATTCCCCCAGAAGAAGAGGCCAACTCCGCCAACCAGCGCAACAAAGGCGAAGGCGGTGGTAATGATGACAAAGGGGAAGCCGCTCAGCAGGAACTGGCCGGTCACGTCAACGCCAGCGTCGCCGAGCAGCAGGTTGAGCCCTTGCGGCACCCAGACGCCGATGATCGCATTGATGGAGACCCAGGTTGGAACAAAGAGGAGGATGCCGCGCTGGCTGAAGAGCTTCGCGTACTTCCTCAGTCGACCCTCATCATGCGGTGGCGGCGCGGTGTGCTCGTCCTTGACGCCGTAGGCGAAGAAGGCGAGCGCGAGCAGATAGATAGCACCGTTAATGAGGAAGGCGCTCGTCCCGAAGATCTCCCAGAGGGGGCCCGCAAGCGCCGTTCCTGCAACAAGGAGCCCGCCGAGCGTCGCCACCTCAAAGAGTGTGACCACGCGCCCACGCAACTTCTCGTCGTGACTCGTGCTCGCCGCAACGTAGGAGAGGATTGACGGCACGCTTGCTGCGGTTGACGCGCCCTCAAGGAGTCGCGTGCCGATCAGAAGCGGAATTGTCGCCGCAAAGGGGGTCAGCAGAACGGCGGCAAGGCCGAAGAGTGGGCCAAGAAGCATCACCGGCTTCCGCCCAACACGGTCGGCGATGATCCCGAAGATCGGCGAGCCGATCAGCTCCGTGACGTAGAAGGCGAGGGTGATCGTCGCAAGGTCAACCGGGGTAATGCTCACCTCGCCCGTCGAGTTCAGGTACTTGTTCCAGACGATCAGGAGGGCGCCAGTCGTCCCCGTCGCCGTGCGCAGGGTGAGCGTCCCCAGGAGCAACGAGCGCATTGAAGCATTCATCCGCTCCACGATAGCGGCTCGGTATACTCGCCGCATGCCAAGCAATGTTGCCCAGAGTTACCCATATAAGAAGGAGAGCGAGGCGGAGCGCGCCGCCGCGATCGCGTTAACACTCGGCGCACGCGAAGGGCTCGCCGAGAAGCTCGCCGCCGAGGCGCTCCCCTATGACAACACGAGTGACGGTGAAGCCTGGGCCTGGCGCTGCCGCAGTGTCGGCTGCCCTGGCGTGATGCACACCGCCGGCTACGCACGCGACCGCCACGGACTCGTCGCCCTCTGCGACGGCTGCGGCACGATCGCGCTGCGCTAACGATGAGCAGCGAACGCGCACCAGATCTCAACGCCGCACCGGGGCTCGTCCCGATGAGCGCGGCGAATAAGCCGACACAGGTTGACGTTGTTGGCGATCGCATCCGCGTCGCCTCGCTGGAGATTATCGACCGCGCCCTTGCCGGATACCTGGAGAGCCGATCGCCAGAGGAGCGCCCTGAGACGGTTGAACGCGCCCTGCGCGTTGGACTGATGGCGCTGCAGAGCGCAAGCGGCTCCATTGACGTTGATCATGTGCGCCGCGCCTTTGACAAGTTGCTGAGCGACGCGGCGGATTCCAACAAGAAGGCGACCGTTGAGGTGGAGGAGATCCTGCGCAAGACCTTCTCAACCGAAGGTGGCGTGATGCCAGCAACGTTGGAGCGCTTCATCGGCGACAAGGGGCAGCTCGCCCAGTTCACCAAGGATCTCTTTGACGAGAATCGCCGCGACTCTGCGATCGGCAAGTTGAACACGATCCTCGGCACCTACTTTGATGGCGACGCGAGCAAGCTCGCGCACCTCCTCGACCCCACGCGCGAAGCGTCACCACTCAGCGGCTTCCGCGCCGAGATCGCCAAGCGCTTCGACGATGTGCTGCTCAAGATTGTTGAGATGGATGCGTCGCAGAAGGCGGCGAAGGGCGAGCGGAAGAAGGGGACGGCGAAGGGGGCCGACTTCGAGTCGCGCATCATCGCTGAATACACCGAACTGCTGCGCGCAACGAATGACGACATTGAAGGGACAGGCGGCATCACTGGCGCCGTCACCGATTCAAAGAAGGGCGACGCGGTAATCACGATCAACGCCAAGGATTCGAGTGCTGCGGTGCTGCGGATCGTTGTTGAGGTGAAAGACAAGGCGATGACCGGTCCAGCCATTGAGAAGGAGCTCGCCGAGGCGCGTGAGAATCGCAAGGCGGAGATCGCGCTGATGGTCTTTAGCGAAGCGGCGGCACCGGCGGGGGCCGCGCCATTCCAGATCAGCCGCAACGGCGTCTACTGCGTTGTTGACCCAGAGGCGCCAGATGTTGCGATCCTTGAAGCCTCGTATCGACTCGCTCGCATCTCCGCGCTAATCCGTGCCAAGTCCGAAGGGAGCGGCGCTGACCTCTCCGCCGTGCGCGATGCCATTGAGGCACTCCGCAGCCGACTCGATTCGGTCAAGGAGATTAAGAAGACGCTCACCGCGATTGACAACACCACCGAGAAGGCGCGCGACGAGCTCGATACGCTCCGCACCTCTATCAGCACAGAGATCGATCGGATCGAAGAGCAGGTCCGCGCGAGCAGCGCCGCCGCAAAGTCAGAGTGAGCGGCGCCGCCGCCGATTGGCGACGCTTCCTCACCGGCCGATACGCCTCCTTCGGCACACTCGCCATCTCTGACGCGATCGCCGTTGCACTCGCTGGAGACGGACTCGCCATTCCGCTCGTGGCAACGCTCGGCGCATCACCAGCACTCGCAACGCTGATCGGTCTCTTCCCGTTCGTTGGCGGCATCCTGCAGGCCTTCGTCCCCGCCATCTTGCGTCGCAACCGCGGCGACCTGCGCGGCCTCACCATCGTGATCGCCGCAATCGGACTGATGCGTCCCCTCCTCTACATCGCGGTTGTCGTCCTGATTTGGGCGGGGCTACTCTCCGCCATCGGCGGCATCTTGCTGATCGCGATCGGCTTCGGCGTTGGCGCTACAGCGCAGGCGCTCGCTGGCGCAAACGTGCAGACCTGGTTCGGTCGCATCCTTCCCGAGCGCGAGCGTCGCTTCGTTGCACCGCGCGCGCTGGCGATCCAGTTCGGGCTCGGCTCGGTGCTGCTCGTCCCCATCGCACTACTCGTCCGCGTCGGCGAGGCGGACTGGGGCGTCCTTATCTATGCGCC
>JACCDP010474996.1_pt1 | contig 23176 bp, 25 predicted proteins | sample 7445841 | NCBI WGS metagenome assembly JACCDP01 (sample SAMN15323441, study PRJNA562643) | freshwater metagenome | isolation source: river surface water | place: USA:Blue River Watershed | collected 2017-08-17
AAGCCAAGACGGTAGAATAGCGCAATATAAAGCAAAGAGTCTACTAATCCTATCAAACAAGTAGGGTTTGGCGCTGGCTCGAAACTGGGGGGGACGTACCTCCCCTTTTGGCATCGTCAGACCATTGTCGGGCGAAATCGAAGCAAATCAATCCAAATTTTTTGGAGGGGGTATTTTACTATGCCGTATCTTTGCCCCATGCCAACACTAAATAACAAATCAACCAGGAGGTTTGCTCCGAAGCAAAGGTCACAGAATACATTTTACTCTACTCCCAGATGGAAGAGGGTAAGGAAATTACAAAAGACAAAGCAGCCGTTATGCGAGGCTTGTTTACAAAGAAATATTTATACGGATTGTTCTGATGGAAACAACAATGGTATTGCAGATCACGTTGTTAGAATACTTGATGGTGGTCATCCGTATGATGAAAGAAACCTTTTCACTCTTTGTAGAAATTGCCATGACACCAAATCCAACATGGAAGGAAGAGGTTACAGTCCAGCAAGAATGATTAGTGAAGATTATTATTATTTACCAGTTTCAAAAAATGATGTACTTTTACAAATAAATAGTAAATATGAAAACAAATAAATTAAAAGAATTGCAAGGAACATTAAAAACGAGCAGAATTAAAAATGTTCCCTCTCAACCCATAGAAAACAAGAATTTATTGGGTTTAAGTGAAACAGAGCAAGAAATTGTTCAATTAATGAAAACACACCTTGAAGAGGCAGATGCTTCACAAAAGGTGGATATTATGACTATTAACCTTACTGCAAGGTTATTGACAGTTTTAAACAAAGCTGCTGAAAATGTTTTGGCAAATAATGGAGTTATGACTTTTGCCAATGGCACTCAACAAGTTTCCCCGGAGTGGAGCATTTTTAAGCAAGGCATGGAAATGTATAATGATATGTCTGACAGACTTGGACTAGATCCTAAGTCAAGATTGAAATTAGAATATTTTTCGAGAATGGACAAAAAAGATGAAGACCCTATTATGAAATTAATAAAGAATGCGTAATGTTTGCACTAGAATCGGAAAATATTGGTCTTTACGCAAAATTAGCTATAGATAGGCATTATGATGACCTTAAAAAGTCAGAGTCTCCTAATTACCCATACTTTTATGACGAAAAAGCGGCTAACACCTATATTTCGTTTATGAAGGTATGTAGATTGACAAAAGGCGAATATGCAGGACTAAATGTAAACGTTATGCCATGGCAAGAGTTCTTTTGGTCAATGATATTCGGTTGGAAGAGAAAAATTGATAAGAAACGCAGATTTAGAAAAGTTTATCTTGAAATTGCAAGAAAAAATGCAAAGACGGAAACAGCAGCTTTAACTGCCGTTGCTAATTTTATCCTTGATGGAGAAAAGGGTGCAGAGATTTATACCGCAGCCACTACAAGAGATCAGGCAAGAATATGTTGGGATGCAGGTAAAGTTATACTTGAATATCTAAAAAAAGATTCTGTTGCCGTTAACAAGATGATTCAAGTTAGAGCGCACTCAATATATAGCACTACAAATAATTCCAAGATGATTCCGGTATCATCGGATGCAAAGACTTTGGATGGATTAAACCCTCACGTGGCTATAATTGACGAATTTCACGCTCATCCCGATTCATCGGTATTAGAAATTATGGAAAGTGGTATTGGCTCAAGAACGCAACCCTTAATTTTAATTACCACTACTGCGGGTTTTAACAAAGAAAGTCCATGCTATCAGTTAAGAAAAGTATGTATTGACATTATTAAAGGTCATAAAGATGATGATGCGGTATTTCCTTTGATATTTTCTCTTGATGAGGAAGATGATTGGCAAGATAGTAGCACATGGGTAAAAGCAAATCCATCATTAAACGTGACTACTGGGATGGGATATTTGCAAGACCAGTACACAAAAGCTATAAATGAAGGTGCAGCCAAGCAAATTGGCTTTATGACTAAAAATTTAAACTTTTGGACGAATACTCACGCAACATGGATTAATGAAAACGCATGGAATGAATGTGAATTAAAGGTAAGTGAAGACTTTTTTAAAGACAGACCTTGTTTTGGTGGCTTAGATTTGGCACAAACTATAGATATAAGTGCATTTTGTCTGTTTTTTCCTGAATATAACGGTAAACAAGCCTATTTATTGTGGTTTTATTGGATACCAGAGGAAAATGTAAAAGAAAGGTCATTAAGGGATGGTGTTCCTTACATGGATTGGGCAAGAAATGGCAGTATTAGGGTTACGAATGGTAATATTGTAGATAATGATGTTATTATTAACGATATTTTCCTTATTTTCCAAAAATACCACATTAGAAGTCTTGCTTATGACCCATGGAGAGCAACACACGTTGTTATTAGTTTACAAGAACGTGGAGTAAATGTAAGACCTTTCCCACAATCGTTCCCAGAGATGAATACACCGATTTGTGAATTTGAAAAAATGATTACAGGTAAGAAAATATTTCATAATGGTGATCCAGTATCTAAGTGGATGCTGCAAAATGTGGCATTAATCATCAATTCTACTGGATTGGTTAAATTTGACAAAAGGAAGTCAAATGAGAAAATTGATGGTATGGTTGCTGCTGCAATGGCTATTGGTGAGGCTATTGACCCTAAAAACAAATTAAATCTTGATTTTAATTTGATAATTGGATAAAAATATTTATTTGCACATTAATTTTATAATATTCATCTTTGTACTATGAATTTAGTAACGAAAATAGTAAATTACTTTAAACGTTCAAGAGTTAGCAATCTTGGCCCTGCAAAGGACTGGAAATTGTATCAAGAATTGTTTGGTTCTAATCAAAGAAGAGTATCTCACGAAACCTCATTATCAATACCTGCCTATTTTAGAGCGTTAACTATATTAAGCGAACAATTAGCCTCTCTCCCTTTCTCTATCTATGAAACAACTAATGATGGTAAGATTGTAGAAGCGGTAAATCACCCTATGTACAATCTTATCAAATTTAGACCATCAAAAAAATATGATACCTTTAGTTTTAGAGAGGCAATTGTTCGTCAAGTAGTTAATGGTTCAATGGTTCAGAAGTCTGGTAATGTATTGATTATACCGGAAAGAAATCAAGCTGGTAAAATACTTTCTTTAAATTTGGTAGATTCTCCTTGGGAGATGTATCAGATTAATGACGAATTTTTCTACAAAATAGAAAACCAAGAATCAATTTATTCATCTGATGAAGTATTACATATTAAAAGTTTCTCTGACAATGGTTATTGGGGCAAAAGTGTTATTGAGGCTGGTAGAACAACTTTATCAAGAGCATTACATGAGATTGATTACGGTAACGACATTTATGCAAAAGGTACTAATTTAAGTGGAACTGTTGAAACAGAACATATTCTTAATGAGGATCAGTTAAATCTTGTTAAAAAACAATGGCAAGACAAACATGGTGGTGCTAATAACCAACAAAGTGTTGCTTTCTTACAAGCTGGATTTAAATTTAAACCTATTAGTGCTAAATTAGAGGCAGCAGATATTGATGCAAGAAAATTAACCATCGAGGATATTAGTAATTTAACGGGAGTGCCTGGTTTCCTACTTATAGGACAAAACAATATATCTCAAACCAATATTGAAATATTAAACAGAATATTTGTACAATATACCCTTCGTGCTTGGACGAAAAGGATAGAAAATGAGTTTAATACGAAGTTATTCCCACAGAACGAATGGGGTAAATATAGTGTTAAGTTAGATTTAGACGAGTTATATAGAGGTGATGTTATGGCAAGAGCGGAATATTATACTAAACTTTATAATATTAGAGCAATAGCACCTAATGAGATTAGAGCGTTAGAAAACTTTAATCCTTATGAAGGTGGTGACCAGTTTGGTTTACCATTAGCATCTAATAGTCGTGAAGTTCCTGTTGGTGAACAAAAACCTCAAATTACAGAGTAATGCCGTATAAAAATTATCCTCAATCAGCAACTAATGCAGCAAAAAAGGCATTAAAGCATAAAGAAGAGAATGGTTCTAAGTGTGGAACATCCGTGGGCTGGTCAAGAGCAAGGCAGTTGTCAAGCAGACAGGCCCTTTCGGAGGATGAAGTGATAAAAACGTATAGTTTTTTAAGTCGTGCTAAAGTGTATGACCAAGGAAAATACTTTGATGAGAATGATAATGAAATATGCGGTTCAATTATGTATGACGCTTGGGGAGGATCAACAATGCTACCTTGGGCAGAAAGGACGGCTAACAAAATAATGGAGGATAGGTCAAATAACAATAATATGGAAAGAAGATATTTTAATATTGAGTTTAAGAGCAATCCAGAGGAAAGAAAAATAATCGGAATTGCATCTTCCTTAAACAGATCCTATGATATGGGTAGTTTTGATGAGGAAATTGATATGGATGCTTTTAATGATGCTGATTTTTCTGAAGCTGCTGCTTTATTTAACCATGACCAAAACATTGTTCTTGGAAGGGTTAAAAATAATACTTTGATTATCAAAAGAGATGGGGATAAATTACAATACATTATTGATCCTCCGGATACAAATGCCGCAGAAGATGTAATGAAGTTAATCAATAGAGGTGATATATATCAATCCTCTTTTGCTTTTTCATTAAAGGAAAATGGAGATAGATGGGAAATGAAAGAAGGTAGAATGAAAAGAATTATTACAAGAATTGACAAAGTGTATGATGTTTCGCCAGTAACTTATCCAGCAAACCCTAACACAACTGTTGCTGCTCGTAGTATGGAAAATTATATTCAACAAACAGAAAATGCGGAATGCAATTTTTCAGAGTTTGTCGAATTTTTAAACAATCTTAAAAATTATTAAAATGTTAAAATCAGATGAATTAAAACAAGTGCGTTCCGCTAAAATAGAAGAAATGCGCACTTTGATTTCTGCCATCGAAACATTGGGAGCAAATGCTAACGATGAACAAAGACAGAAATTAACTAATCTTAGAAATGAGGTATCCAATATTGAAAATGATATTGAAAATCATTTAGTATTGGAGGCTGAAGTAAAGAGAAATGCTGAATTTACTGTTAGAACTAAAGAAACTCGTGTTTCTGAAGAATCGAAAGTAAAGAAGAATTATTCTTTCCTTAGAGCCGCATCTCTATTGGCTAACAACAAAAATCTTGATGGTCTTGAGGCAGAAATGCACCAAGAGGCTGAAAGAGAATTTAGGGCAGCAGGTATTTCTCCTTCTGGAAATTTATTTGTACCTAAAATGTATGTTGCCAGAGAGAAAAGAGATATGACTGCTGGTACAGCTACTGCTGGTGGTAATACCATTCCAACTGTATTAGGTGACCTTATTCCTTTCCTTGATCCTCGTTTGGCAGTTATTCAAGCAGGAGCAACTTTATTAACTGGTTTGACTGGTAATTTAGATTTCCCTCGTAATGATGCTGCTGCTACTGCTACATGGGAAACAGAGAATTCTGCAAATGATGAAACATCACCAACCTTTGACAAAATCAGTATGTCACCTAATCGTTTAGGAGCATTTACTGATATTTCAAAGCAGTTGTTGGTTCAATCATCTATTGATGTAGAGAACTTTGTAAGAAACCGATTGGGTGAAGCAGTTAATCGTGCATTGGATTATGCTTTAATTAATGGGGATAATTCTACACAACCATTTTACGGTATTTTAAATACTGCTGGTATTGGTAATGTTTCTATTGGTACTGATGGTGGGCCATTAACCTACAAGCACATTATTGACCTTGAAACTGAATTGGCAGTTGATAATGCTGATTTTGGTACTTTAGCTTATTTAACTACTCCTGGAGTAAGAGGATTCTTAAAGAATACTGAAAAAGCAAGTGGTACTGCACAGTTTGTTTGGATGGATGGTACTCCTCCAGTTGGTCAGCAAGGTTTAAGAGTTGATTTATTGAACGGTTACCGTGCATTTGTTTCAACTCAAGTTCCTTCTAACCTTACTAAAGGTGGTGGTACAGATTTGCATTCTGTTATTTTTGGAAATTTCTCTGAATTGTTAATTGGACAATGGGCAGGTTTAGATGTCGTTATTGACCCTTATACATCTTCTAAAAATGCGTTAGTTACAATCGTAGTTAACTCATGGTGGGATGCTGCGGTTAGACACGCTGCTTCATTTGCTGCAATTAAGGATGCAGATATTACTGGCATATAAATAATAAAATAATGAAGAATATTTTAATTGGTTTGTTTGTTTTTGTCGCTATTGGTTTAACGGCATTTAAAAACGACCGTAGTAAAACTCTTGATGCTAATTATGATGATGCTTCAAGCACATTTTATAGCTATTCAGTAAGTGATACAATAACTAATACTGAAATTGATACCATTACTATTCCGGTAAGTTTATTGTCACCTTGGAGTGGTTATTGGTCTGTTGTTGCTACTAATTTAAGTGGTACTACTTATATTTTACCTACCGTATTACAAGCTGCAAGTTCTACAGATTATACCTCTGTAGCTACTATGGATACTTTAAATACAAATGGTTTAGTTCAATCTAATGAAGATGGATTGATTGGTGGTACTAAATATAGATTAGTATTAACTGGTGTTGGTACACAGTCAACTAAATATACTGCTTACTTTGTAGCTAAAAACGAATAATGAAGGTTAGATTTTTAAAATCACCATCTGGTTTACCGTATTCCCTTGGATATTTTCAGGGGGATACGGCTGAACTTAATGAAATTACAGCTAAAGAATTAATTGCTGCTGGAATAGCTGAATTAGTAATATTGACTAATACAGTTGAATCTGCCAAACCAATTATTGAAACTAAAATTAGCGATAAACCTAAAAAAGCAATTAAGCGATGAAACCTTGGAGAGTAACTGTTGACCAAACAAATGAATTATGGACATCGGCAGAGGTGAAAAATTATTTAAAAGTTGATGACTCAACAGATGACTCTCTTATTGCTGCAATGAATAAAGCTGCAAGGGCAGAAGTGGAATCAAGGCAAAATATTAGTACATTAAATAAAACAATTGTACAAAAATTAGAAAGATTTCCTTCTAGCTATAAAGTTGCTACTGATTACGAAAATGTTATTAAATGCTTAGTTTATCCTTTAGTTAGCGTAACATCTATAACATACTTAGACGAAAATGGGGTTAGCCAAGTGCTATCCCCATCTTTGTATGAAGTGGATACTTATAGAGGTATTATTGCAGAGGCTGTTGATCAAGATTTTCCGGATACCTATCTCTCGTTAAATGATGTTACCATTACCTATGTTGCAGGTTTTGGAACTAATTCAACAGATTGTCCAGCCGATATTAGAATAGCAGTTTTAAAATTAATTGCAGCAATGTACGACAATCGTACTAATGGTATCCAAAGATTACCTACTGCTGCTGATATTATACTAAATCGTTATAAATATGATTGGGTATAATAAAAATGAAAATATTGGAAAATTAAGAGAACGGGTTGTATTACAAAATCTTGTAATAAATCAATCCGATTCAGGTTTTATGTCTGAAGTATGGCAAAATATAAATACTTATTGGACATCTGTAAATTATAGAAGTGGTTTTGAAGAAGAGGAGGCTGATAGAATTGTATCAGAACAAACTATTCTTTTTACTCTTAGATATAATAATAATATAAATGAAAATTCTCGTTTAATTTATAGAAACAATTTATATCAGGTTGAGAAAATTACCTATAGTGTTGATCGTAGTTTTATGTATGTATCAGCATTTTTTAGAAGTGGATATATTTTAGAAAATTTAATTACTTGTGTTGCTGAATTAAATACTCAAGCAATTTTAGGTGCAGACATCAAATTAACAAAAAATTTAAATAGTAATTTAAGTGCTAATGCATCATTAACAGCTAATTTATTTACTCCAGCAATAATTGTTTTAGTTGAATCTAATCTTTTAGCAACTGGTTCAATTAATGCATCAGTTACAAAAGCTATAAATATAGATAGCACATTAAATGCAAATGCTACTTTAGTTAGCGATACTTTGGTGAGCAAAACTTTATCAAGTACATTATCTGCAAGTGGTAACGTTTCGGCAATTTTAGAGGTTGTAACACAAGGAATTGTTTCTGTAGATGCATCTTTAACTGCAAGTGCAAATTTAAGTGCAGACATTAAACGTATTGCTACTTTAGAAAGTAGTTCAAGTACAAGTGCATCAACAGAATTAAACGCTACGCTTACTAAGGTTATTGAAGCATCTATGGATGCTTTTGCTACTACCGAAGGTTCTGCACAAATAACTATTGTCTTAAACGCTACTGCTGATGCTACAGCAAATATATCTGGTGATGCATCATTATCTTATTCAGTTAATGCCTCATTAGATGCAACGGCACAAGCTATACTTGACGCACAAATATCAAGAATTATCTCCGCAGAAATGAATGCAACTGCACAAACAACTCTTGAAGCAGCAGTTGGAGTAACTTTTGTATCATCTTCAATTGGTACTGCAACTCTTGTAAATGCTGATTTATTTAGAAGTGCAAACATAGTTTCTGATTTAAACGCAAGTGCTAATTTAACTAATGCACAAATAAATACTGTTTATAATTTAGAGTCAAGTCTAAGTGCAAGTGCTAATTTAACGACATCAGCAATTACAACGGCTAAAAATATTGCGGCAAGTGTAAGCGGAGCGGCAACGGTTACGGGTGCGACGTTGGATGTGGCAGCGCCTCTTGTTGTTAATTACCTTGTAGTTGCTGGTGGTGCAAGTGGTGCTGCTGGTGGTGTAGGTGGTGGCGGTGGTGGTGCTGGTGGAATGAGATGTACGGTTACTGGAACTGGTGGTAGTGGTTCATTAGAAACTGCTTTAAATTTATCTAAAAATACAAATATTCTTGTTACTGTTGGCGGTGGTGGTGCTGGTGTTACTGCTGCAATGGGAAGTAATGGAAGTAATTCACAATTTGATTCAATTATAAGTACAGGCGGTGGCGGTGGTTCAAATGGAACTGGTACTGGTGTCGCTGGTAAAGATGGAGGTTCTGGCGGTGGCGGTGCTGGTAGAACTGCGGCAGCAACTGGCGGTTTAGCAAGTCCGTCGGGTCAAGGTTTTTCTGGTGGTGCTGGTGATGGTAATGCTGGTTCAGATGGCGCTGGTGGTGGCGGTGGTGCAAGTCAAGTTGGAACAAAAGGAACTAATCCAAATGGTGGCGCTGGTGGAAATGGTAGAGCAACAAGTATATCTGGTGCATCAGTTACATACTCTGGTGGCGGTGGCGGTGGTACAGGTTCTGGAACTGGTGGCGGTGCTGGTGGTTCTGGAGGAGGTGGAACGGGTGGTTCAACATCTATTCCTCGTGGAACAGGCGGTACTGAAAATACTGGCGGCGGTGGCGGTGGTTCAAGAGATAGCGCACAAGCGACATTTAACGGAGGTTCTGGAATTGTAATTATTTCATACCCTGATACAAATGGCAATGTTGTTGTACCCGTTGGATTGTATTATAAGCAAAATGGTACTGGCAATTCAGTTCAAGGAACTGGAGTTGCAGTAACTCCAACAAATACGACTGGAGGCAAAAAGATATATGAATTTTTACAAGGTTCGGGTAATATTCAAATTCAATAAAATGGGACATTATGCACTTTTAAATAATGACAATTTTGTTATTCAAGTTATCACAGGAGGTGGCGATAGTGATGATATAATGTTTGAATCATTATACGGAGATTTGCATAATTGTATTGCTAAAAGAACATCTTATAACACGCGTGGCGGTGTTCATTATGAAAAAAATAGTAGTACACCTTCTATAAGCCAAAGCAAGGCTTTTAGAAAAAACTATGCTGGAATAGGATATTATTACGATAGCATTAGGGATGCTTTCATACCTCCTAAACCTTATCCTTCATGGACATTGAACGAAGAAACTTGCCTTTGGGAATCACCTATACCTTATCCAAATGATGGTAAAATGTACAAATGGAATGAGGAAACAGGCAACTGGGAAGAAATAAACCTAACACGATGAAAATAGCCATTTTTACAAACATCAACTCTCCAGCTACCGACTTTTACCGAACGGTTGGCTGCTATGCAAATAATAAATTTTTAACGTTAAAAACTTTATAAAATGAGTAAATTTTCAAATTATTTAGAAGACCAAATAACCAACTGGTTAAATGGTCAAGCATTTGCACCTCAATTAACTGGCGGTGTTTTTGTTCAATTATTTTCATCAGACCCTGGAGAAACTGGTGTCTTGACTGGCGCACTTTTCACAAGAATAAATGTTCCTGCTGGTGGATTTACTAGAGGAACTGGTGGTGCTGGAACTTTGACGAATACTAATGTTATTACCATAACATCAAATAATACGGGTTCGTCTGTTACTGCAACTCATGTTGGTGTTTTTAATGCAATTACTAGCGGTGAATTATTATTTTATGGGCCTTTAACTGCATCAAAAACAATTGCTACTGGTGATGAGGTTAAATTTAATGCAAATCAATTAACTTTGACTATTGATTAAATATTTAGGGGAATAAATTATTCCCCTAATATTTATTAAAAAAAATATCATGCCAAGAAGACCTATTGCCTTTCAAGGCACAAGTAGGGGAATGGATTATAACCGTTTACGCACCGAACAAAGGAGAGCGGAACAGGGTGGTAAATTTGTAGATAAAGATTTTGAGGTTGAATGGCAAATATTTGACAAAGCGGTACAAGACGCATTAAGAATGATGCGTACTAATTTTAAAAAAGATTGGGATTTAAAGAAAATGGATTTGTTATATGATGCAGCACAACCTATGATTGCTGCTGTTAAGCCACAAATTCCTATTTATAAAGGTGGAGTACATTATAGATATTTTACTAAAAAGAAAGTAGATAAGAAAACGGGTCAAACTACAGAAAAAGAATATAGAGCAGCATTCATACCTGGTCATTTGAGAAATTCTGTAAAAGTTCTTAATCCATTTAAACCTAGATTGAAAAGAATTGAAACTATAGTTATAGGCCCTTTAAAGAATTATCCCACAAAGGTAAGTAGAGGCCCATTTGATGGAAAAAATAAAGCAGATGCTTATTATGCAAATTTCTTGTACGGTAGTGCTGTTGCTTTTCAAACAAAAGTTTTATTACAAGGATTTTTAAAAGCATTTCATGCTTCAAGAGATGTTGTAATTACAGGTACACATTCCCTAATTAACCAAAATGCAAAAGCTGCTGGTTTAGATTATAGAATTCAATGAATATAGGTAAATTAATATACCCAATTGTTACTAGCGATGCTACCTTAACAAATTTAATTGGTACAAGGATATATCCAGAGGAAGCACCTAGTACGGTATCTTATCCATACATTACCTATTCTAAAATAAGAACTGATCCTACAAGAGTAAAAGGAGAGGTAAGTCCTTTAGATACTTATAAAGTAACATTTTATATATATTCAAAAAGTTACGATACAAGTGAAGAAGTATCTGTAGCTTTAAGAAATAGATTGGATAATTTAACAGGTACATTTAACTCTATTAAATTAGATTGGTGTATATTTGATGATGAAATGACTGGTGATCCAGTAATGGATGACAAAATATATTGGATTGCGATTGATTTTATAATTAAAATAAATAACTTATGAAAATAAAGTTTTTAAAAGACTACGAACAATTTGTTGTAGGAGATATTTGTGAAATGTTTGATGGTTATTCTGCTGGTCTTGTAGCAAAAGGAATTGCAGTTGAATATACCGGAGTAAACATTGAAATAATGCCTGAAAAGGAAACTCCTAAAGAAGTTGTTTATGTTCCTATTATGGTTAATGAGCAAGAACTCTTTGAGCAAATAGGAGAAGAAGAAGAAGTCAACAATGAAGTTTATGAACCTATTGTTGAGGATAAAAAGTTTAAGTCAAAATTAAAATAAAATAATATGCCAACAACTGGAATAATGAACGGTTCTTTGTTAAGGTTATATGTAGATGGAGTTGCTGTTGCTTATTCAACATCAGATACATTAGACCTTTCCAGAGCCATGCGTGAAATGGCGCATAAGGATAATACCTCCGCATGGGTAGAGGTTGCTCCTGGTCAAAAATCAGCCACATTCTCTACGGAATTGATGTTTGCCGACATTGGTGATACTACTGCAAATACTAAATTTAATACTTTGTTTGCAAGTTGGGATGCTGGTACTTTAGTTACTTGTCTTTACACATCAAGTGTAAATGGTGATTCTGTATTTAGTTTTAGTGCGTACATTGAAAGTTTATCTTTAAATGCTGCTAATCAAGAAAGCGTAACTGCTTCTGCAAGTTTAAGGGTAAATGGTGCAATTACAAGATACACTAAATCTCCTCCAGGTGCGCCTACGGCACTTACTCCTGGTACTGCAACAAGTACAACCGTACCATTTACGTGGACTGCTCCTGCTGATACTGGTTCTTCCGCTATTACAGATTACACTATTCAGTTTAGATTAACAAGTGTATCCGCTTGGACTGTATTTACTGATGCTGTAAGTACAGCTACAAGTGCAACTGTAACAGGATTAACTGCAAATTCTGAATATCAATTTAGAGTTGCAGCAGTAAACGCTACAGCAGGTATAGGTGCTTATTCAGCAAGTTTAACGTATTCAACTACAGCATAAATATTTTCCGATACTATTTGGGGGTTGACAATTGAGTTAACTCCCATTAGTATTGGATACAAAAACAAATTATTATGGTATCGGTAAATCACATTGAAATTAACGGCAATAACATCCCTTTTAAATTAGGTGGTTATTCCTTAAGTCTTTTCTTAAAGAAGAAAAACATTAAATTTTCCTTATTCAAAGAATATTTGGAAGATGATTTAAGTCTTTTGTACGAAGTAATTTATTTGGGTGTAGAAAATGGTTATCGGAAAGAAGAAAAAAAGAATCCTTATACGCTAGAAACTTTTGCTGAATTTGTTGATGATTATAACGCTCTTAATGAGTTTAGTAATTTGTTAGCACAATCAATGGGGGGCAATAGCGAGGAAGAAAAAAACTAAGTGACCCAAACGCAAAACCTCTTGAAATTGAAGATTTAGAGCGAATGTGTTTGGGTGACCTACAGATGACACCCGATGAAATGAATATGTTTGATTTTAGGGAGTTGATAATAAAATACAAAGGCTATAAAGATAAAATTGAAGACCAGTACCGTTTAAGCTGGACACAAACAAGATGGTTAGCCTTTGCAACTTTACAACCTCATGTCGGCAAAAGTGCCACATTAAAACCAACAGATTTAATTAAATTTCCTTGGGATGAAAATTTTAAACAAAGAGAACTTACCTCAAAAGATTTTGTCGAAATGGATTTTATGGACAGAATAGTGAGAGGTGAGGGTGAATTTAAAAAAGAAGTAATGTAATGGCACAAGGAATACTTTCCATAAAAATACGGGCAGATGCATCACCTTTAGAGAGAGCATTAAAGATTGCAGGTAGAGATATGGCTGCATTCAGTCAAAAGGCTCTTGCAATTGGTAGAGGTATTACTTTAGGTTTTACTGCTCCCGTTGTTGCTATGGGTTCAAGTTTCCTTAATGCTGCTGCATCAATGGATCAGCTTGAAAGGGGAATGGCTGCTATAATGGGTAGTTCCTCTGATGCTGCAAAAGAATTAAATAAATTAAAGGAAAGTGCAAAACTGCCAGGTCTTGCTTTTGAAGAGGCAGTAAGAGGTTCTATTAGATTACAATCTGTTGGATTACAAGCTGACCAAGCGAGAAAAGTATTAGAAACGTTTGGTAAAGCTATTGCGACTACTGGAGGTGGAGCGGTTGAACTTGAAGCGGTTCAATACCAGATGACTCAAATGATTTCCAAGAACAAAATTCTTGCGGAAGATTTTAAGCCAATTCAATCTGCCGTTCCACTTATCGGTAAAGCCATGCAACAAGCATTTGGCACGGATAATATTGAAGGAGTAAGAGCATTGGGTATAAGTGCAAAGGATTTTACGATGAGATTAACAGAATCTCTAAGAGTATTACCAGAAGTACAAAATTCAACGGGTGGGATAAGGAATAGTTTTGATAACTTAAAGGATTCTATAAAATTTGCCTCTGCCGAAATGGGTAAGGTAATTTTGAAGAATATAGATTTAGATGCAATTATAGCAGATGTTGTAGGTTCTTTAACTAAATTAACAGAATGGTTTGGAGGATTATCGGAAAGTCAACAAAAAGCTATATTAAACACGACTAAATACATTGCAGTTCTTGGAGGTTTATCTTGGATTGTTGGTCAATTGGTTTCAGCATTTGGAACTTTGACTTATGTTATGGGTCAAGCCGTAGGTACTTTAATTAAATTTGATAAAGTTTCTAGTACATTAACTTTAACTACTAATGGTTATATTGCGGCAGTTGTAATATTAATTGGTAGTATTTATGCTATATACAAAGCAATTAATCAAGCAAATGCCCCTATTGATACTTTTAATGATTATTTATCCGTAGGTGCTAAAAACGCAAGACAAGAAACTGCTGAATTTAATTCTTTAATGGAAGCATTAAAAGATGTTAACATTAGTAGTTCTACAAGAAAACAATTATTAGAAGATTTAAATACAAAGTATTCTCAATATCTTCCAAAATTATTAACTGAGAAAACAGATTTACAAAGTATTGCTGCGGCACAAAAAGATGGTAATGAGGCTTTAAAAGCAAAATTTAAATTATTAGCACAACAAGGTGTAAAACAAAAACAGTATGAAAAAATAGTAGAATTACAAACAAAATTACTTGAATTAGAAACAACGCCTGTTACAAAACAAAATGTAAATACATCTATTTCTGGATTAGATGCAAAAGCAAGTTTAATACCTATTGATGAAAGAGCAGCAGCTATAGAAAAGCTAAATATCCAAATAGATGTTTTAACAAAGGCCTATGATAAAAGTGTAAATTCTATTGAAAAATATAATACTGAACAAGAGAAAGCTAATGAAGTTATTAAAGTAAAACAAATTGCAAATTTAGAGTATAAAATAAAGGATTTAAATTTAGCTATACAAGTTTCAACTAAAGAATATGGAAAAAATAATGTTCATGTAGTAGCTTTAAAAGAAGAACTTTCTGCATTACAATCTCAATTAGATTCCTTAAAAGGAAAGGTAGATGAGAATGGAGAAACTATAGTAAATAATTCAGATAAAATTGAAAAAGCATTAGGGCCTTACGATTTGCTTAAAAATAAATTAAGTGATATTGAGGATCAATATAAAAATGTTTTAGTTACACAAGGTAAAAATTCTCAATCAGCCGAAATATTAAGACAAAAATATTATGAAATAGCAAATGAATTAGAAAGAATAGGAAAAGAATATGATAATTTAAAAGATAAAGGATTTCAAGTTGATCCTATACCAGCTTTTACACCAGAAAAACCAAAATTTAGTTTTCAAGACGGTTTTAAACCTGAAACCATACAAAAATTAAAAAATACAATAGGTATTATAGATGAACAAACAGAAGCTACAAGAAAATTAGGTAATGTATATCAAGGAACGGGTAGTTTAAGTGAAGTTGGTAATATAGTTTTTGAAAGAACATCAAGACAAGCAAAAGAAGCAATAGAAAAAATTACTTATCTTGACATGGTATTGCATGATTTAAAAGGTGCATTTTATGAAATTAGTGATGCTGTTAATGAAAATTTTGGTAAAGCATTAGGTGAAGGTTTTCAAGCTTTTGGTACAGCACTAGCAAATGGTGAGAATGCTATTAAATCATTTGCCAAAGCCTTTTTAGATTCTATGTTAGATGTTATTAGTATGACATTAAAAGCAATATTGGCTCAAGTAACGCTAGATAATGCTATGAAAGGTGGTGGTATTGGTGCTATAATTGGGCTTGGGGTTGGGTTAGCAGCTGTTTCGGCATTAAAGGGATTGTTAGCAAAAACTAAACTTGCAAAAGGTGGTCTTGCCTTCGGTCCTACTATGGCAACGGTAGGTGATAACCCTAATGCAAGGTTTGACCCGGAAGTAATTGCACCATTAAGTAAACTGAAAAGTATGCTTGGTGATGTTTCAGGAGGAATGCCTTACGTTCTTTCTACCAGAGTTTCGGGTGCTGATTTGATTGTTGTTATGGAAAGGGCAAACAATATTAACCAAAGAATAAGATAATGGCAGTAAGGTTTCAATCCACATTTTATTCTGAAAAAGGTAGAAAATATATATTATCTATAAATGATTCTGCTTATTCTGGAGTTATTACACAAGTAACAGTATTAAATGCCGGAATAAATTGGCAATCTGAAATTGAAACTGGATTAGAAAGATTTGCTCCATTAATTGCAAGTAATTTTAGCTTTACTATTTTAATAAATTCTGAAACTATACAGAATTATTTATCTGATTTTTTAGTAGCACCAGAAGGTAGGTTTACCATTACTTTAGTTGGACACGATGCTGATAATTATGCTAATTTTTATTGGTATGGATATGTTTTAGCTGACCTTGTAGAATATGACGATGTATCTTTAGCAGTCGGATATGAATACACTATTAATGCTATTGATGGAATAGGATGGTTAAAAGGAATAGATTATAAACCAGATGGATACACAGTATATTCTGGTGATGATACAATTATAAACCATGTAAATAATTGTCTTCAAAAGCTAACTTTTGTACAAGAGATATACGGTACAAATTTAGGCATATTAGCAACTGCTTTTAATTGGCACGAAAAAAGCTGGACTTATTCTACTAGTATTGATCCTTTACATAGAATGCGTGTAAATCACAAAGTATTTTATACGATTGATACAAAGGATAATATTACATACATGAAATGCTATGATGTATTGAAAAGAATAATGATTCCTTTGGGGATGCGTTTTTTCTTTTCAGACAGAAAGTTTTTTATGATACAACCTAATTATTATTTAGAAAGTCCAATTCTTTTATTTATATATTATTTAACAAGCACTTTACAACAACAAACTAGTTTTTTGCCAACTTTATTAAGTGATAATGCTAGTGGTTCAAATAAATTAGCAAGAATAGGTGGTGGTAGAAAAGGATATTATGGTCATATAAAAGACCTTGATATTGAGTATGAGCATATAGCTTCGGTTAATTTATTATCTGGTAAAGTATTTAATAATCTTAATACTGAATTTTTTAATTCAATTGATTTAGATGGAAGTAATAATGAAGCTACTATAACTTATACCTCTGTAATGAAATATAGGGATTCACAAGTTGGTGTAAGTACAATTGCTCCTCATATTGTTGAAGGTGCATTTGTAATTGAATTAAGACCTAATGTAGTTCCTTTAATTGATTTCTTAACTGCCAATAGACCTCCTGAAATTACTACATGGACTTTAGGTTCAGGATGGTTTTTCTCTGATGATGATGGTGACGCATTAGGTTATGCTAAGGCTACCAATGCTACTGGTAATTTAGTTTATACAAATTTTACACCAGTAAACGGGGCAACTTACTATGTTAGTTTTGGTGTAGAAAATACAAGTGGTACTTTAGTTTTAAAAATGGGTGGTGATACATTTAATATTACCACAACTGGTGAATATTACCAAAGAATCGTTTGTGTATCTACACAACAATTGACTTTTGATCCGAGTGGAACATGGAATGGTAAAATTAATTATGTCAAAATAAATCTTGTTAAATACTGGCTAAAAAGGGAAGTATCCTATAATGGTTTTCAGCATACCTTTACGGCTCAAAGCTGGGAAACTACTTTTAATTATTATAAGTTTGTAATACCAGGTGGTAGTTCTATTTTACCTGCTGCTGGGGGTTCTGTTGATAATATTATTGTAAATTGGACTACACCAATAATGCCTGAAAGCGGTGATTTAGGAGTAAGATTTTTACTTAGTCAAGTTAGAACAGAAGCAGGTGTTAACTTATTGACATCTTATTTAAAATACTATGAACTAGGCAATTTATTTATGGAGCATTTGGCTGCTGGTAATTTAAATGGTCAAAATGATGTTAAAGTATTTGGTTCATTTAATAATGATACATCCAGTATTAGTGTTGATAAAAGAGTGTTTATTGGTGATGGCCCTAGTCTAGGATCACCAGGTGCTATTAGAGTTAAGAACAATTCAAATACTTGGCAAATAACAGATGGAACTGGATGGAGAGTTAAGAATATTGGGGATGGTAAAAATATTAGTCAATTACTTGTTAATGAAATTATAAAAGGTCAATTATTTCCAGTAAGGAAATTAGTAAGTATGCAATTTCAAATACTAGATAAAAATAATTCTTGGTATCCTCATTTAGCAATTGAATACGATGGAGTTATATATATCATGGAGAATGCAACACTAGATTTGACAACAGATATAATAAGTGGTACTTTTGTAGAAATTACAGATCAAAGCTAATGGGATATACTGAAAAGACTGTTTTATTTAGAGGTTTAGATTTTGACTCTGGCAGAACATCAAATCGTAGCGGAGGTGGTGTTGCAGGTACTGGTTCTATAACACCTACAAATAGTGAACCTACTACACAAAACAATAGTGTTACAAAAGTATTTACGGAAGAATTTTTATCTACATTTTCCAATTCTTTTACCGTAACTAAAAATACTGGAGTTTTACCTACTATAACCCAACAAATACTTATTTTCCAAAATGGTCAATTGCTTATTGATAGTCAATACAGTATATCTGGTTCAATTGTAACAGTAGATTCAAGCACACATTATGATGGTGCTAATTATGTTATATTCTTTATAATTATATAAGCATGGAACAAATAAAAGCACCAAAAAAGGAAAGGAAGTTTTTAAAAGCTATTGGTAAAATAGGCAAATCATTAGTTGAAGAACTAGTTATGGGAATTGGGCGCAAGTTTATTGGTAATGTTGTTAACAAGATTAAATTTCCAAATAAAAATAACACACTTTCCTTTCTCCTCCTCCTTTCCTGCACCTTTGCCTTTGCCCAGTATCCAGCAACAGGGAACAAACAAAGATTGGGTTATCAGACTACTGGCGATGGTTTGGTTTGGAGAGGTCGTGCAAGTGACACGGTAAGTCTAAAATCTTCTACGATTAATAATGCCTATATAATTATTGATACGTTGACAAATGTAATGTATAATTACATTAAGACTAAAGGAGGTTGGTTGTTTAATAATGCAGATACAGTTATCATTAATAACAACTTTACTCAACCAGTTGATTCGTTATTCTTTAAAACAAGTGTTCCGACAAATAATGTAGACACGGCTAAAATGCGATGGGATTCGGATTTAGGTACGGTAGTATTAGGAATGTATGATAAAGTGCCAAATGAATTAGGATTTAAAAACTTTTGGTTGGTTAAGAATCAAACAGGCTCAACCATTACAAAAGGTAGTCTTGTATACGCATCAGGAACAGTTGGTTCAAGCGGTCGTATATCGGTATCTAAATTTATAGCAAACGGTACAATTGACCCTATTTATTTATTAGGAATTACAGCACATGATTTAACCGATGGCGAAGATGGATATGTTATTTCTTACGGCAAAATAAGACAAGTTAATACGGATACTTTTGCTGCTGGGGCAATCCTTTACCCTTCACCAACTACGGCTGGTGTTTGGACAGATGTTGAGCCAGTTGCACCTAACATTGATTTACCTATTGGATTTTGCGTTAATTCATCTTCCAATAACGGTACAATCGCCATTCGTGTGGCTTCTGGTTTTAGTTTAAGCGAATTGCATGATGTTGCTATTTCTTCACCTTCTGCAAATGCTTCTTTGTATTATTCAGGTGGATTATGGAGAGACACAACTGCAGCACTTTTGGTAAGTGACACGGCATCAATGCTTTTGCCTTATTTTCGTGATACTGATACCACATCGTTAAATCTTTCTTCAAGATTTGCAGCAAAATTAAATATTTCCGATACCTCTTCTATGCTTACAAATTATTTGCACACAGGTGTAGCAGCTTCGACTTATCTTACTCAATCGTCAGCAGCTTCAACTTATTTGCCATTGACAGGGGGAATTTTAACTGGTGCATTGAAAGGTATTGATAGTATTTCTTTAATAAATAATGATGGTGGTACAAGTGTATTATCAATAAATGTAAATAGAACTGGTACATTTAACAGAATATTTCTTGTTCGAAATACTGGAAGCGGTAGAAATGATGGATTATTGCAATTATTTGACAATGGTATTACTAAAGTAAATATTGCAGCAAATAATAGTCGGGGTGGTAATACTTATTTTAATGGTGGTGGTAACTTTGGAATAGGAACAACAACACCAAATTCAACATTTGAGGTGCATGGTTCAGCCGTATTTAATGAGGGGTCAAGTAATTATGACTTTCGAGTTGAAAGTAACAATAATGCAAATATGTTTTTTGTTGATGCCTTAAACGACCGCGTTGGCATTGGTACAAATACACCAAGTCAAACCCTTCAAGTGCAAGGCACTTTTGACGCATCTGGTAATATTACTGAAGGCGGCTTAAATGTTTTAACGAGCGCAGACACTGCTTCTTTATCAAGTCGCATTGATAGCAAAGTATCTTTAACAGGAGACCAAACAATAAGTGGAACAAAAACATTTAATAATCTTGTAAATTTGTCTTCTAATTTAATATTAAGTGGTTCTTATTCACAAACAAACAAATTACTTGGTAAAAATTCAAGTGATGGTGTTGGTAATATTACAGTTGGTTCAGGATTAAATTTAACAAGCGATGTTTTAACAGCAACACAAATAGATACTACAAGTCTAAGTAATAGAATTGATTTAAAACTAAATAAAACTGATACTGCAAGTTTAAGTAATCGTATTAACAATAAAGTTGGATTAACGGGAAATGAAACTATTTCTGGAGAAAAAACTTTAAGCAATATTTTAACTTTAAATGGAGGTTTAAAAGGTCAAATTGAAAAAAAATCAGGTTCTACAGTTGGTAGTTTTGATGCAATTGATGCTACAACTATTACATATATTTTTGAGCATACAGGTTCAGGAACAGGCTCAGTAATTTTAGAATATTTAGACAATCCAAGTAATCATACTAATAGAATTATTAATATAATTAATGTTAGTGATAATGATTGGGATATGACATTTGATACAAGAAAACCTTATATTAAAACAAGTACACAAATTAATCAAGTAGAATACGGACAATCTATTACAGTCCAATCTGATGGTTCTAAATGGTGGGTAATATCAAGAAATTTTTAAAACAGAAAATAATGAAAAAAATATTAATCATTTTATGCTTATTGCCAAGTTTGATATTTAGCCAAGATACGGTTATAATATTTATGACATTTGGTGAAGATACCTTATGGAATGTCAAAAAGATATACGCTAATGAAGATGTTCAAATTAAATCATTTGAAGATTCTTCTGCCATTTACTATTACATTTTAAACGATCTTGTAGATGAGGCAAGGAAAATGACCGATGCTTTTAATATTTACGAAAACCGTAACAAGTTTTTAAATGCCTTGAATAAACTTGACAAAAGCATGGTTAACGGTAAAGTTGAAAGTGCTTTTGATTATTTAAATCATTTATATTCATCTTTCTGGATTGGAAATTACAATGCAACCGCAAACGGTGTTAAGGTTTTGGCTGGAGCGGAAATATTTTGGAATAAAAATGATGAGTTAAGGATTAAAATTGGTGAAAGTATAAATAAACCTTTTATATCCATTGCCGACACTTATGGAATAATTGTAAATTATCCAAACACGGGAGACAAATTTGTAATTTACAAAACAAATGAAAAGGCTTTTAAAGACCTTGATAATAAATTAATTCTTAAAAAATTAAAGCAACTGAAGCAATGAAATCAATTATATATAATATTTTTAAATATGGTGTTGACACAGTATTATTTTCAATGTGTTGTGGTTTAGTTGCATCATTTATAATACCAATTAAGGGGTTTCTGTTGTTTACAGTTTTTGTGGTTTTTGCTGACACGGTAACTGGTTTAATTGCTGCTAAGAAAAAACAAGAAATAATAAGTAGTGCAGGTTTATTTCGCACATCTCAAAAAATAGTAGTTTATTTTGTAGCTATTATGATATTTGAAGGAAGTAAAATAACTTTTAATTTGCCTTTTAATATTACCTATATGGTAGCATTTGCTATTGCAACAACTGAACTTATTAGTATATCAGAAAATACTGAAAAAATTACTGGTACAAGTTTAGGTTCAGTAATAATTAGACTATTAAGACGTTAATTATATAACCAATTAAATCAATTTATATGCCAAACGAAGTATTAGGAGTGAAAGAAACAAAAGAAGTTTTAAATTTTGGTTTCGATTTACTTGATGCTATCATTAAATCTTTAGAGGACAAAAAGTTTTCTATCGTTACAGATTCACCTCGTTTTGTTCCAGTTATCTTTTCTGCTGCAAAAGCATTTGCCGGAATTGAATTGGTAAAACAAGAACTTACTGACCTTACTGAGGAAGAACAAGACCAACTTATTAGTGAATTAAAAAACAGATTTGATTTAAAAAATGATGCTGTTGAATTGCTAATTGAGGATGTGTTAGATCATGTTTTCCTAACAATTAAACTAGCAAAAAGATTTGCATCCATTAAGGAGTAAAATATTGGCGCATACAGTTTCGCTACCTTAGTGCCGAGGGGATGAGATGTATTCTTATCCCCTTTAAAATAAACAAACATGAAACTTAACAAGATATTTCCGAACACGCATGAATTTAAAGATTTCCAAGTTTACGGCAAAGAAAGATGGATGCTATTTATATCCGATGTTCACCTTGATTCTGTCCATTGTGACCGTGACAAATTAAAGCAGCACTTAGATTTAGCACTTAAACGCAATGCACCAGTATTTATCTTTGGTGATTTATTGGATTTGATGCAAGGAAAGTACGACCCACGAAGTAACAAGGCTGATTTAAATCCCAAATACAATTCATCAAAGTACATTGATGAGGTGATTAATGATGTTGTAGATTTTCTTATGCCATACAAAGATGTACTTGCTTTCTATTCCCCAGGCAACCATGAAACATCGGTTGAAAGAAGGATAGAGTATGGAATTGCGGATAAAATTGCTTATAAACTTGATATTTCTAAAGGCAATTATTCAGGATATATTTATTGTAGGTTTTTTGGTTATTTGGAAGAAACTGGTTCT
>JACCDP010661084.1_pt1 | contig 23174 bp, 13 predicted proteins | sample 7445841 | NCBI WGS metagenome assembly JACCDP01 (sample SAMN15323441, study PRJNA562643) | freshwater metagenome | isolation source: river surface water | place: USA:Blue River Watershed | collected 2017-08-17
AGGCCGAACGGGCCGCCGCACGGGCCGACGCGGAATCCGCGCGCCAGCGCGTCACCAACGCCCTCGGCCGCGCCGAGCGCGCGGAGCGGCTCGCCGAGACCGCCCGCCGCCTCGCGAAGGAAACCCAGCTGCGCCTCGAGGCGGAACACGATGCGCTCAACCGCAGCGTGAGCGTCGGGGCGGCAAGCGGGATGGCCGGTGAATCCGCGGTGCTCCACGCCGTCGACATCCTTGACCGCACCACCGAGACGCAGCTGCGCATCATCGAGGCGGAGACGGCCGCGCGGATTTCCCGCGCCGAGCTCTGGCGCCATCTCGCGACGCCCCGCCTGCTGCGCCTCGCGGCCGCAAGCCCGCCTTCACCATGATCCGCCACGCGTTCATTTTCCTCGGCACGTTCGTCCTGGGAGCGGTCGTCACGCTCGCGGTACGCACCGCGCGCCACGATCCGCACGCGGAACACGTGCCGGCACTGGCACCACCCGCTCCCGCTGCGCACACGCCGGCGGCCGCGGCCGCGAAGCCCGTCAACACCGTATGCGCGATCTGCGGGATGGCGGTGGACCCACGCCTGCCCACGGCCGTCTACCAAGGCCAGGTCATCGGCTTCGGTTGCCGGATGTGCCCGCCGAAGTTCCAGGCCAACCCCGACAAGTACGGTCCGGCGTACCTGCGCAACGAGGGTCCGAAGGGAGCCGGCCAGCCATGATCTGGAAAGGATGGATGACCGCCCTCGCCGGGCTCACCGCCGGCGCCGGACTGCTGGCGCTGTTGCCGGAGGGCACGCTGTTTTCGGACCCGCCTCCCGCCGGAGCCACGACGGCCCCCGCCGGCGAGCGCTACGCCTGCCCGATGATGGACTTCATCGGCAACCGGCCGGGCGACTGCCCGGTGTGCGGGATGAAGATGGGCAAGGTGACCGCGGGGGAACTCACGGCGGAGCAGCAGCGCCGCATGGGCGTGGAGCTCGTGAAGGTCACAGAGGGGCCGGCCAAGGCCACGGTCCGCGCCTACGGGACCGTCCGTCTCGACGAACGCACCTTGCAGGTCGTCGTCCCGCGGGTCGCCGGGCGCGTGGTGAAGCGCCACCCCGCCGCGCTGCACGCGGGCACGATCGTCGCAGCGGGCGAGCCGGTCGTCGACCTTTACAGCCCGGAGGTTTTCGCGGCCCAGGGCGAACTGGCGGCCGCGGTGAAACTCGCCGACGGCCATACGATCCACGCGCTCATCGAGCGCTTCATGCGGTGGAACCTGTCCGCCGTGGGCGCCGCGATCCTCTCCGGCGGCGCGCCGGTCGACACCGTGACGATCGCGAGCCCGTACGCGGGCCAGGTGATCCTTCCGGAAGAAGGACCGTCCATGGCGGCGGCGCGGTTGCCGGCCGTGGGCCAAGAAATCATGGCCGATTTCCCGCTGCTGCGGCTGGTCGAGCCGCGCTCGTTCATGATCGCGGTGCACGTGCCGGAGGCGCGTGCGCATTGGCTGCGCACCGGTCAACCGGTGCGGCTCGCCTCCGACGACCGCGGCGAGCTGCCGGGCGTGGACGCGACGCTCACGTGGCTGGCTCCCGACCTCGACCCTGAGATCAGGTCCAGGGAGGTGCACATCCACCTTCGTGATCCGGATGGGCTACTCCTCGCGGGCAGCCTGGTGGAGGTCCGCATCGCCGTCGCGCTCGACGCCGCGCTGCGCGCCGCGGATCCGGCCCGGCCCGAACCCGCCCGCTTCACGCTGATCCCGAAGTCGGCCGTCCTGTCCACGGGCGTGCGCCACGTCGCGTGGAAGGTCGCGGGCCGCCAGCCCGACGGCCGCCTCTCCTTCGCACCCGCGCCCCTCGCGCTGGGGCCGCGCCTCGAGGATGAGGCCGGCAACGACCTCTTCATCGTGCGGGCGGGGCTGAAGCCCGGCGACGAGGTCGCGGCGCAGGGGGCCTTCCTGATCGATAGTCAGGCGCAATTGGCCGGCACCCCGAGCCTGCTCTTCCCGCGCGGCGCAGCCGGGCCGGCGGACGGCTCTCATCGGCACTGACGGAGCTTAAAGCGCGTGATCGCTGCCGCCATCCGCCATCCGCTGCTGACGCTCGCCGCGGCCCTCGGGCTCGGTCTCGCGGGCTTCTGGGCCTGGCGGCAGGTGCCGGTCGACGCCCTGCCGGACCTGAGCGACAACCAGGTGATCGTCTGGGCGGAATGGCCCGGCCAGAGCCCGCAGGACATGGACCTGCAGGTCACGTCCCGGCTCACGCGCGAGCTGCAGGGCCTGCCGGGCGTTCGGACCGTTCGCGGGATGTCGCTCTACGGCGCAGGCTACCTGTACGTGATCTTCGAGGAACGGCGTGACCTGTACGAATGCCGGACACGCGTGCTGGAACGATTGTCGCAGGTGCAGGGCCTGTTGCCGCAGGGCGTGACGCCGCGGCTCGGCCCGGATGCGACGGCCATGGGGCAGGTCTACGCGTTCACGCTCCAGGGACAACGCGACGTCGAGGCGCGGCGCCGCGTGCTGGATCAGGTGGTGGCTCCGGCCCTGCGGGCGGTGCCCGGAGTGGCGGAGGTCGCGCCTGCGGGGGGCGTGGCGCGCGAGTACCAGATCGACGTCGATCCCCTCCGACTGGAGGAGCAGGGCCTCACGCTCGAGATGCTGATGATGGCGGTGCGGCAGGCCGGCCGCGACGCCGGCGCGATGAGCGTGGAGAAGACAGGCGTCGAGACGATGCTCCGTGCCACGGGCTTCGTGCGCTCGGAGGCGGACGTGGCGAACATCGTGATCCGCGGCAGCCGCGCGAAGGGCGCCGGCGTGCGCCTCGGCGAGATCGCGCGGGTTTCCGTCGGGGGCCAGTTCCGACAGGGACTGCTGGCCGACTCGGCGCAGGAGCACGTAGGCGCCATCATCGGGCTCCGCGTGCACGAGGACCCGCGCACGGTGATCAACGCGGTGAAGCGCCGCCTCGCGGAACTCAGGCCGGCGCTGGAGACCGAACGGCTCGCGGCGGTGCCATTCTACGACCGATCGCAGCTGATCCGGGAGACGACCGCCACGCTGGCTTCCACGCTGACGGAGGCGGTGGTGGCCACGGTGATCGTGGTGGTGGCGTTCCTGCTGCACTTCCGCGCCAGCCTCGCCGTCGCCGTGAGCCTGCCGCTCGGCATGCTGCTCACGTTCCTCGTGATGTGGGCGGCGGGCGTGAGCGCGAACATCATGAGCCTCGCGGGCATCGCGATCGCCGTGGGCGTGATGGTCGACTTCGGGATCATCATGACGGAGAACATCACCCAGCACCTCGCGGAGCTGCGCGAACGGTGCCGGCGCGAAGGTCGCGAGATGCCGGACTCGCCCTTCAACGCCGAGGTGACCGAAGCGGTGATCGCCGCGGCGCGGGAAGTGGCGCGGCCGTTACTCACGTCGGCGGCGACGACGGTGATCGGGTTCCTGCCGGTGTTCGCGCTGCAGGACCAGGCGGGGCGGCTGTTCGCTCCTCTGGCGCTGACCAAGACCCTCGCGATCAGCGCGGCGGTGGCCTGCGGGGTGTTTGTCGTGCCCGTCCTCTGCCGCCTGCTGCTCCCACCGTGGCACGTGCGCCGGCCGTGGCTGCTGGCGGCGGCGGGCCTCGCGGGCGGGATAACCTTCGCGTGGTTCATCCGGGACGGCTGGACGCTGCCCCTCGACCACGGCCGAACGGCTCTGACGCTGCCGGGCTGGCTCTGTGCGCCCGTGCTCTCCGCGCTGGTTGTCTCCGCCGTCTGGCGCGTCGGGCGCGAACGCGTCGCCAATTACGAGGAGAATCCCGCGAGCCGTGCGATCCACGTGGCGTACGAGTGGGCCTACGTGCGCATCCTGCGCCACCGCGTGCTGTTCACCCTCGCGATCACGGCCCTCGCCGCCGGCGGCTACCTGCTGGGCCTCGGCTGGCCCGTGGTGCGCGAACCGCTGCGGGCCGCCTTCGCCGCAGCCGGCGCCGACCTCGGCCATACGCGCCTCGACCAGCAGCTGACCCGCGCGTTTCCCGGCGTCGGCTCGAGTTTCCTGCCCCCCCTCGACGAAGGCGCGCTGCTCTTCATGCCGTCGCTCCCCGCCGGCGCGGGGCTGGCGGAAACCCAGCGGGTGATGCTCACGCAGAACCGGCTCATCGAATCCGTGCCCGAGGTGGCCGGCGTGATGGGCAAGATGGGGCGCGCGGAGACGGCCCTCGACCCCGCGCCGATCGGGATGATCGAGACGGTCGTGCTGCTGAAACCGTACGCGGATTGGCCGGTGCATGAAATTCCGCGCCAAGACGGCTCCCTGGAGCGCCGGCCGCGCACGCTGGCCGAAGTCCGGGCGTTGCTCGCCGCCGCCACCGACATTCCCGGCGTGGCGCCCAGCTGGCTCCAACCGATCGAGACGCGGGTGGTGATGCTCTCGACGGGCATCCGTAGCCTGATCGCCCTCCAGGTGCTGGGAGACGACGGCGACGCGCTCGAACGGTTCGCCGAGGCGGCGGAGAGGGTGATCCTCGGCACGCCCGGCGCGGCCGACGTGCAGATGCAGCGCGAGGGCGGTAAGCCCTACGCCGAGATCCGGCTCGACCCCGCCCGCCTCGCCCGGTTCGGACTTTCCAAGGAGCAGGTGATGCGGGCGGTGGAGTCGGCGCTCGGCGGCATGGCGGTGACGTATTCGGTCGAGGGAGCGCTGCGCTACCCCGTGCGGATCCGCTACGCCCGCGAACGCCGCGACGACGACGATGAACTCGCGCAGGTGCAGGTGCCGGCCGCGGCCGGACACGGGGCGATCCCGCTTTCCAGCCTGCTCGCGGCCCCGGTCGTGCACGAGCTCGAGACCGACGACACCGCGGCGCTGCTGGCCACCCTGCCGTTGGCGGCGCAACGCAATTTCACGATTCTCTCAAAGACCCGCGCCGAGCTCACGATTCCCGCGGGGGAAACCCTGCCGGCCTCTCCGGCCGGTGGCATCGCGTTCAAGGGCGTCGCGAGCCGATCGTCGGAGGCGGGCTTCACCCACGTCATCGGGCCAATGGCGATCCGCTCCGAAGGCGGGAAGCGCACCCAGTACGTGCTCCTCAACGCGAACGGCCGCGGCGAGGTCGAGGTGGTGCGCGACGCCGACGCCCGCCTGCGCGCGGCGCTGGCCGAGGGCCGCCTCACGCTGCCGGCCGGGGCGGCCTACCGCTGGGTGGGCCGGTACGAGCAGAAGCTGCGGGCCGACGAGACGCTGCGCTGGATCGTCGCCGCGTCCATGGCCGTGATGGTGGTGCTGATCTACGCCGGCACGCGTTCGTGGCTGATCACCGCGATCATCGTGCTGTGCAACGCGACGGTGACCACCGCGGGTGGTTTCTTCCTCGTGTGGTGGTGGGGCGCCGAGATGACCACGGCGGTCGCGGTTGGGTTCATCGTCCTGCTCGGGGTGATGTTCAACGACGGCATTCTGCTCGGCACCTACATCCAGGAGAAGTTCCGCGAGCCGCCCCGCGACGCCGCCGAGGTGAACCGGCGCGTCTTCGAGGCCGGTCTGCGCCGCCGCCGGCCGGCTATCATGACCAACGCCACGACCCTGCTCTCGCTCGTGCCCGTGCTGTGGTCGACAGGCCGCGGCTCCGAGCTCATGCAGCCGATGATCCTGCCCGTCGTGGGCGGCATGCTGTTCGACCTGGTATCGCTCTTCTCGGTACCCGTGTTCTTCACCTGGTACTGGGAACGACGGCTTGCCCGCGTCACTCCCTCCAGTCCGGACGCACAGCGCCCAGCGGTGCGCGGAGGCAACTCGAAGCCGTCGTGATGCGGCGAATGCCCCCGCATCCGCCGCAATCACTCCACGGGGCGCGACGCGGTCGGGTCCGACCTGACCTGCGGGCGGCCTCCGTCGGGGTTCACGCCGGTGGCAAACCGCAAAGGGCCTCGTGGTGCGGCAGCGGGGCGAACACCCCGCCGCTGCGGGCGTAGTAGTCGGCGTCGAGTTCGAACACCCCGCGGGCCGGTCGCGTCCAGGCCGCCGTCGGCGCGGGCAGGTGCGCGCGCATGGCCTCCCAGTTACGGTAATTCTGATGGCCGTTCGTCTCCAGCAGGCCGAGTCCCAGGCCGGGGAACGGCGCGAGCCGCGCTGCGACCGCCTTGTTCCATTCGACGAGCACCGGGTTGACGGTGAGATCGGCGCAGAAGCACGGCACGCCGCGTTCGTGCGCGAGCCGCGCGATCTTCAGCGACATCGAGAAGGTCTTCGCGATCGGCTTCAGCGCGATCGCCGAGTAGCCCATCTCGATGCGGCGGAGGGCGTCGGCGTCGGTGTGCGCGCTCTCGTCGGCGGCCACGCGCGCGGGGATGTCGCGGATGTCGATCTCCAGTTCCTCGGGAAACGGTTCCTCGATGAGCGCGATCTGGTCGAAGGCGCCGATCGCGCGCGCATGGTCGAGCAGTCGCAGGAGGGTGTCCTTGCTTTCGTAGCGGCCGTTGGCGTCGAAGTAATACGGCAGCTTCCCGCTGGCGGTCCACGGCGTGCGGGCGCCGCCGATCGCGGCGTGGATCGCGGTGAGGCGCGCCTTGTCCTTCTCCAGCATCTCGGCCTGCGTGCCCGGCTGGCCGATCTTGATCTTCATGAAGAAGAACCCGTCGTCGACCGCGCCGCGGATCTCGTCCACCGGCACGGCGTAGGCCATGAGCGGGATGCAAGCGACGCGCGCGTGGCGGGCGGCAAGGGCCGGCCGGTACGCCGCCGGGATGAGGTCGTCGAACGACGTGATGCCGTTCTCCGCCGCGTACAGGCGCCAGGCCGCGAAATCGACCCCGACCAGCGCGTTCAAGGCGAACGTCTCGCGCAGGCCGGCGTGGCCGGTGATCCGCTTCGCGTGGTCGTAGACCTCGTGGCGGATGGACTCGAGCAGCGCGACCGGGTCGGTGAACGTGCGGCCCTTCAGCCGCTGCAGCGCCCACTCCGAGACGGCGTACATCAGCGCGTTGCCCCCGCTTTCGCTGTGGCCGGCGAACACGTGCGCGTCGCTCCACAGCACGCCTTGCGTGCAGAGCCCGACGCCGCGGCGGCCGGAGGCTGACTCCAGCAGTGCGACGCTCTGCCAGGTCTCGGTCTGGTAACCGCCCTTGAAGCCGAATGGGCGGATGAGCGGCTCGCGCTCGAAGTTGGAACCGACGCGCGCGAGGGTGATGGGCACGGGTGAAGGCATGGCTTTCACCCGAGGCAACGGAGCCACCGCTCCGCCCGCAAGGGAGGAAGCGGTCACCTCACGCCGCGGGCGTACGCCGGCTCAGGCCGACGGGTACGTCCAGCCCGGGCGGTAGTCGCGCCGGAGCAAGCGGTCGGCTTCCGGGTCGCCGACGAAACGCTCCTTGTCACCGTCCCACGTGAGACTGCGGCCCAGCCGCATCGCGATGACGCCCAGCAATGAGCAATTGGTGGCGAGGTGCCCCTGCTCGATGTCGGAGACCGGCCGCCGGCCGGTGTCGATGGCGTCGAGGAAATCGGCCCAGAGCTCGCGGATGTTCTGGCCGTCGGGAGCGTTGAGCCGGGCCTCCTCATGGAGCACGGGCTCGCCGGCCTTCGCGGGATAGAACGTCCAGCCGCCGCGCCAGCCGAGGTGGAAGATGCCGTTGGTGCCGAAGAAGTGGCAGCCGGCGTTCTCGCCCTTCTCGACGTTGTGGCCGCCGAAGAGCCGCGACTCCCACGTGACGGTGAGACCATCGAAGTCGTAGGTGACCATCTGGTGGTCGGGCGCGTCGCTCGTCTGCTCCGCCGCCGTGAGGACGGCCGGTCCCTTGATGGGGCGGCCGCCGGTGCCAAAGATCTTGCGCGGCCAACGCAGACCGGTGACCCAGATGAGCTGGTCGAACCAATGGATGCCCCAGTCGCCGATGGTGCCGTTGGCGTAGTCGAGGTACTGACGGAAACCGCGCGGATGGATACCAGCGCAGTAGGGCCGCAGCGGGGCGGGCCCGCACCAGGCGTTCCAATCGAGCCCGTCGGGCACCGGCAGCGTGGGGGAAGGCTTCTCGGGGCCGCCGCCCGCATTGTTCACGAAGCAGCGCACCATGCCGATCTTCCCCAGCTTGCCCGAGCGCAGGAACTCGCGGGCCTGAATCGTGTGAGGCGAGGTGCGGCGGTGCGTGCCCACCTGCACGACGCGGCCGGCGGCGCGGGCGGCATTGAGCATCGCGCGGCCCTCGGCGATGGTGTGCGCGATGGGCTTCTCAACGTAGACGTGCGCGCCGGCCTGCACGGCCGCGATCGTCGGCAGCGCATGCCAGTGGTCGGGCGTGGCGACGATCACGATCTCCGGCTTCTCCCGGGCCAGCAGCTCGCGGTAATCGCGATACTCGCGCGGCTGGTCGGAGGTCACCTTACCAATTTTCTCCCGCGTGGACGCCACCTGGCGGGCGTCGACGTCGCAGAGCCCCACCACGTCGCACCTCCCGCTCGCGATCGCCTCGCCGAGGATGTTGCCGCCCCACCAGCCGCAGCCGACGAGCGCAGTGCGCAGGCGGCGGCCGGACTTGGCGGCGGCAGAGCCGCGGACGGCGGCGAGGGAGGCGAGGCCGCCGGCGGCGGCCGAATGGAGGAAGGCGCGACGTTTCATGATCGGGGCAGGACGTGGCGGAGGGGTCCGCGGATCCGCACCCTGCCCCGCCCCCACGGCGCCGACAAGCGCCGTCTTCCCGCCCCGCGTGAACCGTCGCGCCGGTTCAGAGCCAGCGGCGGGCGAAGGCACGGCCGGCGGATGACCGGAGGTAACGCTCGAAGGCGGCCGCGCGCTCCGCGTCGCGGAACGCCACGACGGCGCGGAGCTTCCAAGGCCGGTGGCCGGCGGTCTCCGGCACCGCGCCGCGGTTGTGCTGCGCGAGGCGGACCGCGAATTCCGCCGTGACGCCCACATGGCGGCGGGACGGGGTGGAAAGGGAGTCGATCAGGTACACGTAGTGAAATCCGGACATGGGCGGGCGCGGCGGCGTTCAGCTCGCCCCGGTCGGGGCGCCGCACCCGGAGAAGGTGAGGAAGGCCGAGGGTCACGGCGGGCACCCCCCGGGCCATCACCGCAAATACCCGAAAAAAGGTAGACGGCGGGATCGACACCCGGGGACGGTACGCGCCCGCGGCGGCGTTGCGTCGGAGCACACGAGGCGCTCCGCTGGCTTCATGCCGACGGCCCTCCTCCTCGCGCCGCTCTTCCTGCTGTTCGAGCTATGGCAGCTCGTGCTGGGGGAACGCTACCTCGGCGTGAAGCAGATCGCGCGCGGCGCCGATCCCCGCGGGCTCGGGCTGGGCGAGATGACCGCCTTCTGCTGGAGCGCGATGCTCCTCCTTTACTGGGTCTGGATGCTGATGCTGCTGGCGACTTCCTTCAGCCGCGTGCACGGCGTCTGCCTGCTCACCGTGAGCCTGCTCGGGTTCTCGCTCCGCCGCGGATGCGCGCTGAAGAGGGTCCTGGTTATCCTCACCTTCGAAGGCGCGCTGCGCATCGGCCTCATCATCTCCCTCGCCGGGATGGCGTGGCGGCGCTTCCTCACCTGAGGAGCGATCGGTTCAGGGCAGCGGCGTACGCTCGAGCGCGATGAGCGCCTCCAGCCGGGCGAGGGCGTCCCGGTGGCCCATGGCCTCGAGGAATTCCCAGGCCGCCAGCGTGCGGCGATAAAACAGGATGCGCTCGGCCGCGGTGCGCGCGTCGAGCGCATCCGCCGGTCCCGCCGCGGGACTTCGCCCCGGGGGACGCGCGGCTGCGGCACCGCCCGGCAGGCGCATGCGGGAGGCCGCCTCGCGCACCCCGTCCTCGACAGAGGCGTGGGCCCAGGCGCCGACCTTCTCGCGCCGCACCGCACCCCAGAGGGCGACGGCCTCGGCCTTCCCGCGGTCGAGGCTCTCCGGCCGGGCGTAACCGGAGCGCCAGTAAATCTCGTTCAGCAAGGCGTCGCCTCCTCGCGTCACCATCAGGTTGCGGCCTTGGTCCTCGAGCTCCAACAACCGGAGTTCGAACGCCAACGCGGCTCCCTCCAGTCCGGGCACCGCTCCGGCAAGCACGGCCTTTTTCCAGGCGGGTCGCACGACCTCGTTCCAGGCGCGCCGCGCCTCGTCGGGACCGCCTCGCCGGGAGGAGGACACACCGGTTCCGCGCCGGGACCCACCCGCGGGATTGTCCTCCAGGGCGGCACGGGATGCCGCCAGCAGGCGCGGGCCCGCCGCGGGCGCCTGCTCCGCGATCCGGCGGGCAAAGCGCTGGAACTGGGCCTCCCGCTCGCGCAGCGCGGGCGAGCCGCCGGTGATCCGACCGGTGTCGACCGCCCAGCGGTAGGCAGTGACCGCGGCGACAGCGCGCGGGGTTAAATCCGGATCCTCCGCGATTCGCTCGATGGCGCGCGCCCACGTCTCGAGGTAGTGCTCCGAGGTCGAACGGGGCTTGTCGATCGTCGCGTCGGCCAGCGTCGCCGCCTCATGCGCCTCGGCAAAGGAGCGGCCGAACCGGCCGCTGCCGGCGGGCTCGAACAGGTCCCGCCCGAGCAGGGCCTCCGGAAAGTAGCGCTCGTATCCGGCCCAGGTGTCGGGATCGGGCGCGGGATCGCAACCCGCGGCGGGCGACCGTTGGTCGGTGGCCGTGAAGCCGGCAGCGCGCAACAACGGCGGCGGCGACGCGGCGGCCGCCCGCAGGGGCCGGCGTGAGAACCATTCCGGGGGCGGCGTGACGTCCACGGGCGAGCCGAGTTGATGGAATCCGCCCGAGTGACACTGGGTCATCACGAAGACCACCCTGCCGCGCCCAATGCCTTCCGCCAGTACCCGCCGCAGCTCGGCCACACCCAGCTTCTCCGAAGTGTCGGTCGTCCAGCCGTCACGACCTCCCCCCGCCCGGCGCAGCTCCCAAAGGGTGATCACGCTCTCCGGGTTTTCCCCGCGGGACTCCGTGCCATGGTCGCCGACGAAGAGGTACAACGTGCCGCCGCCCCGCACCACGGGCAGGATCTCGTCGCGCAGGGCGCCAAGGAAGCTCGCCCGCGTCGCGGGCCGGTTGTCCTTCAGCGGGCCCGGCAGCCACGACTCGACCAGCCGGCCGTCCCTCCGCACCTGCCGGCGGACATCCGCGAGGGTCGGCGATTCACCCTCGCGGTTGCCTATGCCGAAGAAGACCCAGCGCGGCTGGCCGGGAAACCGCGCCTCGAGGAAACCGGCGAAGGCTCGGGCCTGCAGGTACTGGGAGTAGTTGTTGGAAAGCGGCGTGCCTCCGCCCGAAAGCACCACGTAGGCGTCGCGCGGCGGCGTGGCGGCCTCGGGCGGAGAGACGCAGCCGCCCAGCGCGAGCAGCGCCAGGCCTCCCGCGAGCAGGCCGGTGAGCCGCGGGATCATGGCCGGACGGGGCGACGCGGTCTCAAGGCGCGATCAGGGTTTGGGCAGCACGGTCACCCGGCTCACGCGGTCGCGGCCGAGGTAGAGGCGGGCGAGCGCGCTGAGTTCCTCGGCGGTGATGGCCTCCACGTCGGCCGAGCGGGAGCGGGCCCAGTCGAGCACCTCGGGCTTCTCCTGCGCACGGGCGAGGACCGACTGCAGCCAGTAGGAATTGGTGCGGAGCGACTCCCGCGTGGCGGTGCGGGCCGGGAGACGGGCCCGCTCGAGTTCCTCCTTGGTCACCCCGTTGCGCGCAAGGTCGTCGGCGAGCTCGATCACCGCCTCGCGGACGCGGGCGGCGCTGGCGGGATCCACGTCGATGCTGGTGGTGATGTAGCCGTAGCCGGCGAAGGTATCGCTCGCGCTGCTGGCGGCGCGGGGGCTGTAGGTTCCGCCCATCTCCTCGCGGATCTTCACGCGCAAGCGGTCACTGAAGACGCTGGCGAGCATGTTGAGGCGGCGGGTGCGGCGGACGTCGGAGGCATCGGTCGTGGGCCAGTACAGCGCGACGACGCCCTTCGGGATCTCGGAGCTGATCGCGTAATCACGGGTGAACGGCTTTTCGGGGAACGCGACCTTCCGGCGTTCGGCCAACGCGGGACGGGGATCGCGGGCCGGCAGGGCCCCGAGCGTGCGGGCGACGGCGTCGATGGTGGCGTCGGCGTCGAGGTCGCCCACGATCGCGATCTCGATCGCCCCACGGGTGAGCTCGGGCGAAAGCCACGCGGCAACCTCCTCTTGGGTGCGCGCCATGAGCACGTCCTTCGGCGGCATGCCGAAGCGCGGGTCTCCGCCGGCGATCAGGTTGGCGACCTCGGTCGAGAGCGGGCCGTTCGGGGTGTGCTCAAAGCCCGTGTACATCTGCGCCATGCCGGTGCGCGCTTGGCGGAGCGCCTCGGGCCGGTGGCCGGGGTCGGTGAGGTGCGCCGTCAGGAGTTGCAAAGTAAGGAGCAGGTCGGCGCGGGTCGTGCCGCCACCCCCGCCGCCGCGGCCGCCGGAGGCATTGGTGAACTCGAAGGCATCCGAACCGACGCGGAACCCGATCGAGGCGTTGCGGCCGGCGAGGATCCGGCGCAGGTCATCGACGCCGTGGCGGCCGAGGCCGCCCGCGGTGAAGGTGCTGCCGGCGAGGACGGCGAGGCCGCGGCGGTCAGCCGGCTCGGTGAGGATGCCGGAGCCGACCCGCGCGCTCAGGCGCAGGCCCGCCTCGAATTCCGTGCGCTTGAGGTTGAGGCGCACGCCGTTCGCGAACGTTACGAGGGTCACGTCGAGGTCGGCCACGTGCTCGCGTTTCACGACCTTGCCCGGCGGGCCGAAATCACCGTAGGCCCACGCGCCCGCGGCCTCGGCGGCCGGCGCGGCGACCGGAACCTTGGCCGCCGCGGCGTGCGCGGCCGCGATCGCGGCGGCGGCATCGCCCGGGATGGTGGTGTTGCCGCTCACCATCACGAAGCGCCCGTTGCCCGCGAAAGCCTCGCGCAGGGCGGCCAGGCATTCCTCGGGGGTGATGCGCTCGATCGCCGGCAGGAGGAGGTCGCGGCTGGCGGCCGGCGTGGTGAAGACCCTTTCGTCGAGGATGCCTTGGGCGATCTCGCCCGCGAGGTTGCCGGAACGGCGGGTGGCCGCGCCGCGGACGGCCTGCTCGAGCGAATTGCGGTAGGAGGCCTTGGTCTCCGCCAGCTCACCTGCCTGGAAGCCGTGCTCCAGCGCGCGTCGCAGCTCCTGCTCACCCACGGCGAGCGCGGCGGCCCATTGGTCGGGCTTGCAGGTCAGGTCGACCGTCGATTCCCGGAAGAGCTTGTAGCCCTCGTTGATGGAGACGCGGGCCGAGCTGAAGGCCGCCCCTTCCTTCTTCGCGAGCACCGAGAGCCGACGGTTCAGCATGAAGGAGGCGAACTGCCGCGGCAGGCGCTTCACGCGGTTGGCCGCGGTGTCGGGCTCGCCGGCATGAGGCGCCATGAGCGCGATCGACACGCTCGTCGCGGAGGACTCGGGCTCGGGATGAAACGAGGCGCGCACGCCCTCGAAGCGGGTGATGCGCCCGAGGTCGGGCTCGGCCGGCGAGGGCCCGCGGCCGCGAAGCGGGGAAAAGGCCTCGCGGATGAGGCGCTCCGCGAGGGCGGGATCCACGTCGCCCACGATGACCGCAGCCATGCGCTCCGGGCGGTACCAGCGGTCCCAGAAAGCGACGAAACGCTCGCGCGGCGCACCGCGGATGACCTCCTCGGTGCCGATGGGCATGCGGCGCGGCAGTACGGTGTCGCCGAGCATGAACCCGAACCGGGCCACCGCGGTGCGGAAGCCCACATTGTCCCGCGCGCGCTTCTCGCTGAGGATGATGCCGCGTTCCTTGTCGATCTCCGGCTCGGAAAGCAGAAGCCCCTCGGCGTAGTCGCCGAAGACCCGCAGGCCCTCGGCCAGCGTCTTCTCCGACGTCTCGGGCAATTCGAGGAGGTAGAGGGTGCGGTCGAACCCGGTCGAGGCGTTGGTGTCGCCGCCGAAGCTCATGCCCATCCGCTGGAAGAACTCGACGAGCGTTCCCGGCGCGTAGTTCCGGCTGCCGTTGAAGGCCATGTGCTCCAGGAAGTGCGCCACGCCGCGCTGGTTCTCCTCCTCGTGCATGCTGCCCGCGAGGATGAGCAGGCGGAGCGACGCGCGGCCCTTCGGCTCGGCGTTGGGCAGGACGACATAGCGCAGGCCGTTCTCCAGCTTCCCGAAGCGGGCGGCCGGGTCGGGCTTCAGGTCGCTCGCCTCGTGGGCGAAGCGCGGCGCCGGCGCGGCGGCCAACGACAGGACCGAGCAGAACAGGAGCGCGAGCACGCGCGGCGGGAAGGGGTGCATGCGCGGAGCAAAGCCGGAGTCGGCCGAAACGCTAGCCCGATGGCGCGGAAGGATACCCCAGCCCCCGGGGGAAACGGAGGGCCGGGGAACCCTGCGGGCTTGTTCCTGGTCGCCTCGCGCCCCACGCTTCGCCCGCACCCCACCCCACCATGCGTTCCTTGAACTCGTGCGCCCTCGCGGCGCTCCTCGCTTCCCTCCCCGCCGGGTTGCCCGCCGCCACGGCCCCGGCGACCGCCCAGCCACCCGCCGCCGCGAAGGAGGATCCCGTCACGCTCACGCCGTTCGAGGTCACCGCCGGCAGCGACGTCGGATACGAGTCATCCACCGCCATGAGCGGCACGCGCACCAACGAGTCGCTCGCCAACCTGCCCAACTCCATCTCGGTGCTGAACTCGGAGTTCCTCGCCGATCTCGGCATCACCGACTTCTTCCAGGCCGCCGAATTCGCGATCGGGGCCGACAACGTCTACAACGACAACATGCAGGTCGGCGCCCCGGTCGGCTCGCGCTCCGGCAACCAGATCAACTTCCGCGGGCTGCCCTCCGTGCGCCAGCTCAAGGACGGATTCCCCACCTACACGCCGCAGGACACCTTCAACACCGAGCGCATCGAGGTCTCCCGCGGGCCCGGGGGCATCGCCTACGGAGACACCGACGCCACCGGCGTCATCAACCTCACCACCAAGCGGGGCCGGTTCCGCAACGAGGCCGAAGCGGGCGTGAGGGTCGACGACCGCGGGTCACTGCGCCTCACGACCGACCTCAGCCGCGTCCTGGTCGACCGCCGCCTCGCCGCGCGGCTCAACCTGCTCGATTCCAACCTCGAGGGGTGGCACGAAAACACCGCCCGCAACCTCCGCGCGGTCGCGGGCGCGCTGCGGTGGCAGCCCTTCGGCTCGCCGAAGACGATCGTGGACGCCACCCACGAGCGGGGCCGCCTCACCAGCTACATCAGCCACACGGCGCTGAACAACGTCGCGGCCGCCTACGTGCGCGGCACGGGCACCGTCGCCCGTGACGCGAACCCCAACCTCGCCGGCATCCAGACCAACGGCGTCGGCACGCAGCGCATCGCCGCGCCGCCCACCGCCACGGCCGACGCGCACGCGATGACCATGATCGGCGGCCGGCTCTATAACCTGCAGACCATGGGCGCGACCGACGCCTTCCCGGTCTACCGCGCGAGCGTGATCGTGCAGGGCGCCAACGCGACCAGCGCCACCGACCCGCAGAACCCCCTGCGCATCCCCTTCCTCCCGATTCCGGTCAGCCTGTTCCCGCTGCGGCAGGACTGGGCCGGCCCCGACGCCCGCGTGCGCTACCAGTACGACGTCTCCAACCTTTCCGTGCAGCACACCTTCTCGGCGCGCACCAACGCCTGGCTCGCCTGGAACCGGCAGGATGAGCTCACCGACCAGAGCCTCACCCGCAACGGCAACCTCGCTGGCTCCAACGCCCGCGCCGTCTTCATCGACGTCAACCCGCGCCTGCCCGACCCGGCGTTCCCGGGCGATCCCACGCGCACCGTTCCCAATCCCAACTTCGAGCAGTACTTCCTGCCCGGCACCGTCCAGCGGCGCTTCGAGCACCACGTGATCGAGTCAGTCCGCCTGATCGGCGTGCACTCGCTCGACATCGGCCGCACCAACCACCGCGTCATCCTCAGCGCCAACCACCGCGACGAGACCTACCGCATCCGGAACCTGCTCTTCGGCCTCACTAAGGAGGAGATCGCCCGCCGCGGCTTCACGGGCGTCGGCGCCCGCCTCGCCAACAACGTCGTCACGCCGTGGTACTACTTCCGCGACGGCAACGGCGACGCGCTCCGCATCCCCCGGCAGCCCGGCGTGCTCGACTACTTCGCCAACGGCTCCGCCGGCCTGCAGTTCTTCGACCAGTCGCTCAGCACAGCGGTCTTCCAGCACCTCGGTTCGTTCCTCGGCGGACGGCTGCGCACGAGCGTCGGCGTGAGCCGCGACCACTGGCTGCAGGCGCGGAACCTGCCGACGCGCGCGTTCGGCGACGCGCAGGAATGGCGCTTCGTCGACGCCGCGGGCAATCCCCTCGCCGACGAGGGCACCGTGCCCACGGAGCGCAACGCCGACTCCTGGCGCACCAACAGCAGCTACGGCGCCGTGTACAACCTCACGGAGTGGCTCGGCTTCACCGCGTCCTACCAGGAAACGGCCCTGTTCACCGACAACGTCGGCACCGATCTCTACGGCCGGCCCCGCGCACCGACCACCGGCTCGGGCCTCGACCTCGGCGTGCGCCTCCATCTGCTGGGCGGCCGCGTCAACGCGTCGGTCGTCCGCTACGACAACACCGCCGAGAACAACCGCACCGGCATCGGCGCCGCGCTGCGCACCGAGGTCAACGCCGCGCTCAACACGGGCCGGGCCACCGCCTCGCCCGACGAGATCATCGGGCTCGACGACTCCAACGACCGCCGCACCGAGGGCTGGGAGCTCGAGCTCACCGCCAACCTGTCCCGCGCGTGGACCACAAGGCTCGGCTTCTCGACCACCCAGAACCGCCGCTCCGCCTCGGTGCCGCAGCTCCGCGCCAAGGCCGCCGCCGCGGAGGCCCACCTGCGCTCGCTCGGACGCAGCCCGGGCGACATCCAGTCCGCGCTGGCGGCCACGCAGGAATACCTCTCCGACCAGGCCAGCGAGGACCTCCAGCCGGCCCAGTACCGCGGGAGCGTCGTCACGCGCTACGACCTGCGCTCGGGGCCGCTCGCCGGCCTCGGCCTCGGCGGCTCGGTGCGCTGGGCCCGCGGCCGCGTGCGCGATCCCGGCGGGCTCTACATCACCGGCGTCCTCGTCGTTCCCGAGCGGCGCAACGCCGACGAGCTGGTCTTCAGCCCCTTCGTGAAGTACGCGGCGCGCTTCGGACGTGTGCGCTGGACCGGTCAGCTGAACGTCGACAACGCCTTCAACAACGTCACCAACCAGGGCCGCATCGCGCGCTACCCGCGCTACACCGACCCGCGGCTGATCACCCTCACCCAGACCTTCCGGTTCTGACCCGCCCATGCTGCCCCGCCCCATCCCCGCCCTACTTTTCCTCCTGGTCAGCCTCGCCTTGGTGCCGCGCATCGCGGCGGCCGAGGGCGCCGGCACCCTTACCGGCCGCGTGCTCAACCCCGCGACCGGCGAGTACGTCGCCAACGCCGAGGTGCGCGTCGCCGGCACGACCCTCCTCGCGCTCACCGAGCCCGACGGCACCTACCGGATCGAGCGCGTCCCGGCCGGCACGCGCACGCTTGCCGTCACCTACACGGGGGCCGCGCCGCAGGCCGTCGTGGTCGAGGTGCCGGCAGGCGGCGTGGCGACGCGCGACTTCGAGCTGGCACCGCGCGGCGCCGGCCCGGTGCAGCGGATGGAGGCGCTCGTGATCCGCTCCGAGCGCGAGGGCAACGCCAAGGCGATCATGGAGCAGCGCCGCTCGATGAACCTCACCAACAGCGTGTCGTCCGACTTCTTCGGCGACGTCGCGGAGGGCAGCGTGGGCGAGTTCCTCAAGAACGTGCCCGGGGTCGACGTCGACTACGTGGGCCCCGACGCCCGCGGCCCGCGCCTGCGCGGCCTCGATCCGCAGTACGTCGGCGTGAGCGTCGACGGCATGAAGCTCGCGAGCGCCGACGGCTCACAGGGCGTCGGCGGAGGCGCCCGCTCCTTCAGCTTCGACCAGGTCTCCGTGAACAGCCTGGACCGCATCGAGGTGAACTACACGACGGCCGCCGACCAGGACGCCGACGCGCCGGCCGGCACCATCAACCTCAAGACCAAGCGCGCCTTCGAGCGGAAGGGCCGCCGCCTCTCCTGGCAGGTCCACTTCATGGCCAACGGCGACAACTTCACCTGGAGGCGCGAGCCCGGGCCCAGCGACATCCGCACCCATAAGTTCCGCCCCGGCGCGATCCTCGAGTACTCCGACGTGTTCCTCGGCGGCCGGCTGGGCGCCGTGTTCAACGTGAGCCAGTCGAGCCAGTACGTCGTCCAGAGCCGGATCGACCAGAGCTACAACGCGGCGCCGACCGCGGCCGACCCGCGGCCGCGCGTGCTCACCGGCGTGAACTTCATCAGCAACCCGCGGCTCACCGAGCGGTTCACACCCTCGCTCACCGTCGACTACCGCGCGACGCCCTCGCTCGTGCTCTCGCTCAGCGCGATGTACAACCTGTTCGACGCCTTCATCGACAACCGCCAGGTCAACGTCGCCGCCGCCGGCCGCGCGGCGGTGGCCGGGGACGGGTTGACGGACCTCACCATCGCCGACGGCGGCGCCAGCGTGGCGCTGAGCACCAACCACGAGCACAAGTTCGCGCAGACGCGCACGGTCACGCCGAAGTTCGAGTTCCGCCGGGGCGCCTGGCAGGCCGACGGTGGCCTGCACTACACCATCTCGACCAACCAGTACGTGGCGCTCCCGCGCGTGGGCCCGCAGACGGTGCCCGTCGCGAACCTCACGGGCCTCTCGCTGCGCCTCCGGCGTTCCTCGCCGCAGTCGACCGACTGGCGGGTCACGCAGACCGGGGGACGCGACCTCGCCGACCTCGCCAACTACGCCAATCCCCGCATCGGCGACGACATGCGGTTCTCGGAGCAGGAGATCATGCAGGCGCAGGGAAACCTGCGTTGGACCCCGGGCTGGCGGCTGCCGGTCTGGCTGAAGGCGGGCGGCAAGGTCACGGAAAGCTACCACCGGTTCCGCAACCCCAACTCGTGGCTGACCTGGCGTTACGACGGCCCCGGCGGCGGCGCGACGGGCAGCTTCGCCCAGTTGGCGTTCCCCGAAAATCCGTGGCAGCTCCGCAACGGCGCGGGCATCACGTCGATCTCCGGCCGCGCGCCCGTGTTTCCCAACCGCACCGAGCTGGGCCGGCTGTTCCGCGAGCGCCCCGAGCAGTTCACGAGCCTCGCCACCGCCGCGAATTACTTCACGGCCTTCATCGACACCCCCAGCTACATCCGCGAACGCCTCGTCGCCGGCTACGGCCTGGCCAACGCCCGCCTCGGCGGGCTGCAGCTCCAGGGCGGGCTGCGCTGGGAGGACACCGCCTTCGCCAGCCGTGAATTCGACGCGCTTTCCGCCGCCGAGGTACGCGCCGCGGGCTTCGCGACGACTCCCGCCAACGGCCGCGCGACCACGATCCCGGGCCTTACCTACCAGTTCATGAGCCGGCCCAAGGTTTCCCGCTCAAGCGGCTACGACCACCTGTTCCCCTCGGCCAGCGCGAAGTACAACCTCGGCGAGAACCTGCAGGCCCACTTCGGCTACAGCGCCACGATCTCCCGTCCCGCGATCGGCAACCTCGGCGGCGTGTGGGTGTTCAACGAGACCAACCAGACCGTCTCGGTGCCCAACCGCGATCTCCGGCCCGAGCGCTCGCGCAACCTCTCCGGCCGGGTGGCCTACTATTTCGAGCCGGTGGGCAGCGCCGCCGTGACCCTCTTCCAGAATCGGATCAGCAACAGCGTGATCTCGCGGGAATTCCCCTCGGAGGCGTTCGGCTACGGCGACGACCCCCTGTATTCGGGCTACCGCTTCCTGTCGGTCGGCAACCGCGAGGGCACGGCGCAGGTGCGCGGCATGACCCTCGAGTACAGCCAGGCCCTCTCGTTCCTTCCCGGCGCGCTCCGCGGCCTCAACGCGTCCGCCAGCTACACCCGCACCTACGCGTCCACGCCCCGCGCCGCCATGGTGCCCCACATGCTCGGCGGCACGCTGAGCTACCGGCTCGGCCGGCTTTCCCTCGGCGCCAGCGGCAAGTGGACCGATCACACGCCCATGAGCTCCGCGGGCGTCATCACCTGGCGCAAGGCCCGCACCATGATCGACCTCAACGGCGGCTGGCAGCTCTCGCCGCGCCTCGGCGCGTTCTTCCAGGTGCGGAACCTCTTCAACGTCTCCGAATACCGCTACCAGATCGACCCGGCGTACATGCTCTCCGACATGGTGGTGGGCACGTTCTGGACGTTCGGACTCAAGGGCGTGTTCTGACGCGCACTCGCGGGATGGGCGGCGGCGACTGACGCCGAGGCAAGATGCCTCGTCCATGCGCGTCGGCCCACCCCATGTTTTCGTGCTTTTCGTGTATTTCGTGGTGAACCACCCGGCCTCGTCCACGCGCGGCGGCCAAATGCCTTGCCTCGTTTTCAAGCGGAACGGTTACTCGCGCTCATGAACGCGCCTACCCCGCTCCTCCGCCGCGTCGCCTTCGCGTTTGGCGCCCTCGCCGTCGCCCTCCTCGTGGCCGCCTTTGCCGTACGGCTGACCAGAGCCCCCGCGGCCGGCTGGCGCGCCGGCACCGCCCGCGAGAACATCACGCCCCCCGCCGGGCTCTGGATGACCGGCTACGCCTCGCGCGACAAGCCGGCCGAAGGCACGGCCCAGGAGCTTTGGGCCAAGGCCCTCGCGTTCGCCGACCCCGCCGGCAACCGCGGCGTGCTCATCACCCTCGACCAGTGCGGCATCTCGCGACAGTCGACCGACCGCGTCGCGGCCGAGATCGTGCGCCGCCACGGGCTGCCGCGGAGCGCCGTGATGGTGAACGTCTCGCACACGCACTGCGCCCCGCAGCTCGAGGGCAACCTCAACGGCATCCAGATCCTGCCGCCCGATGGGCTCGCCAAGGCCGCCGCCTATACCCGCGACCTGGAGCAGCGCATGATCCGCGCCGCCGACGCCGCGCTCGCCAACCTGGCGCCGGCCCGCCTCGCCTGGGGCGCCGACGAGGCGCATTTCGGCTTCAACCGCCGGGAGAATCCGGAGAAGGACGTCGTCGACCTCCGCGCCGCGGGCAAGCTCAAGGGACCGTTCGACCCCCGCGTGCCGGTCCTTGCCGTGCGCGGCGCCGACGGCGGCCTGCGCGCGCTGCTGGTCTCCTACGCCTGCCACAGCACCACGCTGGGCTTCTACCAATGGCACGGCGACTACGCCGGCAGCGCCATGCTTGAGCTCGAGCGCCGCCACCCGGGCAGCAACGTGCTGTTTGCCGCCGGCTGCGGCGCCGACATCAACCCCGGCCCGCGGCGCGAGGTGCGGTTCGTGGAGGAACATGGCCGCGCGCTCGCCGACGCCGCCGACCGCGCGCTCACCCGCCCGCTTGCCGCGGTGGAAGGCCGTTTCGCCTCCGCGCTGGAGGACATCACGCTCGCCTTCTCCCGCCGCCCCACCGAGGAGCAACTCCGCGAGGCGGAGACCAAACCGCAGGCCAACCAAGGCATGCACCGCGCCTGGGCGGCCTCGGTGCGCGAGCTGATCCGCACCCGTGGCGACAAGCTCATGCAGTATGATTATCCGGTGCAGGCCTGGCGCCTCGGCGGGCTATCGTGGGTCGCCCTCGGCGGCGAAGTGGTCGTCGACTACTCGCTTCGCCTGCGGCGCGAGCAAGGGGACAACCTCTGGGTTTTCGGCTATTCCAACGACGTCATGGCCTACATCCCGAGTGAACGGGTGCTGAAGGAAGGCCGTTACGAGGGGGATACCTCGATGGTGCCCTACGGCCAACCCGGCCCGTGGGCTCCCGGCCTCGAGGAAAAGATCATCGCAAAGTCCCGCGAGCTGCTCACGCGCACCGCCGCCGCGAAGTGAAATTTTCCCGCGGTGGCGGCCGCGCCGGCCGCGACTTTCGGTTTGAGCCCGCCCGCCGCGGCGGCCCCACTTTTCCCTTACCCATGTCCAACCCGAAGATCCCGAAGTTTCCCCGCATCCTCACGACCACCGTAGGCTCGTACCCGATTCCAGACTGGCTCGCCGCGTTGCCCAGCGAGCAGGCGGTGATCGACGCCACCCGCGTCGTGTTCGACCTCCAACGGCAGGCCGGGATCGACCTGCCCACGGATGGCGAGCTGTACCGCTTCGACGTCAACCATCCCGACACCAACGGCATGATCGAGTACTTCATCCGTCCGATGGCGGGCGTGTCCTCGGTTGTGGGCCGCTCGATCACCGACGAGTTCTCGCGCCATCACCCGATGGGCTTCCGCCGCAAGCCCGCGGGCGTGGTCGTCGACCGCCTCGGCGAGGGCTCGCTCAACCTTCTCGCCGACTGCCAGCGCGCCGCCGCGGTCGCCGGCGGGCCGTTCAAGTTCACCGTGACGAGCCCCTACATGCTGGCCCGCACGCTGCTCGACCACCATTACCGTGACTTCGACCAGCTCACGATGGCACTTGGCGAGGTGCTCGCCGCGCAGGTCAAGGGCCTCCCCGCGCAGTGCGTGCAGGTCGACGAGGCCAACATCCCCGGCAACCCGGCCGATGCCCCGCTCGCCGCCGCGTCGATGAACCTCGTGCTCGACGCGATCGATGCCGGCACCGAGCGCGCCGTACATTTCTGTTTCGGCAACTACGGCGGGCAGACGATCCAGAAGGGCAACTGGAAGAAGCTCCTGGGTTTCCTCAACGCCCTGCACACCGACCACCTCGTCCTCGAGCTCGCCCACCGCCCGGCCGCCGACCTCGACGCCCTGAAGGGCATCGACAAGCGCATCGCCCTCGGCGTCGGCGTGATCGACATCAAGGTGAACCACATCGAGACGCCCGACGAGGTCGCCGCACGGATCGAAGCCGTCGAGCGCAAGGTAGGCGCCGGCCGCGTGCGCTGGGTGCACCCCGACTGCGGTTTCTGGATGGTGAAGCGCTCCATCGCCGACCGGAAGATCGAGGCCCTCGTGCTCGGCCGCGACAAGTACCTCGGCCGCTGAGCCGGCGGAGGGGTCAGAAACCGGTCGGCCGCAGCGACCGGGAAAACCCCTCCAGCCCAGTCGTTCCCTGCCCGGTGAACCGCGGGGCGACCGGCTCGCTTCCGCGCGGCGGGGGCGGCACGCACGTTGCCTTTGACTCGGCCGCGGGCACGGCCGACTGATTTGTTCAAACCTCATGCCTCTACCCGCCCCCTCCCTGCCCGCCATCCGTCACGTTTTCCACCCTGCCGCCGGCTCGCCGGGCGAAGCCAC
>JACCDP011322940.1_pt1 | contig 23170 bp, 16 predicted proteins | sample 7445841 | NCBI WGS metagenome assembly JACCDP01 (sample SAMN15323441, study PRJNA562643) | freshwater metagenome | isolation source: river surface water | place: USA:Blue River Watershed | collected 2017-08-17
ACCGGAGTGTGGCATGTCGAGACCGCCAGCAAACTCGTTGACGTCAGCTTGGGCGCTCAAAATGTGCGCAGGCACAATCGGAATACCCGTGTCGAACTTCAACATCAATACTTCGAAAGCGAAGCGAGGAGCTGGGATTTTGAAGGTCACAACGGCCGTCATATCGTCCACAGCCTTGACTTCTTTGACGTACTGGTCGAACTGTGCATGGTATGCAAGCTTTTCGTTCTTCATCTGGCCTTCGAAGGTGAACACAACGTCCTTGGAAGTAACAGCAACGCCGTCGCTCCACTTGGCATCTTTGTTCATCTTGATGGTCAACTCGGTGAAGTCTGGCTTGGTGTACTCCATGCTGTCTGCCAACCAAGGAACTTCCTTGTCAGCAAAGATGGCATAGTAGGACAATGGTTCCCACAACAGCGCGTTACCGTTCTGGTGGGTGTAACCTACTGATGCCCATGGGTTCGTCACGCCTGGGTTGGCAATCGACCATGCCAAGTTCAGGGTGTCTTCGCGAGCAACTTCAGCCAAACCGTTTGCAGGTGCTGGTTCTTCAGCAGGTGCTTCTTCGGCTGGGGCTGCGGTTGGCTCTGCTGCAGGAGCTTCCTCAGCTGGTGCTGCGGTTGGCTCTGCTGCTGGGGCTGCGGCGCCACCACATGCAACGACCAAGAAGGCCATTACGAGCAGTGAAGCCAGGGCTTTGAAGCGGAACTTCATTCTCTGTCTCCTTCGACAATCATCTACGTCGCTCCCTCTTCCTCTCCCCCACAGTAGGATTGATCACTCACGTGTAACCTGATGTGGTCTTGAAAAAGAGATGATTTGACAATGGTATTGTAACTCCTCATCACATCAGTTGTCAATTGCCAGAATGATGCGTTCATACGCGTCGAATTTATCCCGTATATGGCATCAACAAAACCAAACGCCACAACTCATTGCATGAGTTGTGGCGTATATTCCCATCCTGTAGTTCAGAGTGCGTCGGGATGGCGCAACAAGCCGCGGATGGTATAGACCTCGGCTGCTTCACGCACCATGGCCGCACACAACGGCGCAGCATACTGCTGTTCGAGGCGATCCGCAAGGGCATCGAGCTCTTCGCGGCGGGCGCGACCAGGGCGCAGCACGTTGTACATTTCGATAATCTCGCCACGTGGGACGACGGTCAATTCTGCTGCCCGTGCGAAGTTCTGCGCCAGCGGCACATAGCCGGCAGCGCGGGCAATTTCTGCTTGGGCAAGCAACGCGCTACGATGGACTTGCAGATCCTCTATACGCAACGAACCATCCAACGCTGCCTCGATCGTGACGTCACGGAGCGGGCGGCCATTGGCTGCCTGGAGGGCGTCGCCCTCGTTGTCATAGAGTGGGTAGGTGGGCATTGCTTATACCTCTGGCTCCCAATCGAAGCGCAATGCCTCGGGCGGCAAATCACGGATTTCTTCACTTTCGCGCCGATGGAGCAACGCTGTTTTGACAATCAAGCGCAAACGGGCCCAATTATCAACCGATACCGGCACCGGTGTGGTCATTTTGCCTGCCGCATAGCGCGCCGCATTGCGCCCCATGGCACGATAGGTATCGAGCGTCATACTCGGCGATTGCGAAAAAAGCTCGAGATTATTGAGACGCGCCAAATCGACCCGATGGATAATCGATGTGCCCCGCGACTGAATCCCGATCGACACGCCCGAACCGCTCAACTTTGCACCGACATGACCAATCTCGGCGCAGTCGGACGAGCGCCAGATCCGCACGACACGGCCGATCAAGCCTTCTTCGGCGATACCGGTGAGCACCGCTTTGAGGACTTCTTCGTGGTCGAGTCCACCGATGGTCTTGGTGATGATGCGTCCAAATGCGGGGCCAATGGCGACGACGACTTCGGTGCTACCACCACGCTTGGCGTTACCATACCCTGCCAGGCTTTCGATGGGTGACCCTAACCGATCGACGATGAAATCACGCGGTGATTTGGCTTGGTGGATATGTGCCATCTCGTGCCAGCGAGCACCCTCAACCCGGTAGCCGGTGCCCGGCCCTGTGTAGTCATTGGGTTGATTGATCGCACTCTGCACCACAAAATCGCGCCCAAAAATCGCTGCAGGTTGGAGGTAATCAGCGGCGATCCGTTGTCGCCCCATGGTCAGCAAATGCTCGGCGACATCGGCGAACCCGCGACGCGCCAATGCGGCCACGACATCGACCATGCTCCGGTCCCCCGCCAAAAAGGCATCGGCAGCGACCAAATCCGGCACAATGTCGCGCACGGGCATGTCGTCACTACTATGGGCCAGCACAGCCGCCTCGACTTCGTCGTCTGCGATGGCTGGGAAGCCCAGTTCAGCATAGACCGCCTGGATCGCCTGCGCGCCGCGCCGCCGGACTGCCTCGGCTTCGTCTTCGGTAATCGAACGCGTCCCGCCGTCGATTTGCATGTCACGCTGCAACACGGCATAGTCGTCCAGGTCGTCTGCATCGAAATTCCCGCCACCGAACATGTTGTCTTTGCGGGGCACAGCACTGTATCCAGAGAAAATAAAATCAGTACCAGGGATGAACTGCAACATCAATTTGGCCGATTTGCGGATCGCCGAATGTGACGCCAAGGCATCGTTGCCCGAAGCGACTTCGAGCCCAAGCATCGAGGCCATTAAGTTTTCGGCCAATACCGCCCGCACCCCGCCCGGCAATGATTCGGGCAGAGCAATACACGAAATCGAGCCGTTTTGGACCCCTTGGCTCCCGGCACCCCGAGTCACGCACAGGCAGCGCGCCTCGAGATACAGCATCGAGCGCTGTTCAGCACTCCCCATCAAGGCCTCGGACCCCGTGCCCGATGTGAACCGGACTTTCACACCCCGCGAGGCATACGCCGACGCAAGGAATGCCTTGGACCATGGTGAATCATCGCCGTCCACGAACGCTTGTTCGGTGCCGTAGACCGAGAGTGTCTCGGCATACGTCGTCAGCCCCTTCATGGCGATGCGCAACCCCAGTGATTCTTCGACCGCGCATTGGGTCATCACCCCGCCACGCCCGGTTTGTGCGCCCACGAGAATGGCGAGTGCGTTGAATGGTGCGGCCCGCGCAACCCCGACCGTGGTCTCGAGCTCGGCGAATCCGCGCAACGCAGCTTCGGCGGCGTCGGCAGCTAACAATGCCGGGTTTTCGCGGCGATTGGTGACATGCGCTTGATTGGCGGGGATGCGGCGGACACGCATTTTGGCCAACCCATTCATCATTTCGAGCACGTTCATGTGACGCATGATGTCGACCAGTTTGGCTGGGGTGCATCCCGTTGCCAGGCGCAACACCACCGCACGTGGGATATTGATGTCGGCTAGCATGTGCGCAATCGTCAACGAATCGAGTGCCATTGCTTCGGGAGCAACTGCGAGGTCAATTCCGTGACGTGCGATATAGACATCGAGGGTATCAAAATCTTCTTCGGAGCGACCGTCGAGTTCGACCACACGGCCATCGACAATGCGAATCGACGGTGTCGGGTCGTACGGACTATCTGCTACCATTAGCCCTGCTTCGGGCCAGGATTCGACGAATGTCTCGCGATTGATATCACGTTCTTCGAGGACACGGAATCGTTTCAATCCAGCCACCTGCGTTCTCCAATCCGGCGCCAGAAATCCGATTAGTGGGTGCGGAGTGGCGGCGGCCCACTCGTTGCACGAATACACAACGGTGCATGAATGACCGCAGTAACGGGCATCATGGCAGGCACGCGTAAGCGGTTCATCATCACATTGACGGCCAGCATGCCCATGGTATGGGCATCGATTTGGACCGTCGTCAGTGCGCTTTCTTCGGTCGATCCGCTCACATCACCGAAACCCGTCACCGTCATCCGCCCAGGCACTGCGATGCCACGTTCGTGCAACACCTTGATGACCCCGTGGGCGACGGTATCGTCACGACAAATCATTGCGGTCATTTCTGGGTAGCGCTCGAGCATGCGCTCTGTCGCTGCACGGATGCTTGCTTCATCCTTGGTACAGGGTTCGATGTAGTCTGATGCAAGCCCATGATCGGCCATCGCATGCAAAAAACCGTGATAGCGGTAACGCAAATTCGGGATGAACGAATCTTGGCCACCAATCATGCCGATGTTGCGATGCCCCGTCGAGATGACGTGACTGACTAAGTCGTACATACAACTGTAATGATTAATCTGCACTGCATCGGCATACAACGTATCCGAAAACATGCCAACCAGCACGACCGGGATACCCAGATCGAGCAGTCGTGCATTGAATTCGCGGTCTGCCTCGGTCGCAATAACCATTGCAGCATCGAACTGGCGTTGCGCAAGATTGGTGAGTTCTTCATCAATAAACATTGTTCGATCGACGAGCACGACATCACATTGCATCCGGAATTTTTCGATGATTTCTGTGGTTCCTTGGATCAACCGATGGACAAATCCCGAAGACATGGCTTCGGAGTTTTCGGTCTGGTCGACCACAACGGCAATCCGCCGCAGGGGTTTTTCGCTTACTCTGATGCGGCGCTGGTAGCCCATTGTCTGCGCGACTGCCGCGACGCGTTTGCGCGTCAGGGCGTTGATACCGGGTTTGCCACTCAGCACCATGGATACTGTTGCGACCGATACATGACACGCACGGGCAACGTCTTCGATTGTGACACGAGCCTTTGGCATGGCAGTATGCTACCTCCTAAAAGGATCGATGAAGAGAAAGTCATGCGAATGACGTTATTATACGGTCAATCCGGCAACACCCCGTTTTCGGGGATACGAAACGGCGCATACTCGCCTGTATGATGCGTACTACTGCGATACTCACGCGGTGACATCCCTACTTCGTTACGAAATACCTTGCTGAAATAGCCCGGATCATCAAATCCCACCGAAATCGCTATATCAGTGATGCTCTCGTCGCTCGTACGCAATGCTTGGCATGCTTTTGCGATACGGTAGCGTGCCAAATACGTCCATGGCGTCACACCGAGTTCATTTTGAAATACTTGGGTCAGATAACTTTCGCTCACTCCTGCCTCAGATGCGATGCGTTCGCGACTGAGGCGCGCTGCATAGTGATGCTGCATATATGCCAGTGCGTGCCGCGCGGCAGTGCTGAGATGTGGTGGATTGGCAAGCCCGCTGCCGAGTATCTGGTCGAGCAAGTCTGCCATGCCCTGGTACGTATTGCCCAATTTGGGGCGCAACACCGTGTGTGCATATTGGAGTTTTTGTACTTCTGCACGCGTCAGTACCTTGCCACTGAGGACGATTACGGGCACACGCGCGTACTGCGGTTGGCTACGTATCCACGCTAATGTCGCAAATCCATCTTGGATCGGCATAACCAAATCGAGCAGGAACAGCGTCGGCGCAGGATTCTTTTTCAGGTGATCCACCAGTTCACTGCCATCGAAACATGCGGTCATGATTGCATGTGGCAGTACCCGCTGGATCATTTCGCGGTACAGCTCGTGCATGCGCGGATCGTCGTCGATTACCACAATGTGTGGCGTTTTGCCCTTGGTATGCGGTTGCACAAACACCAACGTGTCATTCAACTGATCTCGTTGAAACGGCTTTTGCACGATGGGGAGTGTGTCATGCCGGTCAGTGCTGTCATACACAAAGAACGGGATGTGGGCCAACACGGGATGGCCTTGGATGCGCTCGATGACTGCACGCTCTTCTTGAAAAGACTGTGTGGTGTCCCACACCAATGCCAACGGCGATACCCGAAGCAGCAGCGCCTCGAGGGCTGCGACCGTAGAGCTGTGGACCACTGTTGCACCGCTCCGGTGTGCCATGTTTTGCACTGCGACCGGGATCGTCGCAGCATCACCGAGCACCACAATTACTGCGGGCAGATCTGCGAGGTGTGGCGGAGCAATCTCGCCATCGAGCCCCCGCACCGGCAAATACACATGAAAGGTACTGCCCCGCCCAGGCTCGCTCTCGACCGTCAAGATGCCACGATGCAGCGCCACCAGACGCCGCGTTATTGCCAAACCCAATCCGACCCCACCGTAGCTGGTATCTGCGTCCGTGAGCGTCACAAACGGTTCAAATATGGCCTCTTGTTTCGTCGCAGCAATCCCCATACCGGTGTCTTGTACCCAAATGTGGAGGTATGGCGGTTCGGATTGTGCCCCCAACACTATCGAACCGTTGGCGGTAAACTTTGCTGCATTTCCGAGCAAGTTAAACAAGATCTGGCGCATCCGTGTCGGATCGACGTGGACCATCGGCAACGGATCGGGGATGTCGATGTGCCATGTCAGACCCGGTTTGAACAACGTCGTCATCAGCTCGGTGAACAGTTCTCGCATGAGTTGATTGATGTCGGTTTGTTCGGGGAACAGGTGCAATTCGTCGATTTCGGCACGCGATATATCCAACAAATCGTTGATGAGCAATACGAGATGCTCAGCGCTGCGTTGAATCGTGACGATATCGTTCCGCACATCTGCCCCGATCTCTACACCATGCGGTGCGCTATCGGTAATCAAGAGCTGGCTGTACCCCAAAATGATGTGCAGTGGGGTGCGCAACTCGTGGCTCACGTTCGCGAGCAGTCGGGTCTTGAGACTATCGGCTTGTTCGGCGACAAATTGGGCCCGACGGGCTGCTTGATAGAGATCGATGTTTTGGAGCGCGATGCCTATTTGGTTTGCTACCAGTTGCAAACCTTCGATTTCGCCACTGATGTGCGGCAAAAGCGTCGTGTTTTGTAAATCGAGCAAACCGGTAATTGCGCCGGTACAACGCACGGGCAAGACCAACCGTGTACGCGTGTTGGTCTGATGGACACGCTGGTCAAAACGCATACTCAGTCGTGTATCGGGGATATAAATCGCCCGCTCTTCGGCGAGCGCTGCGGCCAGCGGAGTCCCACGTAAGGAGGTGGTCGGGGCGGTGGCGCTCGAAAGATTGCCATCACTATCGAAGCGCCACAACGTCACCGAGTCGTATCCGTAGTTTTCGCGGATCAGTGTCGCCACCGCACGCATCAACGCATCATGCTCGAGGATCGAGCCCACGTGTTGGGTAATCGCCAGGCTCGTCTCGAGCTGGCGCACGCGTTCTTGTTCACGCTGCCGATTCACCCCGACTAGCCGGGTCGGCAGATCCGCCAACGAAATCAGTTTTTCGAGGGCGATTGCACCGACATTGTGCGCATCAATCAGCCGACGCTGCGGGTCATATGTCGGCGGCACAGTGCCTGTCTTGATGCCCATGAGCGCGAGTTGTAACATGTCGGCCGCAAACGAATCGAGCATCGTCTCGATGGTTACATCCATCCGGCCGCGACTAATGTCTGCGAGTGCCAACGGGTCACCGTTGATACCACATACCAATGGCCGCTGACGCTGCGGGTAGGCATCATGAAGCGCATCACGCCCGCCTAATGCCAGCGAATCCGATAAACCAACCACCGCAGCACACTCGTCCGCGGGATGGGTGCGAACCCAATCAGCGACTGCTTGATAGCCGTCATCGTATTGCCACTCGCACGAAACATGGACCACCGATACCGTCGGATTCGCCGACAGGCCTGCCCGAATACCGCCCAACCGTGACATCCCCATTTCGTCGAATCCGCCGACGACCAACACCGTCGCCGTTGGAGCAATACGTCCACGCAACCACGTACCAATATCGTACGCGGCGTCATACAGACCACGCCGTGAGGTGTACAAGGAGTGCGTGACGGTGCTCTCGGATGCGTCCACCACGGGCACAGCGCTGGAACGGAGCATCGACAACAACGTGTGGTCAATCGAATTACAGATTACCGCATGGATCTGCTGGACCTGCAGTTCTTCATAGATTTGCACTGCATTATTCACTTCACGCAGGCCATCTGCGGCAGTGGAAAGCGTTAACAGTTCACAGTTTACGTGCTGTGCTTGGCGCAGTACCGCCTCACGTACTTGCACCCAAAAAGGGTCGGCTACGCTGATTTGCAATGCTATTCGATATCGCGCGTCGGTTGTCACACCATCTATCCTCTAAAGCACCTACTGCGTCGTACTTCACTGCGAGCCACACATCAACGAGATTTACAGGTTTGTAGATTTTTCCTACTTTTGTGACGAATGTTCCAAGTCACGAGAATCCCTATGCCGTATCTTAACAAACAATCATGATAAAGGTACGACCATGTCGCTTGGCACTACTGCGCTGTTGATCATCGAACACGATGCAAGTGTGCGCCAGCTGTATGCTCGAACCCTGCGTGAACCGTACCTCATCTTCGAGGCACAGACTGTTGATCAATGCTGCGACATCTACGCTGCACACGATATACGCGCGGTCATTATTGAACCGCATCGTCCAGACGGCTTGGGTGACGTACTGATGCAAACGGCTCGGAGTCACTGCAGTCCACGGCATATCCCCATCGTGGTGTGTAGTGTGCTCGATGCAATCCAGGATGCGCACCAGAGTGGTGTTCATCGCCATTTTGTCAAACCCGTCGCTCCCGAGCGACTCCGGTCAGAACTATTCAGGATCGTATCCAATCACCACGGTTCGCATGTCTTTCATTGACAGCAAGGGAGCGTCAAATGACTATCCGTATCGGAACACGAACTGCACAGCGGAACGAACTCATGTGGGCACTGTTATTCATTGTGCCCAGCATCATCGGATTCATCGTTTTTTTCGCCATGCCATCGGTGCGTGGTCTGCTGATGAGCTTCACCAACTGGGACCTGCTGCGTCCGGCCAAATTCACGGGGTTGGCGAACTACATCAAGTTGCTTTCCGACAAAGAATTTCGTCACGCTCTGCGTGTGACAGCATATTATGTCGTCCTCAACATTCCGCTTCAGACGGTTATTGCCCTCGGCATGGCGGTTATGCTCGATCGATTCACCAAATCGACGTTCATCCGCGGGATTTTGATATTGCCGTGGTTGTTGCCAAACATCATCGTCGCGCTGCTGTGGCTCTGGATGCTCGATCCAACGCTAGGGTTCATCAACCAGATCATCATGTCATTGGGTTTTGAGCGTCAACCGTTCCTCGGGTCGGTCACCCAAGCGATGCCCACCATTGCGGGCATCAATATCTGGCGCCATGCCGGCTACACGGCAATTTTGTTGTTTGCCGGCCTCCAAAACATCCCCAAAGATGTCTACGAGGCTGCCGCGATCGATGGTGCCGACGAACGCCAGATGTTCATGGGGATCACGTTGCCGTTGCTTCGCCCGGTGTTGATTTTTGTATTGGTGACATCGCTCATCGGTTCGTTCCAGATTTTCGACACGATTGTCATTACGACCAAAGGTGGACCGGTCGATGCGACGCGCGTGGTCTATTGGTACATCTACGAGTATGCTTTTGTGCGCTTCAAGATGGGCTATGCGGCAACGATTTCGGTCGCGCTGTTTTTGATTCTGATTACCATCACGGTCATTCAGATGCGTTATTTCAAAGCAGACACTTCGGACCTCGACTAGCCCACAAAGGAGGAGACGTACCATGACGACACGCAAACAGACCAAACCTGGTGTCTCTACCCAACAGATATTTGCATGGATATTCTTGACACTGGTGATTGTCGTTACCCTCTTCCCCGTCTGGTGGGTCGTGCGGACCGGCTTTTCGAGCAAGCAAGAAATCTATGTCGACACGTTCAATCTGATGCCGGTTGGACCGACACTCAACAACTTCAAGCGGGTGCTGGGGATGTTCACGTCCGAAGAAGCCGTTGCACAAGGCGGGACTGCCAGCGGCATGGATTTCTGGATGAACCTCAAGAACTCGTTGATTGTTTCGACGACGACGATTTTGGGACAGACATTTTTCAGCGCTATGGCGGCATATTCATTTGCTCGCCTCAAATTCCGCTTCCGTGAGCAGATTTTCTTTCTCTACCTAACGGCCATGATGATCCCTGGTGTGGTGACATTAGTCCCTAATTACATTCTGATGGCACGTGAGTTGGAGTGGATGAACACCTATCAAGGCATCATTGCGCCGTCGTTCCTGATGACACCGTTCGCCGTCTTCTTTCTGCGCCAGTTCTTCCTGAGCATCAATCACGAGCTCGAAGAAGCAGCCAAATTGGACGGCGCGAGTATACCGCTCATCTTTTTGCAGGTCATTCTGCCGTTGAGCGTGCCGGCGTTGAGTACGTTGGCGATTCTGCAGTTTTTGGGCAACTGGAACGACTATTTGTGGCCGTTCTTGATTGGCAAAGCCGAAAACATGCGGACGTTGACGGTCGGGTTGGCCGTGTTCCAGTCGCAGACACCGCAAGGGTCGCCGGACTGGGGTGGGTTGATGGCAGGGACGACGTTAAGTCTGATACCGACCATTATCATCTTTTTGGTCTTTGGGCGACGGGCAGTCAATGCCATTCAATTCACGGGGTTCCGCTAACACATGGCACCAGCGATGCATGAGCATCGGGATGCATAGATTTCCCTTTTTTGAGGAGGAGTGTTCAATGCGTTTTCGTTTCAACGCACTGGCAATCGCTCTGGTGATGGTCAGCAGCATGCTCTTGGCAGCATGTGGCGGCGCAGCAGCACCAGCAGCAGAGCCAACGGCCGCAGCAGAGCCTGCAGCCGAAGCAACCGCAGTCCCAGCAGCCGAAGAGCCAGCAGCCGAAGCACCAGCAGCAACCGATGCGGTCACCATCCGCTACGGCCTGTGGGACGGCAACCAGCAGCCAGCATACGAAGCCTGTGCAGCTGAGTTCACCAAGGCCAACCCAAACATCATTGTGAAGGTTGAGCAAGCAGGTTGGGGCGACTACTGGACCTCCGTACAGACCGGCATGGTCGGCGGCACGGCACCTGACGTCTTCACCAACCACTTGGCCAAGTACCCAGAATTCGCTTCCAAAGAGCAGCTCGTCGACATTCAGCCCTTCGTGGAGCGTGATGGCGTCGATCTGGCACAGTACCTGCCAGGCCTGGGCGACCTTTGGGGTCGTGACGGCAAGCGGTATGGTCTGCCAAAAGACTGGGACACTGTCGCAGTCGTGTTCAACAAGGACATGCTGGACAAAGCCGGCGTGACCGTTGAAGAACTCAACAATGCAGATTGGAACGCCAAGGACGGCGGTTCGTTCGGTCAAATCATCAAGAAGTTGACCATCGACGAAGCCGGCAAAAACGCCCTTGACGCAGACTTCGACAAGAGCAAAGTCGTCCAGTACGGCTTCGTTGGCGGCGGCAGCGGCGGCGCATACGGTCAGACCCAGTGGAGCCATTGGGCCGTTTCGAACGGCTTCAAGTTCAACGACGGTTTGTATGCCACCAAGTACTTCTACGACGATCCAAAATTGGCCGAGACCATTCAGTGGTACGCCAACTTGAATCTCGTCGAAGGCGTTGCCCCAACCTTGGCTGACGTCCGTAGCCTCGGCGCAACCGCATTGTTCACCTCGGGTAAGGCTGCAATGACCACTGACGGCTCATGGATGATCGGTTCATACGTGAACGACGCCAAGTTCGTCACCGGTTTTGCACGGTTGCCAAAGGGTCCAGAAGGCCGCAAGTCCATGTTCAATGGTCTTGCTGACTCCATCTGGGTCGGTTCCAAGCACCAGGAAGAATCCTGGCAGTGGTTGAAGTTCGCTGCATCCCCAGCATGTGCAAACATCGTCGGCAGCTATGGCGTGGTCTTCCCGGCCATCCAGAGCGGCGTCGATGCAGCCCTCAAGGCATACGGCGATCGTAAGGTCGACGTGTCGGCCTTCACCGCACAGGCCACCGAGGCCAATGGTACGTTCTTGTTCCCAGTAACCGACTTTGCGTCGGAAATTGGACCGATCATGGACGCCACCATGGACAGCATCATGTTGGGCGAAAAGCCAGCAGCTGATGCCCTCAAGGCAGCCAACGACGAAGTCAACGCTCTGTTCCAGTAAGCGTTTTTCTTCACTGGCGGTCGGGGTACAACCCGACCGCCAGTTTTGTACCCTAACCTACAAAGACCATCACCATGAACCGCATGCAGCTCTTCATCCCGCTTGTTGCACTCATCACCAACGCTTGTAGCGTTGCCGCACCCGTTCAGGTGTGGTCGGGCACCTCCGTGCCGGTCACCAGCAGCGTCATTCCATACACCCCAGCCGCCCCATGCACCGGCACCTTTCTTCCCCATCCATTAACACACACGACCACCGTGCAAACACCGGTGCGTCTCTTTGCCAGCAATGGGTCTGGGGTCGCAACGGGAGATGTCAACAACGATGGTCTACCCGACATCGTTTTGGCCAATATCTCTGGTAATGCGACGCTCGCCATCAATACCGGCGACTTTCACTTTCTCGAACAACCACTCGACCTGCCGAATGCCCGGGCTGTCCAGATTGTCGATGTCAACGGCGACGGTGCTGCCGACATCAGCGCGACACACCAAGGCGCAGGGATCAGCGTGTTGCTCAACAACAACACCCCAACTAACCCGACATTCCGCCGTCTCCAAGCCACCTTCGGCAGCGCACGTACATACAGCATGCTGTGGCACGATTTCAACGACGACCAGTTGCTTGATGTAGTGACCGGTTCGTACGACGCCGAAGCACCCCGCGGCGGGAGCCAAAGCGTCTTTGATGCACAGGCCAATGGGGTCACCCTGCATACCCAAACCCCCGATGGACGATTCACCCAGACCCGTCTGTCTGATCACGCCAACGCGCTCTCGATTACCGCACTCGACATCGATGGCGACGGTCGCGACGACATCGTGGTCGGCAATGACTTCGATACCCGCGACATGGTCTGGCTCCACCACGGTGCTGATTGGGTAGCCGTACAACCATTCGTTTCGACCCCACACAGCACCATGAGCTACGATCTCGCTGATCTCGACCGCGATGGTGCACCCGAGCTGCTTGCCGCAGACATGAACCCCTACGATACCAGCGTCCAAACACTGGCCCAATGGCTACCGGTCACCAGCCGCATGACCCAATATCACCCAGCCGACGACCCGCAGCTGATGGAAAACGCCATCCTCCAGCGTGGCGCTGACAATCGGTGGCACAACCTCAGCCGGACCGTCGCCGCAACATCCACCGGCTGGAGCTGGTCGACACGCTTCGGCGACCTCGATAATGATGGTCATGTGGACATCTACGCGGTCAACGGCATGATTGCCCAGGAGTTATTCCCGTTCCTCCCCGATCATGCGCTGATTGAACGCAACCAAGCGTTGCGCTACGATGGCAGGCGCTATGCCCCTGCTCCCCAGTGGGGCCTCGATGCAGTCGCATCGGGCCGCGGGATGGCAATGACGGATCTCAATGCAGATGGGCAACTCGATATCGTCGTCAACAATCTGCAAGCGCCGAGCGTCATCTACCAAAATGCCCTCTGTGCAGGCGCTGCGTTGACGGTATCGCTCCGACAAGCAGGGTCAAATCCGCAGGCAATCGGTGCACAACTACGGTTGACCAGCGGCGACATCACTCGCTGGAGCACCATCACCACCACCCGCGGCTATCTCTCAGGTGATCTGCCAGCGGTGCATTTTGGACTTGGTGCTGATGTTCCGCGACTCCTCACCATACGCTGGCCCGACGGTGCGCTATCGACCCTCGACTCCCTTCCTCTCGCAGGCCAGCTTGTCATCGAACGGAGCGCACCATGACCCTCAGCCCTTTGCACCGCGTACCAATGAACCAACCGAACTCCGTGCTTGGATACCTTGTCCCACAGCAACGGTGGGTGGCAGCAGGGATGCTCCTGGCGGGCCTTCTGATTGGGCTGATCGGTCTGACCATGGGCCAACCCATGTGGCGAGCTGCGCTACCAGGCACCATACTTTTCAGCGTCGCGATCATCGTGCGCTGGCATGCAGACCGTTCGCACTATGGTCCGTTGATTGCACTCATGATTGCACTGCTTACCTTCCAAGGGGGACACGGGGTTGAACACCTGGTGCAATGGGTGCAGTACCATATCATTGGGTACACTACTCGCGGATCCAACGGGTTGATTTCGGCGGCGAACTCCGAATGGGTACACTTTCTCTGGAACTGGGGCGTGCTCCTCGTCATGCTCCGCCTCTATTGGCTCGGCCTGCGCAATCCGTGGGCCTACGTGATGCTGTTCTGGAGTACGGCGCACACCGCCGAACATACCTACCTGTTTGTCCGGCATCTCGAAGTCCTCGAAATCCTGCGCGCCTACGGAGAACCAACCATCACCGCCCAAGGATTGCCGGGTATTTTCGGCACCGACGGCTGGCTGGCCCGCAGCCCCGTGACAGCGGGTACCTTTGTCTGTACCATCCCCGGGTTGACAACCGCAACCCGTCTCGATGTCCACTTCTGGTGGAATGTCGGCGAAACCATCCTCCTGATGATCGCCGCATACACGCACATACAGCGCAACCCACAGCACAATCCCGCTGTGGTCCAGTAATCCGAGAAAGGAACGTTCCCCAATGGCCATCATCACACTCTTAGGTGCCGGTAGTACCGTCTTTGCAAAAAACTTGCTCGGAGACATCCTTTCGTTCCCCGAACTCGCCAATAGCGAGATTCGGCTCTTTGACATTGACTCCGAACGTCTCAAAACCTCGGAAGTCGTGGCCAACAAAGTTGCCCAAGCACTCGGCGCCAAACCCAAGATCATCACCACCACCGACCGCAAAAAGGCTTTGGAAAACGCCGACTATTCCATCGCCATGTTCCAGGTGGGCGGGTACAAACCATCCACATTGATCGACTTCGACATTCCCAAAAAATACGGCTTGCGCCAAACCATTGCCGACACCTTGGGCATCGGCGGTATCATGCGTGGCCTCCGTACCATTCCCGTCATGCTCGATATGTGCCGTGACATGGAAGAAGTCGCCGGCGACATTACCTTCCTCAACTATGTCAACCCGATGGCGATGAACTGCTGGGCGATGTCCCGCGCCACCACCATCAAGACGGTCGGTTTGTGTCACTCGGTCCAAGGCACCGCCGAGCAACTCGCCGACGATATCGGTGTCGACATCCACGACATCAACTACATCGCTGCCGGCATCAACCACATGGCCTTCTACCTCAAGTTCGAGAAGGACGGTCAGGACCTCTACCCGGCCATCAAAAAGGTCCTCAACGAAAAGCGCGCACCCGATTGGAATCTCGTCCGCTACGAAATCTACAAACGCTTCGGGTATTTTGTCACCGAATCATCTGAGCACTTTGCCGAATACACCCCATGGTTCATCAAACGCGATCGACCAGATCTCATCGAAGAATTCAACATCCCCCTCGACGAGTACATCCGCCGCTGCGAAAACCAAATCGCCGGGTGGCATCAACTGCGTGAAGACCTGATTACCAACGACCTGCCGCTCGAAGTCAATCGCAGCCACGAATACGGCTCGCTCATCATCCACAGCATGGAGACAGGCCAGCCCCGCGTCGTCTACGGCAACGTCGCCAACCGCGGTCTGATCAACAACCTGCCCGAAGGCTGCTGTGTCGAAGTCCCCGTGCTCGTCGACAAAAGCGGATTGCAGCCCACCAAAATCGGCAACCTCCCACCACATCTGGCAGCTATGATGCAGACCAACATCAATGTGCAGGCCATGACCGTCGAAGCAGCCCTCACCGGCAAACGCGAACACGTCTACCACGCTGCAGCGTTCGACCCACATACCGCCGCAGAGCTTTCACTCGACCAAATCTGGAACCTGTGCGACGACCTCATTGCCGCCCATGGCACCATGATCCCAACCCTCAAATAGTCAACCACCGCTAGACGGGAGGTGCGTATCGTATACGCACCTCCCGTCTTTTGCGCTATACATCCCGCAGAGCAGCGTAAACTAATCCGACACGACGGAGTTGGATGCCGCAAACAAAAACCAGAAGCGACAATGTCGCCTCTGGTCGTCAATGCGTTCGCTTATCACGGTAGTCTACCGCACGGTCAGGTACTTGTTGAGCGCATCCGGTTCACGGAGCAATAACTGCATACCTAATCCATACTTCGAGAAGCTGTCTTGCCGGAGTTTCAACGCACCAAGGAACGGAAGTTTGGGCCGATCCTGTGTGGTCTTGATTTCGAGGACAGCCAAAGGAATCCGCTGTTTGCCCACGACACCCATTGGGTGTTTGCCGGTCGATTCGATTTCGATATTCGTGTCGATGTTCATCCGAAAGTCGAAACTCCGGTACCGACGCCGGTGATAGCGTATGTGTGCAACGGAATACACCGGCCCCAAGCGCGTGCCGCGTGCGCGGATGTCCATAGCCGTGCGCTCACCGTCGGTCAACGGCAACATGTGCCAGTACGTTGGCAGTGCCGCAATTGGTGTGTTTGGCTGGTACGGCAGCCGGGTTTTGAGCTTCCCAATGCCGTACATGTCTTTATCTTTGATTTGTGCCTGATACAGCCCACCGTCATACCAGCGCACCCGATATTTGGCTTTGAACTCGTTGCCACTAACGCACTGTCCGTACATCGCGAGGGACAGCGAATCGTAGTACAGCGAATTGACCGTGCCGTGCGAATACGGGTCGGTGTTGCCATACATCGATTCGAGCAGCGCTACCGCATAGGGAACACGGTCGAGTTCAATGACGTATTTGTATTCGTTGTAATTCATCCGACCCCTCACGTGTGAATCACACTAATATCCGCTTTGGCGCGGATCCTGATAAAAGACATCGAATCGTGTTTGTGCATCCAATGCCTTCAGGGCGTTGTGGATTGCTCCCAATGCTGCATTGTCCGACAGTTGAATCTGCAATACACACGAGCGAATACCATCGTGTGCACTCATCGAAATGAACTCCGCGTTGCGACCCAACGCACCAGCAACGGCATCTTGGACCGCTTTGGGGTCAACGCTATCAACGGTATGCAGTGTCAACAACACCGATGTGCTTGCTTTGTTGATGCGCGGAAAAACGTAGTTTTTGATCACGGTATACAACAACGTTGCCACCACAATCATCAACCCAATCCACAACTTCAATACTGCACATGCCAACGCAGTGGCAATGACAATCAAGATGAAGGCGATGTCTTCGGCACGCTTGACTGGGGTACGAAAACGCACAAACGACAACGCACCCAGCAACCCCAACGACAGCGGCAAACTGTATTGAATGAGCCAAAAAATGGCCGTCACGCCCGGTGCCATCAAGGGGAAGCTAAATGCCACGCTCGAATCAATCGGCTCATTCTTCTTGTAGTAAATGTAGTAAATATAGCGATAGATGACACCAAACAACATCGAAAAGACAAGTATCAACAGAAACTCGAACGGAGATCCAGCCGTTCCGGCAAGCTCAGAATTCGCCAACGCATCCAAAATGTCCTGCATGTTACTCTCTCCCTGTCACAAAAAGAAAATTCGCTATAGTAGTGGTTACGCAACGCACCTGGGAAAGGTGATCGCCTACTCCGCACTTGCCTGAGGATTAAACGCCACACCCACATCCTTGAAGGTCACATCGTGTTGTGCCAAATCAAACACCGGGCGTGTGTAATACGGCTTCTTCGAATAGATACCAATGCCTGTTTTGGCACCTTCGATGGTGGTCCGCTGTACGGTAAGCAGTGATGCATCTTTGATAGCAATCCCAAAGTTGCCGCCGACAAGATCCGAATCATAGACGTTCACGACAGAGTTCTCGCCGACCGAAAGGTTCTTGTCCGAACTCTGATGCAAATGCACCTCGTGGAGTTGCGCCAGCGACCCCGAAAAGTCGAGCCCGTCTCCGCCGTTTTCTCCCAGCGTGCCCGCTCCCTCAATGGTGATATTGTGGAAAACGACCGCCGAAAAATCCGAATCGACCGCATCACTGATACTACCAATAATCTTCGAATCCTCCAAAATCATGTCGGTATGGACCAGATGCAATGCATCCTCAGACATGTTTTGTCGAATCTGCATATTTTTCACATGGGCGGTTGTTTCATAAAAACCTACAACGGTGGTGAACCGACGCGAACCGCAATAGACGAATTCTTCGTTGTACCCGCCGTTGCGAACCGTCAGATTCTGGATCTGCAAATCACGGTTGTTATAGAAGTGAATCCCACTCCATCCGTTCCCACTGTCGGTCAAATCCAACGTTGCCGTATCTGCAATTTCAAGATTGCCCCATATCTCGAAGCACCCATGTTTCGCCAATGCAATCGAGAGCGGCTCGTCCACCTTCCATGTGTATCCCGCTGGGATATACACCAGTTTATCGGGCACCGGCAGGTTCTTTTTCCACGTCAAGATCGACCCATTGACATCAAAGAATTCCTCAACCGGCGCATACGGCACCGTCGAAGCGACGTTTGTGATGCTCTTTTCGTTCTCGGGCCGCGTGCTGAGTGGCATGACTGCGACACCATGCGAACCATAGTACAGACTCGAGCCACTGTATTGCGGGATCAGATGTTGGTAGCGATCCTTTTTGGGGATTGAAAAGTACACGACGCGTAGTTTTTCGTTGTTGACTACGTTTTGTAACAAAAGGTCCCATTCGGTCAGTGATGGAGTCTCAGCGCCTATTTCAATGGTACGCACCGGCGTGATAACCTCCCCGGTCTCGTCATCACGGAGGCTTATGTTGCCATCACACTGCTCAGTACAGGATCGCTCTGCAAAAAACATCTCGGTGAACGGACCACGATCGGTTTGGTACAAAAACGTCATGTGTCCCGTGGCCAGCGGCATTTGTGTTACTTCGAGGCCCAACGTGTCGGTAACCGGTAGCTTCAAAAAGTCCTGCACGACGCTGTTGCGCCACTCTAGTCGATGCAGGGTGCGACAATCTGGGGTCACTATGCCGGCACTGGCGGTATTGATGACCGTGCGCAGGTACGAATCGTCGCATTGGGTGGGGACATTCATCAAATCCTGAAAGCGTTTGTACGGCATCACCGTACTCAATTGCTGTTTATCACGCATGCTTTGGAGTGGCATAGATTGGAGCGGTTGCGCATTGAGCAATGCAATGGCACGTTCGTAATTCTTCATCCGGTGTTCGTAGCGATTGCTGTGTTGCGTGTTGTAGAGGCGTTCCATCGCCATCAGAAACTCAGCATCGCGCTCCGGCGCATTCGAGTAATTCAGTACGGGGGGCTGCACCGTCCAATAAAAGTAAAACCCCTGCGTATCCGGCTTGTTTTCGCGCCGGGAAACGAAATACGACGCATAGGTAGGAGTAAACGGTCGCCACTCCGGTGAGAGCACAGAAAATTGTCGCAATGCGCGCAGTGCAGGGTGAAAAAGAAAGTTCTTCCGTATCTCATATGCTGTCGGCGAAACAGCGTATACACCCCGATTAAAGTCTTTGTAAACAGGATTGACACAATTTCGACGAAAATCGAACAAGAATCGCGTATCTGCACCGAGTCCATGCATCCCGTTATAAAAGATGCCAGCAGCCAGCGTGTTGCCCATCGCAAAGGGACAAAATCTGGCGGTCAGTTCACGTGTGCCGATATCAATCTCTTGGTCGACGTCGAAAACCGAATCGCTGTAGTAGCTCCGGGGGACGTACCACGAGTGTCCCGCATTCGCAATGAGCGGGTCGGTATCGTATCCGATGACTGGTCCCTCTACAAATTGACCGGATTCGAACAAACTTGTGTCAAAGTCTTCGTAGAGTTGCATGTACCCAAACAACTCACCATTGACCATGATTTTGACCAGATCTTCACGATTAACTGGCTGACCGAAATCATTAATGAGCCGCTCCATGAACATATCGATGCCCGCAGTTTTGGACTGCACCACATACAGCTTGAATTTTTTCAGCCCGTACGGGAGCTCACCAGCTTTGACCGAGATATCAGACGAAGGCAACCCGCCCACACTTTTGTGTGCGGCATTTCGACCCGATAACTTCAACTCAGCAAATGCCCAATTGCCGTGTTCACTGCGCACTTGTACCTGTACCGACTCTTTGGGACCTGGCAAAAACCGCTTCGACCAATCTTCATTCGGCAGGCGTGCCCAATTGATTTCTTGCGCACGACGGAGCTCCGTTAAACGGGCCAACTGGCCAGGCATGATATCGAACTGCAGTGTCTTGGTATTGGCGGTCACGTACGCATCAAAATCGAGTGTATCTGCGGTCGTCGCATCTGGAACAAATGTGGCCCGAATCGAACCGACATCGTCACGCATGAACATCTGCTTGACCCGAAAGAGTCCTGCCGGCAACGCGAGCTTCACCGTGTATGGATTCGTGAATGGTGCAAACGCACGGGTGTCGACTGCCATATTCGCAGTATCAATAAGCCGAGACACATCGTTGTATACATGGACCCGCGGACGCCGTGCAGTCGCCATGTTTTCAATTGTGAACGTAATCTCGATCGTTGTCGGGCGTGACAAAAAGACAATCATCGTTTCGGCAGCATCACCCGGCGCACGTTCGGTGGGCGCTATCCCCGTTGCATAAAACTCATGGGTGACGACATCAGAGCCTTCGATCACGTAGTCAACTCCAAATGGAGATGTTTTGTACGGCTCGTGTGCTGTTTTGATGGCTCCGCTACTCGATGAACGCTTGAGACCGCCTGAAAGCAATGTTTGGATGTGATACTCAGTGACCAGCGGCGCAATAGCCCCGGCAATCAATCCAATGAGCACCATTAGTCCAATTATTGGCAACACAGTGCCCATACGACGATTCGAACGAAGATTTTTCATGATGCTTAGCCAATCCATGGAATGTATATGAGGTACCCGACAGCGCATCTATCACGGAAAAACTTTGCTATGCAACGCGCATGCAAGCTCTACTACATATAATAAAATACTCCATGAAGATATGATTGTCAAACAATTAACGCACCGTGATGCGCGTTACAAAGCGCTGTACCGGACGAATGCTGCCACCATCTATCCCGCCAACGGATGCCGAGCGACCTATTACCCATGGTATGTCCAACGACGCAATCACCGATAACACACCCCAGCCCAACGCTCAAGCAACCACCAAACACCCATGCCCAGTCCTCACCAAATGCAGCGATACTGCACATGAGCATTAGGCGGCATACCGCCGTGCCACCCAGATGCAACCGACCACCACCGCCGCTGCACCCAATAGTGTGGCCGTCGGCTGCTCTCCATCGATGGGCCAGGCCCACAGAATGGTCAGAAACGGTTGCACCAATTGCACCTGACTTACCCGTGGGATACCCCCGAGCGCTAACCCGTGATACCACGCAAAAAATCCCAAAAACATGCTAAAGACCCCCAGATAACCCACAGCCAGCCACGCCGGCAACGACACTGCAGCTACCGGCGCGGTCATGCTCGCCACTATCAACAAGATCGGCAAACAGACCACATTGGCCCAACAAATCGTGCGCCACCCGCCGATGTCTTTGGACAACTGCCCACCATACACATAGCCAACCGCGGCAATCAACACGGCCACCACCATCGCCACATCGCCGCTCCCGAGGCCCGTCCCACTGTGCCATGTGACCACGGCGATAGCAGTGGCGCTCCCGACAATCGCCGCACCCCAAAACTGCCAGCGCAGGGTATACCGCACCACCAACGCACCCAACGCAACGGTCGCCAGCGGCAACAATCCATTGACAATGGCACCGTGCCCGGCAGGAACCTGCTGCATCGCCATCGAAGAAAACAGCGGGAAGCCCAGAGTCACCCCGAGCGCAATAATCGCAACCTTGCCGTATTGGGCACGACGCAACCAGGGACTCTTGGTCACCAGCAACGCACACAACGACAGTACCGCCGCCAAGACACCGCGCGCGGTCGCCACAAATACTGGGCTCATCTCGGCCACCGCAATACGCGTTACCGGCAACGACACACTAAAGATCACCACACCGACCAGCCCCCACAAAATACCGAGCCGTGCATTACGTTCCGTCTGCATCACCATTTCTCGCTTCACCGTACAATGGTTCCATCATACGGTATGCACGCACAGCCGTTGGAACTGCCGGTACAAGGAGCAGCATGAACGCATGGTTTTTGGCGAGTGCCTTGGGTGCATCGTTGGGCTTTGGGATAGGTGATTTCTTGGGTGGGCGGGCCAGTGCCAAAATCCCAGTCGTTCATGTCCTCGTCATCAGCGAAATCTTCGGTGCACTGATGTTTTGGCTCCTCGCCCGTGCCACCAACGAAGCACCGCTCGCGACGACCCTCATCGGCCTCGCAGTCGTAACCGGGATCTGCGGCGCATTGGGTCTCGCTGCGCTCTATCGCGGCATCGCTCAGGGGCACACGGCGGTCACCGCACCCGTCGCGGCTGCATTGTCCGCCATCATCCCGGTCTGTTATGGGATCACCACCACCGGCTGGCCCTCCACCATCGCACTCATCGGCATGGCAATCGGCATCGGTGCTATTGTCCTCAACTCGCTATCCGGCAAAGCAACGGGCTATAGCGGTCTGTGGCAAGGGTTGGTTGCGGGGGTTACCTTCGGTGTCTTTTTGATTTTGCTCAAATACCTCGGCGGCAACGGCGTGTTCGCCCCCCTCGCAGTGATGCGTGCCGGTGCGCTCCTTGTCACCATTCCATGGCTGTTGATCCGTCGCGGCGGGATGCCCAGTGCAGCGGGCATCGGCCTCGCAATGGCCGCTGGTGCATTCGATTTGAGCGCCAACGCGGCGTACATGGTCTCGACCCAACTCGGCCGACTCGACGTCGCCAGCGTCCTGGCATCACTCTACCCGGCAGTGACTGTCCTGCTCGCGTTTTTCGTCAACCGCGAACCCATCAACACCCTCCAACGCATCGGCCTCATCACCACCCTCGTCGCGACTGCATTGATTGCACTTTGAATAATTAGAAATTAGAAATTAGAAATTAGTAATTGGTAGTTGAAAAAACGCATCGGAGCGACGGGCACGCCCGATCGCTCCGATGCCTCTATAGACAGTTTAATTCTTATGCACCAATGATGACTTTGAGGCCACCCAGCAACGCTGCAGGCACGGCTGCCACGGCATCCGCCGGCAATCCTTCCTGATCTGCACCCAGGATACAGATCAACAATGCCAAGACGATTTGGGCCTCTGGGTAGCCGGTAATGGCCTTACAGGCATCGATAATGTCTGCATCCAGGTTGACTTCAGCCAAGCGCTCAAACGACCAGGCAGTTGCGTCGGGATACCGTGCAATGAGCACCTGCGCAACGAGTTGCAATCGCTCTGCAGCGAGCGTCTTCTCGTCTTCGTCAAAAAATGCAGCATAGG
>JACCDP010931327.1_pt1 | contig 23162 bp, 19 predicted proteins | sample 7445841 | NCBI WGS metagenome assembly JACCDP01 (sample SAMN15323441, study PRJNA562643) | freshwater metagenome | isolation source: river surface water | place: USA:Blue River Watershed | collected 2017-08-17
ACTAAAAATTCATCTGTAAATGCTCGATAAACAAAATCGTTTACAAGCAAATCCATTCTTTGTCGATATGAAACTCCAAACACTGTAGCTAATCTTAAAGAAATACCATTACCCCATTCTAAAACACGCTTTTCAGCATCACATTTTGTTTGCGCATAAAGAGAAAGAGGATTGAATGGACTTTCTTCTGTGATGATTGTTTCAGAGCTTCCATATTGAGAGTTTGTATTAGGGACTAACAATTTCTGACTTGGTTGAATATATTCAACAATGTTTTTAATTTGTTGATAATTTACAGCTACTGTCAAACCTGGATCTTTTTTACAAGCTGGCATTCCTACGATAGCAGCTAATGGAATGATAATGTCATGAGTTTCAACCAGACTTTTAAGAAGTTTGGTATCTCGCACATCTCCGATAATAAGGTTGAAGTTTTTATTATGACAGAAAGACGTGAGAGAAAGCTGCTTGTATGCTAAATTGTCTAATACAGTAACTGCATAACCTTTAGACAACAAAACTTCAGTAAGTGTTGATCCTAAATAACCCGCTCCGCCGGTGATTAAGACTTTATTCATTACCAACTAATCTCCCAATCTTTAAAATCGGCAGCAAGGCAATCAATCTTATAGTCTTTTCTACCACCGCAAACTTCTTGAATTTTATTTTTTGCAGTATTTCTAATGCCATTCAATCCGTGAGTCAATTCAAGATTATTTCCATCTCTGATACCTTTGCGGTAATTTGTTTCATTATGCCATATATGCAAATTCATTTGAGATAATACAACAATTGCTCTAATAACTTCTGCATCTACAACAACATTATTTTCATCAATATGAGCTTGAATGTCGTGAACAATAGCAGCTATTTCTTCAGCGTATTCTGTTTTATGTTCTGTGATAAAAACTTCTTTTAGCTGGACGATGGAAAGCCTGTCAACAAGCTCAGATAAGGTTGGAAGATACTTGCGATTCATACAATCATTATACCTAATATATCCGTATAATAATTTTATGAAAATAGTCTATATTACAGGCTGTCTAGGTTTTATAGGCAGACACGTTACCCAGTTATGTCTAGACCAAGGATGGTATGTATATGGCATTGATAACTGCACATATGCTTCTGATATTAACTATAAGCAAATTTTCGATTCAAATAAAAACTTCAAATTTGAAAAATTAGATATTTGTAATTTAGACAGGCTTGTAGACTGTGACTATTTCATAAATGTAGCAGCTGAAACACACGTAGACAATTCTATTCGAAAAAGTGACGATTTTTTGCACTCTAATGTAGTAGGTGTACATAACATTCTAGAGTTGTTGAAAAACTATAAGAAAGAAGGTTACGTATTGCCTACCTTTATTCATTTCAGCACCGACGAAGTCTATGGTGATATTTCTGATGGCGCTCATACAGAAACGGATTTACTAAGACCATCTAATCCATATTCAGCAACTAAAGCTGCAGCAGATCAACTTATTATGGCTTGGTCTAGAACTTACGACTTGCCGTATGTCATAGTAAGACCAACAAATAATTACGGATGTGGACAATATGTTGAAAAACTAATTCCAAAGGCTTGCAAATTTTTATCTTTAGGAAGAAAAATACCTCTGCATAATAATGGAACACCTATAAGAAACTGGTTACACGCAAAAGATACAGCCAGAGCAGTGGTAAAAATTATTGAATCAGATGTAAAAAATGAAATTTTCAATATAGCTGGCGGTTTTGAACAATCAAATATTAAAACAGTTGAAAAAATTATTAATGAATTTTATGGCAAAGAATTTGAAGATTATTCAAGTTTCATAAATTTTGATGTTCATAGGCCTGGACAAGATGTAAGATATGCTTTAGATGATTCAAAAATAAAAGAGTTAGGTTGGTATCCTGAATGTGTATTTGACCACGAAATCAAAACTATAGTCAAATATTACAAAGAAAATTTTATGTGGTAAATAATGAAAAAAGTAAGTGATGTCATTGCAGAATTTTTGAAAGAGCTCGATATAAAGATTGTTTTTGGAATAATAGGTTCTGCCAATTCACACATATTCGATTCTATTACCAAACTCGGATATACCAAAATAGTTTTTTTACACCACGAGCAAGCTTGTGTGATGGCAATGGGTGCATATTTCAGAGCTTCAGGCAAACTTTCAGCTGCATTAGTAACTGCTGGTGGTGGTGCAACAAATGCTGTTACTGGGATAGTTAGTAATTGGGCTGATTCAATACCTGGATTTATTATTTGTGGGCAAGAATCGGCTAATTATTGCAACATTCACTCCAACCTTAGGATGTATGGAACTCAAGGCTTAGATATTGTCCAAATGACATCAAAAGTTGTGAAATATGGAGTAAGAGTGGATGAAAGTAATGAGATTCAAAATAATTTATCTAAAGCATATTTTGAAACAATAAATGGTCGTCCTGGGCCTGTTCTCATTGATATTCCGTTTGATGTTCAGTCAAAGTTAGTAAACCAAATTCCTTGGAAATTTGATGAAAAAGAAATAATTTCAAGTAATTATGATAGCACATATGAAATTATTAAAAGCTCTAAAAGACCTGTCATTGTTTGTGGTAATGGGGTTAGATTATCAAATGCCAATAGTTTGTTTAAAAAATTTATAGAAAAAAATTCTTTACCAACTCTTTTGACTTGGTCTGCAATAGATGTCATTGATAATTATCATCCATTGCATTTTGGAAGATTTGGTCTTTATGGGCAAAGAGCTGCAAACTTTATCATTCAAAATGCTGATGTTGTAGTTGTACTTGGTAGTAGGCTAGCTCTACCTCAAGCAGGTTATGATTTTTCACAATTTGCACGAGAAGCAAAAATTATTGTAGTTGATATAGATAAAACAGAGATTGAAAAATATTCTAGTTTTTACACTGAGACTCATATGCTATCTTGTGATACTTTTTTAGAAAACATAATTAATTACGAAACTATTCAGCCAAAAGAAGACTGGATTGATTATTGTAACAATCTGAAAGAAAAATATCCTTTAGTTGACGAATCGTTTTCAGAAGATAATTACGTAAATTCATATTCTTTTATTGACAAACTTTCAAAAAAATTAGCGAATAACCATATTGTTGTTACAGATATGGGCACAGCATTGTTAAGTGGTCATCAAACAATAATGCTGAAAGAAAACCAAACAATGTTTACCTCGCTTGGATTAGGAGAAATGGGGTACGGATTACCAGGTGCTATTGGTGCTGCATTTGCCTGTCCTGAAAAACCAGTGTTATGCTTGAATTGTGATGGCGGAATAATGATGAATCTTCAAGAAGCACATTCAATCATTGACAACAAGCTGAATATAAAAATTGTTATTTTTAACAATGATGGCTATCTTATGATTAAACATACCCAAAAAATGTTGTTTCAGGGAAAATTTGTAGGTGTCAATGCTCAAACTGGTGTAGGCTTGCCAGATTTTAATTCATTGATGACAGCATTTGGATATAAATATTTTGAACTTAAGTCAATGAATGATTTCGACAATACAGTAGAAGAATTTCTTTCATTTGATCAACCATCTGTACTTGAAGTATTTATGGATCCTGAACAAGATTTTATACCCAAAGTCAAAGGTGTTTCAAAAAATGATGGTTCTATATTTGCTCCTCCATTGGAAGAAATGTCTCCAATAATTTCTTTTGAAGAATTGAAAGAAAATATGATTGTGAACATAAGTGAAAAATCAAAACAAATTGTAAGATGAAAAAAATAGGAATTTTGGGTACCGGCAACATTGGCACAGATTTATTAATAAAATTAATAAAACTGGGCTACAAAGATATTGCATTTGTAGGAAGAAGAGAAAATTCTGAAGGTATACAAAAGGCACTTTCTTTAGGGGTTAGTTCATCTATTGAAGGCATTGACTATTTTAAAAAACATACAAATTATGACGTTGTTTTTGACTGCACCAATGCTTTTGATGCTATAGAACATTATTCTATTTTGAGCAAATTAAATATCAAAGTTATTGATTTGACTCCTGCTAAGATTGGTCAAATTTGTGTGCCTACTATCAATGGCAATGATATTCAAAAATATGACAACATTAATATGATTACTTGTGGAGGTCAAGCATCTCTCCCTATGATCAATGCTATTTGTCAAGATATTGAAGATGTTTTGTACATAGAAGTTGTTTCACAGATTGCTTCAAAAAGTGCTGGAATGTCAACACGTATCAATATAGATAATTATATTGAAACAACTAAATATGCAATTCGCAAATTTTCTAATGCTAAGGATTGCAAAGTAATCTTAAACATAAATCCAGCAATTCCTTGTGTAGATATGCAAACTACAATTTTCATTAAAATAAAAGATCTTTCTAATATAAATTTTGAAACTATAGTGGACAATGTTTACAAAAGGCTCAAACTAATCAAGGGATATGTTCCATATTACGAATTAGTTATGCCTCCTATGATAAACGAGAATGACATATTAATGCTAAGTGTAAAGGTGAAAGGAACTGGAGACTATTTACCTTCTTATTCTGGAAATTTAGATATAATAAATTGTGCAGCAATTAAAGTATTAGAAAATTTATGAATAATATAATCATAAGTGATCCATCATTAAGAGATGGAAATCATAGTGTCAAACATACTATCAGCTTAGAAAGTATACAAAAATATTGTATATTTGCAGAAAGTGCAAATATACCTATTGTTGAAGTTGGACACGGAAATGGTTTAGGTGCATCATCAATCTTAATTGGGCAAAGTTTATATTCGGATAAGGATATACTCAAAACAGCAAGAAAATATCTTTCCAAATCCAAATTGAGTGTTCATTCTATTCCTGGAATTTCAACAATAAAAGATGATATACAACCAGCTATTGAATATGGAGTAGATTTATTCAGAATTGCAACTCATTGCACTGAAGCGACTCTATCAAAAACACATATTGAATACTTGAAGAATAATAATATTGAAGTTCACGGTGTTCTGATGATGTCTGCATTGATATCATCGAAGGAACTTCTTGAACAAGCTATCATAATGCAATCATATGGAGCTGAAGCTATTATCATAATGGATTCCACTGGAACCTATATGCCCAAAGATATTCAAGAGAGAATTTCATTATTAGTTAATAGTTTAGATGTACCTGTAGGGTTTCACGGTCATAACAATTTAGGCTTATCAGTTGCTAATTCTTTACTGGCAGCTGAATGTGGAGCAAAAATTATTGATGCTTGTATTTGTGGATTTGGAGCTGGAGCTGGTAATACTCCTTTGGAACTTATCATTCCGGTATTAGAGAAAAATAATTTTAACACAAATATTGATTTTAACAAAGTTATCAAAGAAGCAGAAACTGCATTAGAATATCTTGTCCCAACTATACCAGTCTCTACTCCAGTTAATATTTTGACAGGACTAAATAAGTTATTTTCTGGTTTTGAAAAACCAATTATCAAAGCTTCAAAGCTTTACAACATAGAATATTCTTCATTAATTTTTGAGCTTGGAAATAGAAAACTTGTAGCAGGACAAGAAGATTTAATATTTGAAATAGCTCAAAACTTTAAGAAAAAATAAATTATTATGGATATCTTAGTAACTGGATCTAATGGTTTTTTAGCCAAAAATATTGTTTCTAAATTAAAAAAATATAATTTTATTACTGTTTCTAGAAATGAACTTGATTTAACTAATAAAATACAAGTTGACAATTTTTTTCAAAAAAATTTTTTTGATGTTGTTATAAATACTGCTATTGTTGGCGGAAGAAGATCAATTGAAGATAGCAAAGATATTTTTTATGACAATGTTTTGATTTCTATGAACATTGCTGAAAATAGAGCAAGTTACAAAAAATTAATTCATTTTGGTTCTGGAGCAGAATTAGATAGAACTAAAGAAATTACTGAAAATTCTAATATTTTCGATTCATTACCCACAGATGTATATGGTTTGAGTAAAAACATAATTGCAAGATTGTTTGAAAATTATGATAATTTTTACAATCTCAGACTATTCAACGTTTTTGCTGACAATGAAGAGAAAAATAGAATGATTGCAAGTAATGTCAATAATTATATCAACCATTCACCAATTACAATTCATCAAGACAGGTATATGGATTTTATTTATATTGATGATTTTTTAAAAATATTAGAAATTTATCTTAATGATCAAAACTTACCAAATACCATTGATTGCGTTTATGAAAATAAATACAAATTAAGTGACATTGCTAATATCATAAATAATTTGTCTAATTATAAAGTTGATATCAATATTTTAAATGAAAATTTCGGCTCATCTTATTGTGGAAAAAATATAGATTTAGGTTTAGCTTTTGATGGTTTGGAATATGGTATCGAACAGATTTACAGGATCATTTTAAAGGGTATATGATGAAAAATTTATTAATTAATTACATTTCAGGCGACAAAATTTTTGAAAACCTTGATTTAGATATTTATTTTAAATCATTGAAAAAAATTAACAATGCGGACAAGTTTGTTCTCACAAATAATGTTTCAAATGCTAATCTTAAAAAACTAGAATCAATTTATAATGAAGTTATTCTAGGAGAAGCACCTTTTTATTATGTTTATCATTTATTTTATGACATATTGAGACAATATGGTCAAGATTATGAATATGCTATGTATATTGACACCAGAGACGTAATAATTCAGAAAAATCCATTTGATTATATGGCATCTAAAAAAAATAAAGATTTGTTTTTAGTATGTGAAGGTATGAAAGTTTCAGAAAATGAGTTTAATTTAGCATGGCATAATATATTATCTTCAACTCAAATTTTTCCTAATAATGATGGACTCAATAACTTGATAACTAATGGTGGAACTATTGGCGGAAAAGTAAAAGATTTTATGTATATTCTTTTGCTTGCTATAACAAATGCCAATAGAAAAGCTCCTGGGATGATTACTGATCAAAGTATCTATACAAGCTTGTATCCTTATCTAAAAGATCTAAAAAGTGTTGATTACTGTCATCCATATACTAGTAATTTATGTGCTACTGGAGAAGCTATCAAGTACAAAAATATAGATATTCAATTTATAAATGGTGAGGCTTGTAATATGCAAGGTGAACCATATTATCTATTTCATCAATGGGACAGAACAGAATTTGCTGATCAAATTAGGAACAAAGAAAAATCTACTTTATCTTTCTCTTTATAAGTCTTTAGAAGGATCTAATTCTTCTAAATCGACTGCATTCTCTGACTTGACTTCATTCTTGGTAGCCAAAATTAGTTGAATTGTTTCAAACTCTTTCATGCTAAGATTTGAAAATTCTTCCTTACTCATAGAAACTAAACCTCGTGTCATATAATCAATTTCAACAATTAATGGTGGCACGGGGTATGTTTCTGTATCGTTAGGATTATAATATTTTTTTGCTGCAATGTAATAAAAATTTGCTTCGTCAGCATTTAAATAAAGATAGTTTTGATATTCTACCCATAGTTTTTCTACTATAGTGTAATCTAGCCTTTCAAGCATAGAAACTTGAAACTCTGGCATATAATCTGTATTCGTGACAGTGTCATAAGCTCTTAAGATGGCTAGGTTTAAGATTTCTCTTTTTTCAAATTCTGTATTTTGATATACAATATTATCTTTTTTTCTGAAAGATTTTGCGTCTATCAAAAGACCTTCTTTCCAAGTTATCTCTCGAACAATAAATTTTACAGGATGAATGTCAATTATATGTATTTTGTTTGATTTGTTAGCTTCGTAAAACTTTATAAACTCAATCATAATATAAAAAACTCAGAAACTCTATTTGATCTAAACCCATTGAATGCAGTAATTTCTGACATTCTTGCTGTGAAATTGTATTCAATAAAATAACCATTTCCAGGATTTATAGTAACGACAGGTTGTTGCCAATCAACATTTTTCATAGTGTAATAAAACACACTTCCAAAATATAGAGTAAGTGGTGAAGCAATGGTATTTATAAAAGAATAATTTTGTGGACTGAATAATTTTAAGCTTCCCGTAACAACTCTTCTATCTAAGCTAGCAAATCTAGGCCCCGCAATATCGTAAAACTCTCTTAAATACTTACCAAAAGAAAATCCTGGATAAGTAAAAGTAAGAGAAACATCTTGTTGGATAGATAAAGACATACTAACTATTTTATGTACTGGCATATTATTTGAACTGTAAGAAGATTGAACAGCCTTTGCAAAACTATTGAAGTCTAAGAACAAGCCAGGATAAAAGGCACAATCTGATAAATTTACAGCTCTATATTTATCTTGAAAGTTATTTGATTCTAAAGTATTATTTTGATTATCTGTATCCAACAAAGACTTCATACGAATATAATTATTATTTAAAAAAGGTCTGTAAATTGAAACATTATTAGGAGAAATAATTGATCTTCCCCCAGTTAAAGAACAACTTATTTCTACATCTCCTAGATTGTTCATACCGTCCACTCTAATTTCAAAAGAGCTTAAAAAAGATGGTCCAAAAGATTTATGTGTAGGTATAGTTGAGCAAAACAGTAATGGATATAAAGGCATCAAAGACGCTCTATAAATTATTGATTCTGCTTGGAATTGTTGATTTACATTTGTTGATAATATTGGATTGAAAGAGAAATTTCCAGTGTATTTATATTGTGAAAATACTGGGAGATTCAATAAAGAAAGACCAGAAAAGTTTCTTACTGGTTGGTAAATATTAGAGCCAGCATTATCGCTAAAATTTGAACAATACAGTGGTTTGTAATTTACTGTTGAAAAATTTAAAGTGAAATAATCTCCAATAGAATTATTTTGGATATTGTAAGCCAAAGTATACAAATCCCATAAATGTGACCTAGATCCAGTAAAGTTTTTTGCTACTCTTTGCCCACCAAAAGATTTCCATTGCTGAGTGTATAAACCTGTTTGAAAAAAAGGTGCCAATTCACAGACATAAATATTATGCCCTGAAGCTGGCAAATCATTAATCACATTGTTTATAATATCTGGCATTTATTTTCCGCCTGTCATTTCCAACCATTTTTTAGACAAACTTTTTACAAGCTCATATCTAATCATATTTACATTATTAAGGTCTGGATAGTAAGTTTCTTCTGAATCACCATCTTTTATTCTGATAACTGAAAAGAAACTTGCAATGATATTTTTGCAAAGTACAGAAGTTCTTAGTAGAGGATTACCAGTTACTGAATTGATAATTGTTGACTCTTCTATAATATTTGACATATCTGCAAAATTTCTTCCTTTGACATCACAAGAAATTTCACATTTGCCATCAGGATCTATCTTGTAACAAAGAATTTCTCCATCTTCATTCTTGATGATATTGCAATATAATTTCAACTCAAATCTTTTTCCAGCATCTACAAAAATACTCATTAATAACTTCCTGTTGATTTTAATACTGGGTCAAATGTATAATTTTGAGTTGCCACTGAAAAATTCACTTTATTCTTTTGATATTCCATTCTTGAATGTTCTTGAGAAACAGTTGACCATACAACCTCAGGCAATTCTAATTTGATTGGACCCATATCAAAAGTTATACCATCATTGTTTATGCTACTTGGTCCAGATAAAAATTCAACCATTGCCCAAGGTTTTATTGGACCAGTGTATGTAATTGACCCTGAAATTTTACGACCTTCAGAATAATAACCAAAAGGCAGTGAATTCTTAAAGAAGTTTTGTTTTTGATCACTTCCTTTAGAATTTAATGTAAATATTGGCTGCAAGCTGTTATCAATACTTATATCCATTTCAGTTACATAAATACTATCTAACTTTGACTGTTGAAATCCTCTGAATAATTTAGAATCAATCATTGTGCCTAAGCCAAACAATCCATATTCTGGAGCACTTTTATAAACCCTAGTGTTGAATCCATTTAAGATATAGCTTGGTTTCTTCTTAAAATAATTTTCAACTATTGAGGCAAAATTGTTGAACATTTGAACTTGATATGTTCTATCTACATTCAATACTTTCAAATCAATATATGCTGTTATTTGTTCGCCTGGTTTGAAATTTATTGAGAATTTATTAACTAGGCATCCACTGAGTAATCCTTGTTTTAATGTAAACAATGAAAATGATGCTTCTCTTCCAGTAGATTGAGGATAGGCTGATATGTATGATGTATCCCTATTGAAAGATGTATTAATTCCAGCGCCAATTGTAAGCAATCTATTAGCTTTGTCAATTCCAGTAATTTCTACAAGATCGTAATATGAATTACTATCTGATTTTATTTTAGCTTCAAATGGTAAATCTAAAGCCATAAATTCAGCTATATTATCTATATATAACTGTGTTGATCCAACTCCTATAGTAGATGTATTCTGAGTAGTAAATCTTCCTACAAATGAAGTTGGTGAACCATTGAAGGCTTGGATACAGTAATCAAAAAAAGCAGCTAATGAAAAATCTAAATATCCCCAACTGTCAACTTTAAATGGATAAGTAAAACTAACATTATATTCTTTTGGACCTAAATTAAACGTATTTGGATTAGCCCCTTCACCAGCATATCTTTGTCCGGCATCCGATTCTTGGGCACCTTGAATATTAAAATTATCAATAGAAAAAAGATAATTTGTATTTATATTATTAAATGATAAATTAAAATCTGGATCTTCTGCATATTCTCTTGACAAAGCAAAAATATCATAATAACCAGTTTCAAAAGCTGGAGCATAAAGATGGGTGCTAAAATTGTTATATGCTTCTCTGTAAAGATATTGAGATGGAAAAAATTCAGAACTACCAATACTAGGAGCAATTACTGTTTGATCTACGCCAAAAGCACTGAAATCTGATTTTAGTGAACTTGCACGAATACTTTTTCTCATATCAGAGCCTAAGGTGTAGTTTCAATAGTTATAAGATCATAAATATCCCATAAAATTGGACCATTATTTATTCTAGTTAAGTTAGTACCAGGAGTTACGTAGGCATCTATAACTCTGTCAAATAGTTGTAATTCATTACCTAAAGCAAATCTTTGATTTCTTGATGTACCTTTTGGAACAGTGGTAGTAAGTGTCGTAGGATCTCCATTTTCACCATTTTGAGCAACTACAGTTACTACAAGATCATTTTTTATAGTTTGATCATCAGTAGTTGCTAAACCTGTTGTTGATCCATTGAATACCACGTTAGATGAAGTTAAGTCTTCTACATAAGGAACATAAACTGATAAGTTTCTTGGTTCTAGTGCTATTCTATTTGTAAGTTTAATGCCACGTCTCAATATTTCACCAGCTATATTACCGTCATCTAGATATCCCCTAAATTTATAGTAAGCTGTACCACCAGTTCCTGTCCAAGATGTGCCTTCATTAATAGAAGTCAAACCTTGCCCTGAACCTCCAGAAACTATTCGAGTATAAAGACTTGTTGAACCCAAGCCAGTAGTGAAATCAGATGGTTTATTTATCAAGAGCCAGTAAGATGAGCCTTGACTTAAATTTGCACCTGTACTAAACTTTACAGTGTATTCATTCGTACCCTGTTGGATATCGGAATTTCTAAGAGTAGCTGATGTGGTAATCATTCCATTTGGTGTTGGTGTAGACCCTGTAGCTGAAAAAATAGAAATTGATAAGCCTGTTGAACCTGTACCTGTTGCTTGACCACCCGCTGAGTATTTAAGTTTAAAAGTTACCCCGCCGATAAAACAATCTTCATTAGGAGTAATTTTAAAAGCAGTAATCCCATTTCTCAAAATTAGATCAGCATCATCTACAATTGATGTCATTGTATTGTATGATGGAAATTGAATCTCATTGATGTTTGTAAGTTTTCTTTCAATTAAGTCACTACTTAATTGAGGTTTTTTGTAAACATGGTAAAAAAGTGGATTAGTAATTCCAGCACCAGTCCAACTTAATTCTGTAAGATAGTTGCTAGATGTAAAATTCGAAGAAACTAAATTGCTATAAACTGGAATACTTTCAACATATTCATCAGTTGAAATATTATAAACAATAGATACTCCATAGATTTGTGTTCCAGAAGAAAGTGATGAAATATAATTTGAACAAGGTATTAGTCCTGTAGTAAATCCAGTTGCTGCAGCAGTATTGTTACTTCCAATTGCAGCATTATATGTAATCAAGTCTCCTCTAAAAATACCAAATGTATGTTGAACATCAGAGCCTATGGTTTCGTAATATGCTTTTGCAAAATTATATGGAATTTCAAATCTTTCTAATCCACTAAAAGAAGTGCCCTTTGAATAAAATTCTGTTTTTCTAAAAGGTTGAGTGGCTAAAAGTTCTCTATTATTTAAACCTGAATTCGAAGATACTACACTCAAATAACGATACACTGATGACACAGTATTTCTTATATAATCATTTGATTGGTATGATTCGAGTGAACTATTTGCATCTATGCAACTTTGAATTATTAAATTTTTATCTTCTGAATCTCCCAAAATTTGATATGTTGAAATGTCTGTTGGCATATCAACAATAGTTCTTGTTAATCCTGTGCCAGAATCAACAACTACTGGATTTTCAGGGTTTTTTACCATGACTCTACTTATCGGAATCCAGCTTTGAGGTAATGGAGGGAAGTAATCAAATGTATTTACATTTTCAGAATTTTCCAACACCGGGAACCCTGTTATGTACTTCACTCTTGGTTGAAATAAAAATGTCACTGGGTTGTCTAAGTAATATGTTGCCGGAAGCGTTCCAAATGAAGAACCATTGTAATATGAAGGATCAACTATCAAACCTGTCAGATCATCAGTTACATTTGAAAAAGTAATTAGATAATTACCAACAAATGCTTGTATTGGAAATCCAAGATTAACAGCAATTGTGGCATCTTTTACCAATAAAATCGTACTACCAGCTAAACATGTATCACTTACTGTAGTAGCCCATGTTTGAGTTGCTTTTTGCACTTCTGAGATTGGCAATCCCAATGTCACGCCATATTTGTAACTTGATCCAAAACCTCCAGTTGAATAGTTCTTTGACCATTCTTTTTTGAGAGGAATTTTCTGTGGTTGTAAATTTATTACAGATCCATTATAAGCCACTTGTCCACTTCTTACAGTTACATAGTAAGGGTCGTAAGTAATATCATATGTCGTGTCACATCCAAGAGGAGCAGTTTCTAAAATACCAAAATATGGAAATCCTGTATTTGCCATTGAAAGCAAATTATTAATTTCAAAAATAGATGAACCAGGGGTATTTATATCTCCGATACCATAGTTTAATGCATCGTATATATTACCTACTGTTTTAGTCAATTCTAAAACTATCTCTTCTACTTTAGATGAAATTGCCATTTTATATATTTATACTCAACTCTGATGATAGGTATGATACAAGTCTACTTGGTAATAATTGTGAAGAACTCTGCCAGTAAGATGTAAAATCTGGTTCCCAAGTTGAACTGCCAACCCAATTTGAAATGATGTCTTTAGTTAAATTTTTCTGTGTATTATATTGTTCTGAAATTAACACATAATTTCTTATAATAGAAGAAATAAGTAATTGTGAAATGTTTTCTTCTGTGTATCCAAAGTAACCTCTTGGTAATCTTTCATCTATAAGTTTGAAAAATACTCTCGAGTTTTTGATAGTCTGATCATAGTACGAAACATCAGCTATGAATTTATATAATTCTAAATCGTATGTTTTATCTGTTGTAAAAGATAATTCTTGAGATGTTCTTGCAATTTCTTCTGCTGTATTGATATCAATATCTTTGCTTATAATCAATGGGCTTCCATTAGGATCATTCGCAGGTCTAGCTAAAGAAAAAACTAATTCTTCACCATCAACATTATCAGAAGTAAGAAATACTTTACCAAATATATACCCATTAGACATTGTGTCAATGTTGCCTAAAACTTCTTGAATTGTAAAGCCTTGTTCATTTCCTACAGGTAGCTCAACGCTTGAAGTTGACAAAGATGTTTTAACCAAGCCTTTTCCAAAACTTAATACATCTAAAACCATATTATAATTTTGTGATTTTATTGCAGACAAGCCATATAAGAGTTGCAAATTTCTTTCAACTGTATTATAAGATAACGCATATTCTTGAGAAGCTAAAGCCATATCAACTGTTCTAGCTGTTTGATCAAGTGCAAGCACTAAATTATTCATTGTGATTGCTGACGCATAATTCATTGCCATTATTTGTTCCTAATCACAATATTGTCAGTAACTGGAAAACCATAATATTGATCATTGATTTCTTCCAAAGTTTTACCAACAACTAAGTAAGTTATATTTTCAATTTTGTCACTATCTATCAATACAGGACTATTTGATACGTCTTGATAGAAGGAACTATTCACTTCCTGCCAAGAAGCTTCTCCAGTTTTTTTCCACTCTAATTTTAAGTTGTGTGAATTTTGATAATTATTAAATTGCAATTCCAAAACGATAGGTTGTGAACTTCCTGTGGCTACGTAAGATGTTGTAAATGAAGTGGAAGAAGTATTGTTCCAATCACTTATATATGGTTTGCTTTCATTATTTATATAGAATTTCACACCACCATTTGTAGTAACCTTGAAATCAAAAGTTGCTCCAATTGAAGAAAGAGTTGTGAAATTTCCTAGAATATAACCATTGAAATAATTTGTTTGTCCTAATCCACTAAAATTATCAAAACTTACATTATGATGAGCTGATGTCAAATCACTCATCTCATTGTTATCTAATTCAAGGTAATTCCATGAAGATTTTTTATACCATTGAGTAATCCAAGTAGGCGATTTATCAAGTTTTACATAGGTTGTTTGTAATTGATTGTCTACATTATATTTAAGATACAAATGAATATCATTTGCTCTCTTAATTAATCTATTTGTATTATCGCCAAAGTAGTGAGTATTTGCTGATCCTGATAAATTATTGCTAAGATAAATCTTATATGAATTTATTTCAGAATCATAAATCAAGTTTGTAATAGCTGTTCCGCTTGTGATAACATTAGAAGTGACTGCTATACCAACCATTATAGAAGCATCAAAATTTTCTTCTGGCATGTAAAGTAAATTTGTTCCAGAAGTTCCAGTAGCCCCAATTGCAATAACTCTAGATACAAATGATCTTGGGTAAATGTAAAGTTGAGATGGGGTAAATAAACTTTGGTTATTAAAAGTCCAAAATTCATCTACATAATAATCAGTATTATTTTCTCTAGTTTTATTGGGTGCTGGCATAACTAAAGAAGAATCTTTAAAGTCTCTATTAAATCCAGCATAAATTTCATCATCTAACCCAAAGAAAATGACATATGGTGTACCTGTAGAGGCTATCCAAGAATAACCATCATAAAAGGCTAAATTAGATGCAGTAGGAGTAGATGTCTCTTGTATCTGTAATCTAAGATCATATTTTATTACATAATTTTGATTATCACTAGTTCCAGCACTGCCAGATAACGTCATTGCTGATGATGAACCTATAGAAGCAATTTCATACCAAGTAGAAATATTACTCGATACAGTACTACCGAATCCTATAGAAGCATTCTTTTGATATTTTGTAAAATCAGCAGTTGTGTCGTTAGATGGATTATAAAGTCCACTCACTGCTGTTCCACTTACACTTACTAACCCTAATGTTTTAGTATCATAATTAGGTGGATTAGTATTTGATTCAAAAACAATCCAGTAAGTTCTGTCTTTTGTGAGTGAATAATTTACATAAAAATAAATATCATCAAGAATATTCTTTATAGATGTATAGAAGACTTTAGAGCCAGTAATAAGTTTAGCATTTGGAAGACTGTTGTAATTATCCCAAATACTCACTTGAATATATGCATCAGGATTGTTAAATACAGCCAAACTTTGTAATCTTATTTTGAGTGACTTTATATCTTGATATTCGTTAGGTGTAATCTTGAAAGCAAATTTGTTATAATTTACACTTTTGTAACTACCTTTAGTGGCTTGATTAATATTTGTAGCATCTAATATTGACAATTGTTGCTTATATATATTTTCAAGGCTATTTATTGATGAATCTGTAGTGGAATATCCAGCGATAGAAATAACAAATGAATCAGATCTTAAATCCAAAACATTTTGTGCTGTAAAAATTTTGTTATCTTTTTCAGCTCCTACTATCTCATCATAATTAGAAATCCAATGTTTACTTCTGTTATATGCATAATTTGAAACAGACATTCCCATTTCTTTTATAGTAGAGAAAGTATTTGAAAATTTACTAGAATCTGGAGTGTAAAATGACTTTGTTAATTCATATTCACTAATTTGATCTTGAATTTCTGCTTCTGAAATATTGGGATTAGCTGATTTTAAGTTTGCAATGAAATCTGACTCTGTTTGTTTGGTTGAATCTATAGGTTCTACTTGTTTTGTTAGGATAGTTCTGCTTTCACCCATTTGCATATTTGGAATTATTGCAGCACTACCATGTAGCCTATATTCTTCGATTGAGTTAAAAGTTCCAGTAGCGTTATTGTTATTTTCTGACTGCGTACCTTGTTTGAAATATCCAGATGTTGATAAATTTTTCTTTTGCCTATTAAGATATTCATCATCAGTAATAAAAAACTTTGAAGAATTTAATTTTATGTTCTTAATAAATTTATCACTATTTGTATTTTGAAATACAATTGAAAAGGCATAATCTTTTGTTAGTTTAGTTCCTGTTGTTTCTTGATCTAATAAATCAGGCACGTTAGAAATTTCTTGATAAAACTCAAACTCTGTATTGGTTTCAAAATTAACATCATATATTTTCATACCGTTTTCGTCATATTTGAAAACAATCTTAGTAGGTGGTGTTGTGAGCCAAGAAATCATAGCATTTGCGCCAACTTCTTGAACTTCTATATTAATTGGCTCTGTTTCGAGTGGACTATTCTTGATTCCATATGCTTGATTATCAACGGAAGACTTGTAGTTTTCTTCAAGTGTTAGATATGTATCAGTGATAATTGATAGAACTTGACCATATAAAACAGTTCCATCAGAACTATATAGAAAGTCTCCTTCTGTAATCTCTTTCGTAAACTTAGATGAACTACCGATTACAATATTACTTCCCGATGAGATAGTAATTTTTCCGGAACCTTTTGTTGTTTGAAAGTTTGATTGAAGAGCTGGTGCAATTGGATACTTCAATAAATTATGAAGTAATTTTGATTTTTTATAACTATTATTTTTGATGTCATAATAACTACTTGAACCATTAATTTTAAAGTTGGAAAATGGTGCTACTAAATCTGCTCCCAATTTATCATATATAGCGTTATATTCAGTATTTCTTGTGAAATCTGTCATTGCAATAACATCTTGTAATGTTTTATCAACTAAATCGCTATCGCCAATAGGAGGAACGGTAAAATTGTCTGCGTTTCTTTTAATATAAATTATTGATGCATTGTTAATATTGTAAGTTGTAATTGATTTATTCTTGATTGTTCCTGAGGTTTTGAATGATGGATATGAAAGTATCATCTGAGAAACAATGTCATAATCATTATCAATTGTTGGATAATTAGTAAAATCTTCCCAATCAACAGGAACAGATTCTTGAGGCATAGCTTTTCCAAAAAATAAATAAAAATCTATGTCTCCGTTTTCATATTGATTTCCAGAAATTATATTTTTTGTTGCTAATGAAACAGGTAAATATTCAAAAGAGTTTAACGATACATAATTTGCTAGAGAATTTGTATCCCCATATGCACTAAAAGTTTCTGGATATAAATATCTAAATGGCTCAGTTGTTGTAATGAAATCACCATCGTAATATTTTTGATTAGTTTTATTTCTAGAAAAAAGATAAATATTAGTATCATTTACACCTGTCTTATCAAATGTAATGTAGTTTTGAATATCTTTTTGTAAATAGGTTTTTCTTGGATAAATATTCCAGTTAGATGACAAATTACCAGAATTAAAAGTTATAGCAGTTCCAGAAGTATAGGCTGGATATGTGGAAAGAAAATTTGTATCGTGAGTATCCCAATAGAAAGCCAAATGATACCAATAATTTGCTGTCCAAGATGCTGGTGTTTTGACTTTGAATAAATAATGATCTTTTATTCTATCTGTTGATGATCCTGTTGAAGATACTTCAGAAAGATTGTAAGCAAGGTAAGTTAGAGCTAATCCTGCCATATTACCAGCAAGTGAGAAAGTTGAACCTATGCCTTCAGTTTTCAAGAATATATGTGAAGCTATACCAAGATCTTTTGGAGTGTTTGTAAGCGGATTGATAAATTGTGCGCCTTCAAAATATGACTTTGGAATTAATATATGTGCTTCATTATTTGATATTGTTCCAGAGTTCTTAACAGAGATCCATCTTGAAGAATTAAACAAATTTACTCTTCTATATAAACTTCCATCCCATCTAACTGGGTAGTCATAATTGGTTCTTTCTGACCCATCACCAGGCTCAGAGTTTATATTATATATTATATAGGCTGTATTTGCGGCACCAGCTGCATTATATGGTGGAATAAAATATTGCCATGCATTGTAATCCCATACTCCCCAGCCTTCAGTTGCTGGAGGATTGTAATATTGAGGAGTCCATCCACCAGTATTTGCAAAACTAGCAATTTTCTGGTCTACAGTATACTGACCACCTTGAAATCCAAATGATATATTTTCAGTAGTATCAAAAGTTTGATAAGGCTTAGTTGTTAATCCTTGAGGTGTTTTTCCAGCTAAATCATAATCATGGAAAATTGTAGAACCTCTAAATTTAATTGCAACTCGTTCGTAATCTAAATAATATCCATGATTCAAGGATAAATCACCAACCAAATCTTTGTAAGCGTATTTTGCTTTTCCGATTTGATTGATTATAAATTCAAGGCCTTTTTTGGATACGAGACTCATTGTTAATATGCAGTTGTTGGTACATTATCTGGACCAAAATAAATTTGTCTAACTAATTCTTTTGCTGTAATTGTTATGGTTCCACTTCTAAAAAGTTGTTTACCTGTAGCATCGTCTGAAGATTTATTGTCGTTACAAAGTACATCGTAAAGCATTCTCACAGGTTCAACATTATCTGCTTGCATTCGTAATATGTTATTTCTTGCTTTAGTTGGTAAATTTGCTACAGTAGTGCCAGCTCCAACATCGTTATACATTCTGATAAATGCTTCTGCAGCTTTCCCAGAATCAGGAAGTGCTGGAGCTGCTAAATTTGCTGGGTGAGTTTCTGCCCAAAGAGTGTTGAATTCATTTGTAACTGTTGTGGCATATGAGCTTAATATATTGTTGTGATCTACAGTGAAGTGAGCTGGTGAAAGAGTAAACTTTTCACAAATTGGGCAAATATCTACAACCCAAATTCTTCTGTGTTTTCTCAAAATAGATAATATAATTCTTGATGCTTCTTGAGTAACTCTTTCGGTAGTTTCAATATTATCAGCACCGACGTTGACTTCAATGCTTACATTATGTTCAAATTCTTGCAAGCCAAAGGATATATCTTTTAATGGTGAACTTGCACCCTTAAAAATTATCGAGATTGCATTTGGCCTTACTGCTGCTTCGCCAATATAGAATCCAGAAACAGGTCTATCAAAAATGATGGCTTCACCTTTTGCATTTTTAGGAAGTTCATAAAATAAAATGCCTCTCAAGGTATCATAAACTCGTTCAAGCATTTATTTCACCTATTGACTTTGGCCTTTTGAACGCTTGCCCTCAGTTGGGTTGTTGACAACACCCCTCAAGGTAGATCTTACAAATCTATCACCACGAGTGTTCCTTTGACCAAAAAGTCTAATCTCACCATTTTGAATTCTTACAATTTCATTTTGCGCAAAGTCAAATCTAACTTTTTGAGCCTCAGAATATTGAGGATCTGCTCCTTGCAGTGCTTGCATATAATACATTTGAGCAGCAAGTATAGCGCAAATAACAGGTACAGGATGGGGATACGAAACATCTCCACCTATATTTACTTGCTTCAAAGGTACATCATACATAGTAGCAAGATTAGCATCAATCTCTGCTGATGCTTGTTGAATAAAGAAATCTAAATTGATATTCGAAGCAGATTCAGGAGTAGGATTTCTAAAGTTCGGTATTGGATTATCGCCTTCTGTTACGACGTTAGGTGGAAGATATTGTTTGACATCATTTGTTGTGCAATAAGAACGTGGCATTATACTACTCCTGTTTGTGGTCTCAAATATTTAGGTGTGTATTCGACACCCTGATCGCCTTGTATCAATCCCATTTCTTGTGCGTCTTTTCTATGCACTAAAGTAAAAACGTTTGAATTATCCAAATCAGCGGCTGAAGTTGCACCTGAGTTTACAAATCTTGGAAAATCAATGTCCACATCTCTGTAACCACCTGATTTTGCATTGAATATTTCAACACCGTCTGGAGCAAATTTGCTCCCTTGCAATTTATTAAGTGTTTGCGCTAATTTTGAGTTGACATTAGTAGCCAATACAAATCCATTGTTATCATGCACGTATCCACATGCTTTATCCAAAGATAAATTTCTTGGCACAGGTTTGCTTAAGTTGTAAATATATAATTCTTCTTTTCCAGTACAAATATATGTTTGACCAGAAGCAACAACTATATCCATCTGCTGATCTTGAGACATTTGCTTAGCTCTCAATCCTACAGCTGGAGTTGCTGGTGAAAGAATTCCAACAATGTCTAGACCATTAATGATTGCAGATGTAAGGATTGACTTAATTGTGGAATTTAAATAATCCTCGTTTGTAAATGCTTCTTCATTATCGATAAATACACATAAATCCATCCTTAAAACATTTTTTCTAAGGGCTGTGCATTCTTTTGCTATGTGATACCAAGAGCGTTCCATAATAAAGAAAATACTAGGTATCCAGCTTGTTTACCTATCTTTTGTTCCCACAATCAGGGCAAAACTTTTCCATTGCAAGGAACTTAAAGCCACATTCCACACAAAATTTTGCTAATTGAGCAGTACCACACTTTAAGCAAAATTTTGCATCAAGTGGCAAAGCATACAAACACTCAGGATTGGAACAATCTTTAAAATGTTTTTCAACTTGCTTGCGTTCTGTTGTTCCGTCCATTTCATCTAGTTCAGAAATTAAGTCTGCGATATTGACTGAATTTGAAGTAATTGCTGAATGTTGTTCCATTTCTTCATCCATTTCAGGTTCAGATGGCTTCAATATGGGTTGTTTTTCTGCCCATTTTTGAAATTCTGGACTATCGAATAGACTTTGCTTTGGTTCTGCGCTAACATCACCAAATTCATTGATTTTTAGGTCAATTTCACGATCAGTCATTTCCATCTCATCCCCAAGCACTGTGTGTCCAAATTTATTTACTTTGGGCTTGGGGAGATCTTCTCGATGTGGGTTGGTGAAAGAATGTCTTAGAGCTTTGATCTGATCGTCGTTCATAAACTAATTTTACAGTCTATTGTTTCTTTTTGTCGTCTCTTCTCTCGTATTTGAAGCTAACAACCTCGAAAGAATTTGATTCTGGTTCATCACCTGAAGCATATTCTTTAGCTGTATCTGAATGACTTTCAATTGATTGTAAAATCTTGCTCATCAACTGAGTGTCTGGAATTGGTCCATTGTGTTTGGCCTTAATCTCAACTGCGAAACTATGTACTGTGCCGTCATCACCTACAACACTCACGTTTGGACGAGGTCTGGCGAAAGATTCTATCTTCGGATTAGAACCTGTATCGATAGTTGAATTTTCTGTTTCCATAGGTGCTGTGTTTCCTAAATCGAAAACAGCATCGTTGATTTTTGTACCCAATTCAGGATTTACTTGTGCTACCCTAGTCTTTATGTCATCCAAAACTTTAATCACTCTGTTCATTTTTTTCTTCCTTCTAGTTTTCTCTTTTTTTACACCCATTAATAATGGGAATTAAGATTTAATATTAAAATGTATATTAACGTTAATCTTAAAAAGAAAATTGTTTATTTAAAACTTTTAATTAAATTGTTGCTACATAAAGCAACAGAACAATTTACCCACCAGTACCAATATTCCAGATATATCTGAAGAATCTACTTCTTCCTCCAGGCATATTAAATTCTGGTACAACAACAGATCTAATCCCTGGATATGTAGCAATTGGTAATTTTTCTAACATCTTTTCAAATTCTTCTTTGTACATTGTTGCTGATTGTCTTAAGTCATCAGTCACTCTTGCATCAGGGTCCTCAATAAGTAATCTTCTTTGTCTATTTGTCAAACTTGTGAGTAAGCTTCTGAGGATGTAATATGCTGCACCGTAAACTAATGCTGGATCATAAAAGTATGGAGCTGATGCGACATTTGGATATTTACTTGCACCAGGTTGAGAATTTATGGTTTGCAATGCCATATACAAGCTACTGTTCATGTGATCATTGGTAATCATTTTAATGCTATATGATACCAAAACATTGTCGTAGCTATGAATTTCTACTGGTCCTCCGTTTTCATCAATAAAATAAACATTTCCCATAAAATCGTATTTCACCATCAATCCATTTGGATAGTTATTTCCATCAGTATACTGAGATTCATATCCATCCCGATTCTTAATGATTGGGTCATATGTTGTGTTAATTGTTGAATAAATTGGAACAGTTTCTGATAATTGAATTAATGGATCCCTATCACCTTGATTAGATGGTCCTGAAATTCTTATTTCTGGCTTAGGAACAGAATTCCAAAAAGGGAATGCAACTGATCCTACACTTCTGTTTCTTCTGAAAATTACTTCTTCGTCATAGATTGGAATGTTCAAAAGATGCTCTAATTCATACCTTAAACTGCTTTTTACGAGTAATTCATCTCCTAGCATTGGAGATGATGTATTAAGCACGTTTCCGTTTGAATCTACTTCTTGGATTCTGTAATAGTCTGAAGGTGATCCATTAGTATCTACGCCTTCATTTGTTGGAAAAGTTACTGTAGCTATTGTTGTGTAAGTGCCTTCAAAATTAGTGCTTTTTTGAATTTTGTAAAAGGCAACATTTTGCGCTCCAGATCTTTCCCATTCAATAAAGATTCCTGGATATGATGGTTGAGTGTTGTAATAAACTAAAGTACTGTTAGTAAAAGATTGAGCCGAAAAATCGTTTGCCATATTTTCTCCCAAAAAAA
>JACCDP010892261.1_pt1 | contig 23154 bp, 14 predicted proteins | sample 7445841 | NCBI WGS metagenome assembly JACCDP01 (sample SAMN15323441, study PRJNA562643) | freshwater metagenome | isolation source: river surface water | place: USA:Blue River Watershed | collected 2017-08-17
AAGAGATTTAAAAATAAATTATTAACTTTGTAAATATGGAAAAGATTTTAGTTGAGAACCCCAATCGTTTTGTGATATTTCCCATTGAACATAATGACATATGGGAATTTTATAAAATGCATCAGGCGGCATTTTGGACGGCAGAAGAAGTGGATTTAACAAACGATATTCGTGATTGGAATAATTTAACGGATAATGAAAAGTATTTCATTAAAAATGTTTTATCATTTTTTGCAGCTTCTGATGGTATTGTAAATGAGAATTTAGCTGAGAATTTTTATAGGGAAGTGCAATATCCTGAAGCTAAGTTCTTCTATGGGTTTCAATTAGCTATGGAGAATATACATTCACTTATGTACTCTTTATTAATTGATACGTACATTTCAAATGCAAAAGAAAAGGATGAATGTTTTAATGCAATTGATAGGTTACCTGCTGTACAGAAGAAGGCTAAGTGGGCGTTGGATTGGATTGAGAATGCTTCGTTTCAAGAACGTTTGGTGGCATTTGCTGCTGTTGAGGGTATCTTCTTTTCTGGATCTTTTTGTTCAATATTTTGGTTAAAATCAAGAGGTATTTTACAAGGATTGTGTAATGCGAACTCTTTAATTTTTAAAGATGAAAATTTACATTGTGATTTTGCAATACATTTATTAAATAATCATTGTGAGGATAAGCCATCTGAAGCGAGAATAAAAGAAATATTATTATCAGCTTTAGAAATTGAAAAGGAGTTTATTACTGAATCTTTACCTATATCTTTAATAGGTATGAATTCTAATTTAATGAAACAATATTTGGAATTTGTTGTTGATGGTTTATTGGTTAAAATGGGTTGTAGTAAGGAGTTTAATGTTGAACAACCATTTAAATTTATGGAGCAAATTGCAGTTGAAACGAAAGGTAATTTCTTTGAATCAAGAACAATGGAATATCAAAAGGCAAAATTAAACGAATCAATATCATTTACTGATGATTTTTAAAAAATAAATTATATATGTCACTAAAAATTATTAAAAGAAGTGGGGAAACAGCATCATTTAACCCCCAAAAAATTTACCACAGAGTTAAGAAATCCGCTAAAGGGTTGAATGTTAATTCTGATGAAATTTTTATTAAAGTTATTACTTCGGTACCTACTGAAGGTGAAATAACTACTAAAGAACTTGATAAGTTAATTTATGAAATTGCTGCGGCATATACGGGTAGTCATCACGATTATTCAAGATTAGCATCATCTGTTGCTATTTCATCTTATCATAAAGATACTGATGGAAGCTTTTCCAAAACGATGATGTTATTGCATAGTGATGGTATTATTAATGATAAATTAATTGAAACTATTAATGCATATGGGGCAGATATTATTGATGGGATAATTGATCATGACAAAGATTATAACTTTGATTATTTTGCTTGGCGTTCATTACAAGAAATGTATTTGTTGAAACGTCCTAATGGTGTTGTGGTTGAACGTCCACAACATATGTATATGCGTGTTGCTTTGTGGGTTACCGATTCATTTACTGAAGCTGTTGAATATTATAAATCACTATCCAACCAACTTATTTCTAAGGCGACACCGATAATGATTAATTCTGGCACTAAAGTACCACAATTGGCATCTTGTGTTTTGCATTATAACAATTCAGATTCAAGGGAAGGATTATTGGGTACATTGAATGACATTTCAACCTTTTCTTCAGATGCTGCGGGTATCGGGTTATCAATGTCTAATATAAGAAGTAAAGAAAGTAGAATAACAACATCAGGTGGTTTTGCTGGTGGTTTATTGAAATATTTAAAAATTGTTAATGAATCATTAAGATTTTTTAATCAACAAGGTAGAAGACCTGGTTCTGCTGCCATTTATTTAGAGCCTTGGCATAAAGACATTTTTGATTTATTGGATATTAAAAAAAATACAGGGGCGGAGGAATTAAGAGCAAGAGACTTATTCACGGCTTTATGGATTCCTGATAATTTTATGAGGGCGGTAAAAAATAATGAAGATTGGTACTTGTTCTGTCCTAATGATATAATCAAGGCAGGGTTAAAACCATTACAGGAATGTTATGGTGATGAATATGAACAAATGTATAATCAAGCTATTACTTTAGGTATTGGTAAAAAGGTAAGAGCACAAGATGTTTGGACAAAAATCATTGAATCACAAGTTGAAACTGGTGTACCATACTTATGTTCTAAGGATAGTGCTAATAAAAAAACAAACCACCAAAATATCGGAGTTATTAAACAATCCAATTTATGTAATGAAATTTATCAATATACGGATGAAGAAACTACCGCTATCTGTACTTTATCGTCTATTGTATTAAAAAACTTTATCCAAAACGGGAAGTTTAATCATCAGATGTTATTTGAAGAAGTACGTAAGGTTGTTAGAAGTTTGAATCGTGTTATTAATATTAACAATTATTCCACAACAAAAGGTTTAAAAGGTGGAATGGAACAACGAGCAATTGCTATTGGTACACAAGGTTTAGCTGATGTGTTTTACATTATGGATTATATTTTTACATCAGACGAAGCAAAAAAATTAAACAAAGAAATTTTTGAAACCATTTATTATGGTGCTATCTATGAAAGTAACCAATTATGTAAAGAAGGTAAGTATGAACCTTATTCGTTCTTTAATGGTTCACCAATGTCACAGGGTGTGTTTCAGTTTGATATGTGGGGATTAAATGAGGGTGATTTATTCTGGGATTGGGCTACATTAAAAAAGGATGTAAAAGATTTTGGTGTATGTAATTCATTGTTTACCGCGCAGATGCCTGTTGCATCATCAGCTAAGATAACAGGTTCATATGAAATGACTGAACCAGCACATTCAGCAATTTTTAACAGACGTGTTGTTGGTGGTGAAATTATGATTGTAAACAAATATTTGATAACTGATTTTGAGAAGATGGGTATTTGGTGTGAAGATTTAAAAAATGAAATCATCATCAATGAAGGTTCGGTTCAAAACATTAATTTTAACAATTATTTGGATGTGGAAGATAAGAACTACAATAAAAAAGTTAAACGTATTGAACATTTAATTCAAAAATATAAAACTATTTGGGAAATTTCACAACGTGAACTTATTGATATGGCGGCTGAAAGAGCACCATTCATTGATCAATCACAATCAATGAACATTTATATGGCAAATCCGACATTATCAAAGATTACTTCTTCACATTTCCATTCGTGGGAAAGGGGGTTAAAAACACTTTGTTATTATGTAAGAACCAAGGCGATTTCAACAGGAGCAAAACATTTGGCGGTTGATATATCAAAAATGGAGAAACCAACCAAAGTTGAAGTACCTAAAGTTGATATTTTACCACAAAAACCAAAAGATAGTCCTTTTGAATGTTTTGGATGTTCATCATAAAAAACAAAAACAGAATATTAAAAAATCACGACTTAATGTTGTGATTTTTTTTTATTTATAAAAATATTTGAAAGACTATATTTATTAGTAATGGCTAATGGTATAACATACGGAATAAATTTCCCTTTTAGGTTAAGTCAATATGGGTACTACTTTGATATGTCAGATACAACTGATGAAGAAGTAAGAAGTGCTTTATTACATTTAATATTAACTAAAAAGGGTGAAAGGTATTTTTTACCTGATTTTGGTACTAGAATTTATGAATTTATATTTGATCCATTTGATGGACAAACATTTGATAGTATAAAGGATGAGGTACAGGATCAAGTTGAGAAGTATCTTCCTTTTTTAACGATTAATGAAATTTCTGTTAAACCTTATTTAGAGAAGGATGAAAATTCTGTTCAAACAAGTAATAGTTTTAATTTATCATACGATAAAGGGGAAATTACATACACATCATTGATTGCGTCGGATAGAACTAATCAACAACCTTCCTACGAAACAAATGATGTTTATAGAATACCAGGAGCAAATACACAGGAGTACACTGCGGTATTAAAAATAGATTATACATATAACAATACGGCGTTTAGTCCATCACAAACAGTAACATTATTATTATAATATGGCAATTAATAAAATTAATTATACAAGTAGGGATTTTGAAAGTTTAAGGCAAGATTTAATAAATTATGCGAAACAATATTATCCTGATGTTGTTCAAAACTTTAGTGACGCGGCGATATTCTCCGTTTTAATGGATTTAAATGCTGCTATTGGTGATAACTTACATTATCATATAGATAGAAGTATACAAGAAACTGTATTACAATATGCACAACAACGTTCTTCTATATTTAATATTGCAAGAACATATGGATTAAAAATACCGGGTTATCGTCCATCGTTGGCACTTGCAAACATTTCAATACAGGTCCCTGCTTTTGGTGATAGTGATGATGTTAGGTATCTTGGAATTTTAAGATCTGGGGCACAATTTAATGGGGGTGGAAATACATTTGAAACGGTTTATGATGTTGATTTCTCCTCGGATTATAACCTTGAAGGTGTTAAAAATAGAACTAAAATCCCTGTTTTAGATACTAATAATAAAATTGTTGGGTATACTATCACAAAACAAGAAGTGGTTGTTAATGGTATTACTAAAGTTTTTAAACGTGTTGTCAACCCAAATGACGTTGTTCCATTTTTTAATTTCTTTTTACCAGAGAAGAACGTGTTAAGTGTAACATCAATCATACAAAAAAGTGGTACACAATACCAAGGGATACCTAATTATTCTGATTTTATATCACAAGACAACAGATGGTATGAAGTGGATGCATTAGCTGAAGATACTGTGTTTATTGAAGATAATACCAAACCAAGTGATAGACCTGGTATAAAGATTGGTAAGTATATAAAAACGGATAATAGATTTATTACCGAATATACGCCAGAAGGGTTTATGAAGATACAATTCGGTGGTGGTACAACAACCCCGAACCAACAATTGCAAGATTTTGCAAAATTCGGAACGAGTTTAAATATACAAAATTATCAAAACAATATTGGTTTAGGTTTGACGGTTCAACCAAATACCACAATATTTGTTCAATATAGAATTGGTGGGGGGACTGGTTCAAATGTTGGTGTTGGTGCGATTAATCAGGTGGGTAATGTAAACTTATCAGTTAACGGACCTTCAGATATTATTAATTCCAATGTTGTCAAATCATTAAAAGTGACGAATGTTACGGGTGCTGTGGGGGGTTCAAATCCGCCGACTGTTGAGGAAGTAAGGAATATGGTATCATTTAATTTTGCGGCACAAAAAAGAGCAGTAACAGTAAATGACTATAAATCTTTAATTGATACAATGCCTGGTAAATATGGTGCACCGGCTAAGGTTGCGATAATTGAGAACAACAATAAGATTACCATTCAGGTGTTATCATATGATTCTGATGGTAATTTGACACAAAACGTACCTAATAGTTTAAAGAGTAATTTGGCGACTTACTTATCTAAGTATAGGATGATTAATGATTATATTTCAATTGATGTTGCTAAGGTAATAGACTTGGAGTTTGATATATCTGTTGTAATTGAGAATAACACATCGCAAAGTCAAATTATAACTGAGGTTATTAATGGGATATCAAATTTAATGTTACCTACAAATAAAGATTTGGGACAGAATTTAAATGTATCTGAGGTAAGGAAGATAATTCAAAATACTGCGGGGGTTATAACCTTGTCTGATTTAAAAATATATAATAAGGTGGGTGGTAGATATTCATCATCTGAAGTATCACAACGTTATGTTGATACTAATACAAGAGAAATTGAATTAATAGATGATACTATATTTGCTGAACCTGATCAGATATTCCAAGTAAGGTTTGATACTAGAGATATTAATGTAAGGGTTAAACAATTAAAAAGTGTTGACTTTAGTTAATTGTTTATTTTAAATAAATGGTGATTAGTTTTTTAAAAAGACTAAAATAACTATTTATTTTTAAACCATATAATGATTAAAAGTTATAGATTACGAACAACACCAGGCGAAGATAAAAATATACGTATAAACATTAATCAAGATTTTGATTTTTTAGAGATTTTATCTTTAAAATTAAGACAAGATGATGTATATACACGTTTTTGTGCTGATTACGGGGTTGTTGTTGGAAGAGTAATTACTAATGGGGGGTTTGGTGTACCAAATGCTAACATATCAATTTTTGTACCCTTATCAAGTGAGGATGAAGAAGATCCTGTAATATCCACATTATATCCATATAAAACCATTGAAACTAAAAACGAAGATGGGTATAGGTATAATTTATTACCATATAGAAAGGAATATGATGGACATACTCCGACGGGTACGTTTCCTGATCGTGAAGATGTATTAAAACGAAAGGAAGTTCTTGAAATTTATGACAAGTATTATAAATTCACTGTAAAAACAAATGAAAGTGGTGACTTTATGATAATTGGTGTGCCGTTGGGTATACAGACAATTATGATGGACTTGGACTTATCCAACATTGGTTGTTTCTCTTTAACACCATCGGATTTAATACGTATGGGGATAGGTTCTACGGGACAATTTAATGGAAATAAATTTAAATCATCAACGGACATTGATTCACTACCACAGATAGTTAACCAAAAAAAGGATATTAATGTTTCTTCTTTTTGGGGCGAAGATAACATTTGTGATGTTGGAATCACACGTGTTGATTTTGATTTAAGGGATTTGGGTATTGAAATAAACCCACATTCCGTTTTTATGGGTTCTTTAATATCAACATCTGAAGAAGATTTTTTAAAGTCCAATTGTAAACCAAAACAAAATGCGGGTAATTTATGTGATCTTACAACAGCTGCTGGTAAGATATTAACTATAAGACAAACGATAGATTATGATAGTCAAGGGAGACCAATACTTGAATCATTTGATTTACCTGAAGGTGGTAATGTGATTAATGATGATGGTACGTGGTTGGTTGAAGTTCCAATGAATATGGACTACATAACTACTGATGAGTTTGGTAATCAGATATTATCAAATGATCCTACGATAGGTATACCGACAAAAGGTAAATATAGATTTAGGTTACAATATCAAAATGAAGATGGTATTAATAATGATATATTAAGGGCTGATTATTTGGTTCCTAATATTCGTGAATATGGGTGGAGTTCAAATGGGTTATTCAGTTCGGTGGATAAGGATTTACAATTAAAGTCTTATGCTTTTAGTTTGGATTGGGATGATTATCCAGATCAACAAGTGGCTATTAATTGTGAAGATTATTTTTATGAATTAAATTATAACAAAGTTTATACGGTTGCTAATTTTATTGATAGGTGGAAATGGGGTTATAGTAGAAGTAATCATTTAGGTATAAAAGAAATAACAAATAGAACTTGTACGACTACAAATAATAGGTTTCCAACAAATGATGGTGTACGTAATTTTGACGTAATCTTCTTTTTATTTAACCTTATTGTTTCGTTGATAAGTCCAATTTTGGTTGCATTAATTCCGGTAATACATATTATCGCCTTTTTATTTCCAATTTTAAAATGGTTATTCATTGCATTTATTGGTGGGTTATTAGGTTTTTATACTGGGTATTATGCGTTACAAGCAGTTGCTGGTTTCCCATCTTTTGGTGCTATGGCTGTGGATGCCGCAACTGCATTAATATTTAGTGCGGTACTTACAGGGTATGGTATATTGATTGTTAAAAAATGGGATGCAATTAAATCTTTTAAATTTAAAGGGATTAATTTACCTATGATGTCATATCCTGATTGTGAAGCTTGTCCTTGTGATTCACCAGATATATCTATGGACGAAATAAATGGGAATCTATTTAAAGGTGATGGTAATGGTGGGTCCAATATGATTGGGGATAAAATGATTTATTATAGGGATAATAATAGTTTACTTGCACCAACAAATAGTGTAAGTACGTGGTCTGGGTTTGAACCTACAGGTGTTGATGAAAGTGATTATGGTAGTAATAAAACAACTAAATTAGCTGCCGATCAGTTTGGTGTACGTTATGGTTTAGCTGGATGGCAAGGTATAAACAATTATATGGGTGTCCCGATTATTCAAAATGTTTTTCAGGATGATTTTTATTTACAAAAATATGTAACATTATCACAGTCATTAAATTTAATGAATTTAAGATCTAGGTATTTTGATGGAACAGCACCTAACATCATTCAGACTACTATCAACCCACAATTGGGTTCACAATCATTTACAGATAATGTATTAATAATATTGTGTGATCAAGGAACCAAAGATCAACTTAGTTCAGGGACGATATTAACGTTTAATAATGTTGATAACATAAATGATATAAATTTAACGGGAGCTACGATTCAAAATGAGTTTGGTTCAAATTCTATAACAGGTAGTACAAGTATAAGTGATATTGGTATATCAAAAACCATTAAGTATTTAAATAGTAATGGTGTTGAATCAAGTTCAATTGTAAAAATAACAGGGGATACACTAAGTAGTGAATATTCATTTAAAACGGGTGTTGAATATTTCCAAGTAATTACTGGAATAACGGTAAATGATTCAAGTGGTACTAGTTTCATTAATGGTAATGGAAACACTAGCATCATTTCAACACATATCCTTAACTTTAAACAAGAACTATGTTATGAACCAAAAGGTGATTCGTTTTTACAAGAAGTAATTAATCCAATTGCTGCTATTGGTAGTGCGTATAAAAAATATGACATTATCATTTTAAATAGGGGTGTGGATGTGTGGTCTAAACCACAAACAATAAAATATGATTTATCACGAATATTTGGTGATGCGTCATTTACTGATCGTGTATCGGTTGAAGGACAATTTTTAATGAATATTCCGATACAAAAAAACTCAGGTTCAGGACATTGGTATAATAATTATGCAACACCAGAATCACATACAACGCTTTATTCTACATCACCACTTTATCACCCACCTTTTGATTTTGTGGTAGGGGATGAATTTAGTTCTGTTACATCAACAACTATTAGGTTTTATTCATCATTAGATAAATCAACTTCATCATTTAAACCATCAAATAGTTTATCTACTTTGGGGTATTTCACTAATGGTGGTTGGGCTGATTCGGTTAGTGGTATTAACACCATTTATTGGAAATATCCTTCATTAAGACAGGGTATTGTTGAAGGTGGTTCATTAATTGCATCTGATGATGATACGTGTGATAAAAAGGATTTGATTAGTGATATATCAAATACTTCAGTTTATGCTCCTGCATATCATAAAACAAGTCCAAATTTGAATGTGACTATTAGTAAAGGTACATTTACCCATTGGGGTGAAACTATAACAAATGCAAAACTTGTGTTAAGATCTGATAGGTTACCAACATCAGATAAAACACAATTAAATAATAATAATTCATTTGCTTTACATCAAAATGATACCTTTGCTGCATATGTAGTTGCTGGTGTTGGTGGAATAAAAACAATTAATACTGCAATCGGGGCTACTGATACAACAAATAATGCGTTAAATATGTCGGGTGATACTCAAAGTTTTACTGATAATGTTTTGGGTTCATTTAGTTGTGAAGGTATGGTTCCTTTAAAATGTTATGAGTCATATACTGATTCAAATGGAAATCCAGCTATTAAGGTTATTGATAATTGTCCAGATAATATTGATCCTGTAAGGGTTAATGGTGGTTGTTACAAGTTAATTAATAAACCATATGTTGTAAGTATGGGTAATGACTTTACAAACTTTATAGAATGGAAAACGCGATTTAGATTTTTATTTGGTGCATGTCGTGGTGTTATATCACACACCTTCCAAAACAACTGGGTAAATGGTGTTGTCTATATGTTTAGTTTTAAAAAACAACTTATTTTAAATATTAAAGGGCAACCTAAAAAGTATAAATTTTGTGGTACTGAAGATTCAAGTTATCGTTCTGGACAAGGACCTATATATTTTGCGTCAGGTACAACCAATTCATTCTATTATCGTTCATCACCATATGATGGGACAAATTTTGTGGGACAAGTGGCACAAAAAGCAAGTTATTCAAACCCATCATATACCGATGCAAATTTATCGTTTACGGGTATGAATGATAGGAACTTATACTTCCCAACCACAATTATGGATTTAGGACCAAGAGATCAGTTTTTAAAAGAAATATGTTTTAATCCTTCATTTGATGGTTATTTAATTGATACAATAAAATCAACAACATTTAATGATACATCTGATATATTACAACTTGCGATGATATCAAGATTAATGAATTCAAGTTGGTTGAATGGGTTATTAAATTCTGGTGATGCGTCCATTAATAAATTATTTAGTAGAACTGATAACAGATTGGATGGTGATATTAGTCAAATGTTTAGTATAAATTCTGAATATGGTGTTGAACCATTTAGTGATGATAACTATAGTGACGTTGATTTATATGTTAATGTTAATGGTGGTGCTACTATGGGTATTTATTATTCGTCAAACACGATTAATAGGATTATGATAAGTCCTGGTATAACAACATTTGCAACCAATTTATATAATTATTATGGGTATCCTAAGTCACAAGAAGTACCTATGTATAAATGGATGAATAAGGACACATCAAGTATTTTTGGTAATGATACAAATGATTGGTTTACGACACCCCCTTATTATTCAGAGAAATATCAAGAACTTAATTTTGTGAATTATCAAAGTTTGTCGGCGCCTATTTCTGAATATTTTAACAATAACACAACAGGACAAAAGGGTTATATATACAATTCAAATACGGATGGGTTACCATCACCGACATTCCCACAAGGTTCATCTGATAAGTTTATTGTGGGTGCACCTTATCATTTTTATTTTGGGTTAAGGAAGGGTAAAAGTTCAATAAACAGATTCATAACTAAATATATATTAAACAAAGATGTTTAGTCAAAACGAAATAAGGATTGTATTAGGGTCGTTGAGGTATGCCACAAGTACCAATAAGGGTGTGTGGATTCAACCACCATTGATGCGTAGTAGTCGGGAATATGTTGAAGGTGATAGGACTATATTGGTTGATCAGCAAACTATTTTTGACAATGAACGACAAACAAGTGATATTTTTAGAATTGCTGGTAAAATTACAAATATAATTGATAATCAATTAAGTGGTAAGACAAGTTATGAACCCTTTAAAAATAATTTATATTATACAAACGCAATACAAAATGCTACAATTTCATTAAATAACCCAAATACATATTGGGAGGGTTATCCACAATATAATGAATTTGCCATTAGTAGAAATGAAGGTATTGATGGACATATACCATTTGTTAATAAAAGTTCAACAACATATAATTGGGCATTTTATTTAACATATCCATATTCAAGTACGACAACACAAAATATGTCATATACAAATCAAAGGTTTAATGTGACAAATAATTTTGTTTGTGGTAATGGTATACCATATGTGTTGACAACTGGTAGTACAAATGGTAACGGGTTGGTATATTTTTATTGTGGATGTGACCATAATTTAAAGGTGAATGATTATGTTGAACTATCAACACCTATTGATGGTAAAACTATATTTGTTGTTTATTCATTGGGTGATGGAACCTATGGTTCAGATAGTAATGTGTTTACGATATTTAATTTAAAATTTCCAGATTCTGATGTTCAAACGGGAAATAAGGGTACGTTTAAACGTATAACAGACATTTCTAATTCAGGTGAAACTAAATCAATTTATTATGTTAGATTACATAAGGTTATAAAAACACCAAAGGATTGTAATATTTCAAAGGCTGGATTTGAGAATAACCCATTTAGTGTAAAAAAGAAGTTTGAATATAAACAACTAACACCAAACCAAACAGAACGTACATCGGTTAAAGATGGTACACAGACATTCACATTTACTTTTGATTCAGATGTTAGGATTTCTGATTTAAAGGATAATAACAACAAACCAGTGACTGAATTAACCTTTACTATAATTAATAGAGGTTATATGGGTTGGTTTAATAAACCATATATAAATGATAATGGTATACAAACAGGTATTGATATTGGTTGGGAGTTTAACTTTTTAAATTCGGGCATTGATATATGGTGGAGTAAAAATCTAACATCAAATAAAGATAATATACCTGTTGGGGTTTATAATTATAACAACAATGGTTTTTATTATAATCAATATTTGAATGAAGGTGATATTATAAAGGGTGATTTTTGTGAATTTAATTATAAAGAACAAAGAGAATATGTATTATCAAAGATGGTACATAAATATTCGTTTAATGATACTTATTTTGTGGATGAATCTGATCCAAACTTACCATCAGGTTATTTATATAACCCACATCATTCAATAAAGATACGTGAATTTAGTGATTATTTAGAACAAGGAAGTAAGGAAATGGTAGATAATGTTCCTGGTTATGCTTGGTTTAGTGAAAACGATGATTTATGGTATTGGAGGGATTTATATAGTTATGGTTATATAGATAATGATGGTATTGGTGTGGATTACCCATTTATTAATGGTTCACACTACCCATTTAGTAGTGTATTATTTTTACAATACCCAATTAATAGAAATATTAACATAAATGCTAACAATATGGCAAAAATAACAAAAGACGATTGTGAATAATTATTATAGGAACATAAAATCACCTAATGGTTCTTCATTGAATATACCCATTGAAATGACATTTGATAATACGGGTAGGGAAGATGGTATATTAGAATTTGAACGTGATGTATTAAAGGAACTTTTAAATGGTATTGATGATTTTGAAACTACTAAATTTGCAAATTCACCATACCCGACAGACACAACCAAAACGGATTTGAATTATGAATTTAATTTTTTAGATCCAACAAAAAATATCACAGGTGCGACATCATCTGATTGGGCATCAACTTATAATAATGCGACGTTTACTGATGGTGAAGTTTATTTTAATTCAAATTCCTTTAAAAATAGTTTCTTTAAAATAGATTTGTATGATACAAAAAGTACAACCAACCAACGGGCTTATATTAGTGTGATATTACCAACACAACAAGGTTTAACAGATACAGGTGCTCTTGGACCGAATTTGGTTACAATAAAAAAACCCACATTCAAACTTGATTATGTTGGTGCAGACAAAGAAGGGTTTTTTATATATTGGTTAAAGGAACGTGATTATATAGATATAAGTGAATTTTATATTAGTGCTAAGTTTTTTAATGGTAAAACAGGACAGTTTGTAAGATTTATGAATGAACCACAATCAATATTCAATGGTACTGATAAATTTAATTTTGATAAGAGCAAATACTTTTATTATAAGATAAAATTAGATTATTCCAATTATGAATATAGTATTTACAAAGAAGATGTACAAACAAATGGTAGTGTTATTTTAAATAGAATTGGTGATTCAACAACACCCATAAAATGGTATGAATATATTAATCCATAATGAATGAAATAAAATATAGCATAAGGATATCACCTGAAGTGTTAAAGAGTGATATTGTCACAGAAACTTTTAGTGGTGATACTGGGCTTGATACCTTTGGTTTATACACAGGTATGACATCTATTTTAAGTGGTGATAGTGGTAGTTCATTTTTAACGGGACTTACTATACCAATTATGTTCACACAAACAATAAATGATATTGGTATATATAGTGAATTTGATGGGGACATATTACAAAAAGATGTGGTTGCTAATTTTTTATATTCGGCAAATACACAATCACCTTATGATGTGTATGTCTACAACACGTCAGGGGATTTTAGTATATCTTATTTAACATTTAGTAAATTTTATGTTGATTGGGGTGATGGTACTAACACACAAGAAATAAGTAACCAACCCTTGTTACATTCATACTTTAATACACCATCTGATTATACTATCACCTTCTCTGGGGTTAATAGTTGGGGTACTGCAATAATACAAAAAGAAATATCATTACCACAAACAGGGGTTACTATTAATAACCTTGAAGGTAAGGTAACACTAATACCCCAAGGTGGTATGTGGTCGGGTATACCAACAAGTTATGATTTTATTTTTACTGGTGATTCTAAAAATGATTACCAATCACAAATATCAAGTTCATATGTTAATGTACCATTTATTGTGTCTGGGTTCACTAAATCTAGATTGATTGATTTAAAAAGGTATGGTCCTGAGCCATATACTATTGGTTATCAATTTTTTAAAAATAATGAACTTTATGGACAAGTGGACGAATTTAATGTTGATTATACAGCTTACACCATTAATAGTGTAAAATACTATGATTTTGTTAATGGAACCACTTTTTATACTATGGATAGTTCAGGTTTTACTACTAATGACTTATTATTAAGTAAATTAACAAAAAATGAAATGTTATTAGATTTTGTTTTTGATCCTGAAGTGCAAAGTGATGTGTTTATTGAACGGGGTAAATACACAGCATTTGAACCATTACAACGATTGGGTGAGGTTGATAACATTGGTGATCTTGTTAGGTATGGGTACAACTACTATAAAATAAATTCAGTTTAAAAAAAACGAATATAAACTATTTATAAAATAAAAAAATGGCACTTGGCGTTTACGGCATAACAAAACCTGCGGATATATCACCTGAAGATGTTGATATATTTCTTCATTATACAACATCCAGGGATGTGACAGATAACTTTACATTAAAAAAATTAAATGCACCAAATATATTGACACCATATTTCCATAATTCAAATACTGGTGGAAATGCAAATGTTGAAATATTAGGTGGGTTATATAATTTAAAGTTACCTGTAAGTGAATTTAATAAATTGGGTATTTATACCCTTATGATACGTCCTGCTGAAATAAGAACTTTAATCAATGATTGTGGTGTATTATCGGCATTACCTAATGTTAAAGGTATTGTTATTGATATTAATCAGGTACCGGCACAATTTAGAAATAAGTTTGTTAATCAGGGATTAGTAGGTTTTAGAATTGAATATTTAAATAACGACGGAACTAAGATACCTAATTTTTTTAGGATTGTAACATCTTCCTTCTATTGTGAACCTGTGGTTAGTGATCAAACAAACACATCACAAAAATCTATTAGATATCGTTATGTTGATAACCCAACTGATTTAATGTTTTTAACATTATCACCATCGGCATCACCATCTAATAAACCAAGTGCTACACCATATATTGGACAACCTAATCAAAATATTATTGTTACAAATACATTTTTTAATCCAATAACAATTGATATTCAAATGGCTGAACATGATATTGATACGTTAGCAATCGCTTTATATGGTAACCAAACTAAAAGTATTGAAGATGGTATCTACACACTTTATGATAGTTCAGGTAACATATATAAACAATATAACTTATTTGAGATTAGAGACAACTTCAATGAATTATTGTTTGAAGTTAGACAGGATCGTGGTACTAACATTGATTTTAGTAAAAACTTTACAAATATTATTAGTTAATGGCTAAAATAAAATATTCATATCCACCCACACCTCCCGTAGGTTCTGAAACTCCATTTAACGGTGTTGTTGGTTTACAAACAACCGATGGTGGTGGTTTGACATTGGGTAATTTTGAATTTACTTATTCATTATACGAGAAGGTTAATAGGAAATTTGATCAAGGTATATTCTCTAAAAAATTTAACTTAGAGAATTTAGAAATAGATGATATAGAACAAACAAAAAAGATTATACAAAAAAACTTCCAAGTTTACCCTAATTTTGATATTTCACAAGTTACTAGTTTTACACTATATGGTTCATTACAAAAAAGGATAGCATCATCTATTACTAAAATTATTAACTATTTCCCTGCAGCGTTAGAAGTAACTAACACTACTTTATCACTTACAACGGGATTAACCGCAACTAATATTGTTTATAATCCAATTGAAGATTTAACAACATTGGAAGTGAATATGCCATTTGCAAGAAACCCATTTGAAATAGATTATAGTGTAAATGCTGCAAGAAACATAGAAGTTAGACCAATGTCGGTTTCACCATATAGGGATTTAACCAATAGTTTTGAACAATATTCACTATATGTTGGGAATTTAGATACTGAATATAATATATTAGATTTAGAACCAACAGAAGAAGTGGGTAGTGGTTATATGTATATGATGGTTAAAGGTAATCCATTCTCTGGTTATTCGTCATCAACAACTACATTACTTATTAAACCAAACAATTTAAAAACACAAGAAATATTAAATCAAGATTTTGATGAGGTTGAAAGATTTATACTTAATACAAATGTAAGTCCTAAGTACACATCAACATTTAAATACCCTGAATATACTGATAGTGGTGATTATGTAACCAAGGTTAAAAAATTAACATGGAATCTTGATGGATTATGGAATTTAAATATTAGAACAAGTGCCTTTGATACTTATTTGGATGATTTAAATAATATTTGTCAAAAGATAGATGATTATAGTACCAATTTAATTTCAAGGTTTTTGGTTACGGGTTCATTGAAGGAGTTTGATACACCCGATCAACGAATGGATAAGGTACTTCAATTATATGGTAGAAGTTTTGATGAGGTTAAGAAGTTTATTGACTCTTTAGCTTTTATGAATTCTGTTAATTACAGACCACAAAATGATATACCATCACAATTGTTAACAAATTTAGCTCAGACATTGGGTATTGAAACTAATATTTCACCTATTAATAATGAAGAACTATTAAATTCGGTATTTCAAACAGACAACAAAAAGATTTATTCGGGTGTTGCACAAGATCCAACACCATCTGAATTGAATTATCAATATTATAGAAACGTAATACTTAATTCGGCATATATGTTTAAAACTAAAGGTACAAGACAATCTTTAGAATATATTATGCGTTTTATTGGTGCCCCTGAAGCGATAACGGAATTTAATGAAGTTGTTTATTTGGCTGATTCAAAAATTAGTGTTGATGATTTTAATGAATCTATTGCTAAAATATCAGGAGGTACTGTATATGTTGAATCACCGGTATTGGATCCACTTAATACATTTAATATTATGGGGGTAACCTATACTGGATTTACAACAAATGGTTCCGTACAAAATAATCCATTTCGTTTTGTTGATTATGCGATATCGGATGATGGGTTTCCAAAAACACCAGCATCAACAGAAGATTATTTCTTCCAAAAAGGTGCGGGGTGGTTTGAAACAACACCAAAACATCGCTCACAACAAGAAATTGATTTTAAAAATTCAAATTTAAATCAAAATGTTCCAAATGTTGTTACTAAATTAAAACCATTTAATTTTGGGCAGGACTTCTTAGAACGTTATACTAAATTCCCTTTTATGAATGAAGGGTATACTATTACCAAAGTTTATGATAACCAAAAATCATGGTCATCATCAGATATTGGTGTTAGGTCTAACAATTCTAATTTTAATGGTGTCAACTATAAAGTTAGTGATGAACGTTTAATTATTAACTCAAAAAATATAGAATTAAATATAAACGTTGGACAAGGGTTGGTTTATGATGTTTGGGATATGTCAGTTAAATATAATTACCCAATACCTAATTCAGGTTTAACATCACCTTATCCTTATCCTGGGAATATTGATTGGACATTTATCAATCCAAAACCAAAAGAGAAGTCGTTTTTTGAATTTGCTCAAACATTCTATAATAATTTTATAAATGTTAGAAATAGACAAACAATAACTGATGGTAAAACAGGTGGGTATCCGACTTTACAATCTGTGTATTGGAAATACCTTCAATCTGAACAAACAATAGGTATACCATCTAATCAGTTTACATATCAAAAAATGATTGATTATAGTTTAGGGTTGGGTGATCATTGGCAGCGTTTATTGGAACAAGTAGTACCGGCAACCACATTATGGTTAACAGGACAAAAGATGGATAATTCAATATTCCATAGACAAAAGTTTGTATGGCGTAGACAACGTGGTTGTTCATTTATACAAGTTGAATGTATACCTTGTGAATATAACGGACAATTATTTGCTTATGATTGTATAGATCAAACTTTAACCTGTGAATTTGATATGGGTAAAGTTAGTAAAATTTTGGCAGTTTTAATACAAAAAGCGATAAAAAATGGTGAATATAATCCTGAAACGTGTGATTTTAATTCTGTGGTAAGTAATTGGTTTATTGATTGTCGTTTGGATGATGAAATACTGGTTCAAGAACCATTCTATACGGGGTATGGTAGTAATGATAAACCAACATATAGTCAAGTAATGGATGCTATTGATGATAAATTGGTTAAATTATATCAACACGGATTGAATTATTATTTCTCTGGAAATAAATTAATCGTTAGTAATTCAACATGTTACGACGACTTTACAAATAAAAGATTATACCTAAATATTGGTATAGATATACAAATATATTGTGAATAATGGCTTGTATTAGTGGTTTTACCATAGGTGGATATTATAATTATATTGATTGTTGTGGAAACAATCAAACGGGACTATCTGCAGGTTTACAAGATGTTTGTGTTGATGTCGCTTATTCAGGGACGGCAATCGGGGTTATCTTGGATTCAGGTTCAACATGTACTATTGATTGTAATCAAGGACCTTTAAGTTATAACTTCCAAGTAACAGGTATTTGTTCTGCTGCTACGGGTTCTGTTATAATAAATTCATTTGGTGGTATACCACCATATACTATTGATCCGATAACACCTGAAGGTAGTGGGTTAAGTGCACAAACAAGTTCAACACCGATAACATATACTGGTTTAACTGGTGGTACTTATGTGTTTAGAATGAATGATTCATTGGGTTTACAAAACAATGAATTATATATAAATGTAAACATTTCTGATTGTTTTGTTGCCGAAATAAATAATGTAAGCGGGACAACCTGCGGGTTAGATAATGGGTATTTTAGTGTTTCGGCATCTTCAACATCAAGTCCTTACACTATTTTATTATATAAGGATGGTACTTTAAATCAATTCAATACTACTAACACTTTACCATATGAATATACTAATTTAGGTAGTGGAATATATTATGCAGACATTTATGATTATGGATATTCAACTGCCAAAACAGAGAATGTGGTTATTAGTGGTAGTACGGGTGTTGACTTTGGTTTTTGGAAGGTTAATACATCAACCTGTGTTATTGATCAAGGTAAATTAGCAGTCACAGGAATAACAGGAAACCCACCATATAGTTATTTGTGGAATAATGGGGAAACAGGACAATTAATAACAGGTTTAACAAAGGGGACATATTCATGTACTATAACTGATAGTTTAGGTTGTGAAACCACTAAAAGTGAAATAATTGGTGAAGCTGATCCATTAGGTGTTGGACTTATAAGTTCTACTAATCCTTCTTGTTTTTTATCTGATGGTACATTATCCTTCACTATAACAGGTGGAACTAGACCACTTTATTATTCATCAACAACAAGTCAGATTGGGTATACTTTTGGTGATACGTTTACTATCACAGATTTAAGTACTGGTTCATATGGTGTTAATGTTAGGGATGCTAATTTTTGTGAACTTAACCTAACGGGATTTGTTTCACCAAAAAATGGATTTGATGTTGTTAATACTGTGATTAATAATTCTAATTGTAGTCAGAATAATGGTAGTGTTTCTGTTGAAATTGCAGGTTTAAGTGGTTTTTATAGTTATGCATTATCAGGACAAAACACTGGTGATGTTTATTTAAATACAAGTCAAAATCAATCTTATAGTTTTAACAATCTTAAAAATGATAGTTACTTATTAATTATATCAGGTTCTGGAAATGATTGTGTGTATGTAAATTCTGTAAGTGTTAATTCAGAACAAAAGTTTAGTGTAAGTGCAACAACTACTGGTTCTACATGTGGTGAACAAAATGGAGTAATACAAGTTCAGGTTAGTTCGGGTTATACTGGTGTGCTTGATTATATTTTAAGTAACGGACAAACACTTATTAACACATCACTTACATCATATACATTTAATAATTTAAGTAATGGTATATACACGTTAAAAGTGGTTGATGAAGATGGATGTGAAATATCACAAGAAATAAATTTAATATCAGAAGGTAATTTAGTTACAAGTATAAAAACCACTAATTGTACAAATGGTAATAATGGAGTTGCTCAGGTGGTTATTTACCAAGGTGAACCGACATTTACTTATGAATGGTCTGATAATGTACCTGGCACCCAAACAGGGTCCACAGTGACAGGATTAACATCGGGTGACTATGAAGTTGTAATAACTGATAGTAATGGGTGTAAAAATTACCAAAAATTCAACATTATATGTGAATCGGTTTTGGTTCAAAACTATGAAATATATACACTATGTGAAGATACTTTTACAACAACAACAGGTAATAAACGTGGTTTTGGTGAAATGTTAAATGAAGGGTTTATTGATATTACTTCAGGGTATACTGATTGCTATTTTAGTTCAGCTACATTTACTTGTAATGTAAACATCAATGGTTCGGCACATACACAAACATTCTACACGGCAACAACATTAAATGATGTACCTGAAGATACTGATTGGATAACAACAATTGAAGGTGTGTTATCAAGTATTAGTGAAGTTGGGACATATAGTATTGATGTGTTAAATAATAACTTACAAGTTAAGTCTAATTGTAATGGTGATGAAGATCCATTAGGGGGTAAATCAATTTCAATAGGGCTTACTATAACATATGATGTTTATTGTTTGGAACCTGCGTGAGTGATGTAACACAAATAGTAACAATATCAGGAGTGACAGGTGGTGTTGCTCCTTTATCTTTTTATATATGCGATGAGAATGGAAACAATTGTTCATACATTGGAAGTAGTGGGGGCACTTATACAGCATCTACGTTTTATACTACGGCAGACACCTTAATGATTAAGGTTGTGGATTCTGTGGGTTGTATGTATTTTACTATCGTATCATGTCCAATAGATACGTGTATAATCTTAACAGAAGATGGATTTGGTTTAGAAACCGAAGATGGGTTTACCCTTGTTTTTTGTGATACTTAATATTTATTTTATATGATAATTGAAATAACAGGTGTAACAAGTGGACAATCACCCTATGATGTATTTTTATGTAATACTGGGGGTACATCTTGTTTTTATATATCAGGAAATACAACCATTCCACCAACAATTTATATAGACCCCAACAACTATTTCCCAAATGAGGATACCCTAATGGTTAGAATAATTGATTCTAATGGGTGTGTGTTTGAAGAAATTGAAGATTGTAGTTCGGGTACTACGGGTAGTTGTGTTTGTTATGAATATCAAATTTTATGGGGTAGACCTGGTGTGATTAGTTTCAGTTATGATCCGTGTTGTCCAAGTGGTACTACTATTACCACAACACAATATTACCCGACTAATTATAAATTCTCATCGTCAACAGAGCCTGATGTATTTGTTGAATCAAGGGGTGTTAGTTTATATAGGATTAAAACTGTTTGTCCTTGTTAGATTAAACGTTTAACTTTACCTTGTAATATTAAGTTATCAATAAAATTACGTTCCCATTCATCATCATGTTCTTTTGGTTTTTTAAATGGACTATTAATCCAATAATGGTGTTTTGAACTTTTATCTTTGGCAAAGTTATCAAACCCGATTATTGTAATTTGATCATAAATGTTATCCAATAACCATTTAGTTACAAGTATACCACTTGAAGGTAAAAGTACCTTAGTATCTTCCTTTTTTGATTCTGATTGTATGGTTTGTCTTAAGTTATTATAATAAGATAGTGGTATCCTCCATAATTTTTGTGGTGTGTAAGCAGGTAGTCCATTCTCTCCGTGTGTGTAAATCACCTTTTGTGGTCGGTTATCATCATCCATAGGTAAAAGTCCACGTCCAAAAGTGGACCAAATGGTGGTTTTTGTTCCTGTATATTCCTCAAATCCAGATATTGCACATTTATTAAACCGAACAACTTCATCAAATGAATCTATGATGTGTCCTAATTTATCATACATAATAGAAGGTCCATTTCCTACTAAAATGCATGTACCATTTTTATCTAATTCTAAAGGATTAGTATTAACCATTTTGGATTTTTTTAAAAATAATAAGGTAAATGTTTAATAAAATGAACTTTTAATTATTTATTTAATAAAGCGAATTTTTAAATGGCTGATATAATTTTAAGTAGTTGTTGTTATAACCAGTTGGTATATAGTGCCACATCATGGTCATATAGTACAACTCCATCACTTACATTTCAAATAACAGGTGATACAAATATATATGATGGTTGTTATACCATAGTAACAGGTGTAACTGCACTTGGTTCATTTGTGTTTGATGGTGTTGCGACATCAACAACAGATTGTGATGATCCGTTATGTGATGATTTATGTTGTGGTGATGAAATATGTATTTCCACTAATGTGGTTGCATATTCAGGTTATGATGGGAATTATGTTGTAAGTGGAATCACTAATGGTTATCCTTGTTGGACAGGGGGTACAACACCTGGGGTGTTATATTATACAGGAACTAAATGGTGTTTAAGTACATCTATTGGTGGAAGTTGTGACTTTTTTGGTCCTGAACCAACCACATCTACGTGTCCTGATTTAGATAGTTCGGTAATGAATTTTGGGGTTTGTCCAACACCGACACCGGTTGTTGACCCATGTTCATCCTTGAGTTTTGATGTGTTGTTGGAATGTCAAATACCTACACCAACTCCAACCCCTACTCCTACGCCAACACCTACACCGACTCCGACTCCGACACCTACACCTGACATATGTTCGGGGTTTACGATTGATGTTAGTGTAGTTGAAGTATATACGCCAACACCTACACCGACACCAAGTCCAACACCTACACCACCTGTGGTTGTTGTTCCATCAGCGGATACTGTTACATTTGTAATTGATAGTGGATTATTTGTGTGTACAACGGTTAAAGAGTTGGTTGATTGTCAAGATGGTACATTATATTATGTTCAAGGTGATATTTCATATAGTGGTACTTCAATAACAACTGGTACTACATTCCTTGTAATATTCTATGGTAGTTCATCAAATCAAATACAATGTGTAACATATAATAAAGATGTTTATTTCACATCACCAAATAGAAGTGTTGTTGAAGTGTTAGATGTGTATAC
>JACCDP010758843.1_pt1 | contig 23149 bp, 14 predicted proteins | sample 7445841 | NCBI WGS metagenome assembly JACCDP01 (sample SAMN15323441, study PRJNA562643) | freshwater metagenome | isolation source: river surface water | place: USA:Blue River Watershed | collected 2017-08-17
CCGCCACATAGCCGCCCAGACCGAAGTACACCGCATGGCCGAACGAGAGCAGGCCGCCCTGGCCTAGCAGGGTGTTGTAGCTCAGGGCGAACAGCACCGCGATCAGCATCTGGTTGAGAATCCCCACACTCAGCACCGAATCGAACACCAGGGGCAACCCCCCTAGCACCACCGCCGCTGCTGCCCAGACTGTGCGACTGCCCATGTTCAGTCCTCCCGGTTGCCGGCCAGCCCGGCGGGGCGCAGGAGCAGCGTCAGCACCAGCAGCAGGTGGGGCAGCAGCGGCGCCACCTGCGCCAGCGTCAGGCGCCAGAGATCGCGCAACGGGTGCTCCGGCGGGAAGCTCAGGCCCAGCAGAGTCAGCACATCGGCCATGCCCACGGACGAGGCGATGACCCAGGACTGCAGCAGGCCGATCAGCAGGGCGGCCACCAAGGCACCGCCGAGCGAGCCCAGCCCGCCGATCACCACGATCACGAACACCAGACTGCCCAGGCTCGCCGCCATGCCCGGCCAGGTGCCGAGCACCGGTCCCGCGATCACGCCGGCGAGCCCGGCCAGTCCTGTGCCCACCCCGAAGGCCAGCATGAAGAGGCGCGGCACGTTGTGCCCGAGATTCGCCACCGTCTGCGGGTGAGTGATGGCCGCGCGCAGGATCAGGCCGTAGCGCGTGCGGGTCAGCCCGGCATACAGCCCCGCGAAGATGCCCAGGGAGAGCAGCAGCATGAAGGCGCGCCAGGCGGGGAAGTCCTGGCCGAGCAGGGTGAACAGCGGAAAATCCAGCAGCGCGGGCACGCGAAAGTCCTGAGTTGCCCGGCCCCAGACCAGCTGCACCAGTTCCTCGATCAGAAAGGCCAGGCCGAAGGTGAACACCAGCTCAGCCACCGGACCGTGGCGGTGCACATGGCGCAGGCCGTAGCGCTCGACCAGTGCCCCGAGCGCCCCCGTCAGCAGCGGGGCCAGCAGCAGGGCGGGCCAGAAGCCGAGGGCCTGACTCAGGGAGAAGGCGAAGTAGGCCCCCAGCATGTAGAAGCTGGCGTGCGCGAAGTTGAGCACGCCCATCATGCTGAAGATCAGGGTGACGCCGCTGGCCAGCATGAACAGCAACAGGCCGGTCACGAGTCCGTTGAGCGTCGCGAAGAGCAGGGCGTCGGCCATGGTCGCCGGCTCAGGGCGCGGGGCGCTGCATCTGGCAGCTGGACGGCGTCAGCGTGGCTTCCAGCGGCGTGGTGTGGACGGTGCGCAAGCCAAAGCCCGAGCGATCCAGGTCGAACTCGATGCCCTCGTCGGTGTGCACCGAGACATGCAGCGGCGCGAACAGCTGATGGTCCTGCGGGCGCATCCAGATCTGCTCGCCGGTCATCGTGGTCATGCGGCTGTCCTCCAGCGCCAGCGCCACCTGCAGCGGGTCACTGCTGCCGGCGGCCTCCATGGCCTGCACCAGCATCATCAGCGTGTTGACCAGGCGCGGCTGGGTCACGTTCAGGTCCGGGTGGGCCGCCTCGAACGCCCGGGTGAAGTCGCGTCGCTCGTCGCTCGGGAACGGATTGGCGTGGTCGTTGTGGATCATGTGGATGCGGTTCCTGCCCGCCTCGCCGAGCGTGCGGGTGATGCCGTCGTAAGCGGCGTAGAAGGTGTAGACCGGCAGGTCGAGGCCGGCGTCGGCGATGCCGCGCGCCAGGGCCACCATGTCGGCGCCCCAGTTGCCCGTGACCACCGCATTGGCCCCGGAGGCCACGATCTTGCTGATGTAGGGCGTGAAGTCCTTCACCTGGCCGATGGGGTGCAGCTCGTTGCCCACCAGCTGCAGGTCGGCGCGCCGGGCCGGCAGCAGACGTGCGGCGGCGGCCCCCACGGCCTGCCCGAAGGAGTAGTCCTGACCGATCACGTAGACGCGGGTGATGGCCGGGTTGGCCGCGATGTGATCGGCCATCACCGCCATCTTCATGTCGGCATGGGCGTCGAAGCGGAAATGCCAGAAGCTGCAGGCGTCCTCGGTCAGCACCGGGTCCACGGCGGCATAGTTGAGAAACAGCACGCGTGACTCGGGGTTGCGCTCATTGTGGCGCTCGATGCCGGAACTGAGCGCGCTGGCCACGGCCGAGCTCTGACCCGAGATCACGAATGGCATGCCCTCGCTGATGGCGCGGCGCAGCTGCAGCTGGGCATCGGCCACGGCGGCCTTGTTGTCCAGCGCCACCACTTCCAGTCGGCGACCGCCCAGCACGCCGCCGCGGCTGTTGTAGTAATGCTCGGCCGCGAAGCTCAGCACGCGGTAGGCGCTGTTGCCCGTGGCGGCGAAGCTGCCTGACTGCGGGTCGATGAAGGCGATGCGGATGGGTTCCTGCGCCACGACCAACGGGCTGAGCAGGGCGCTCAGCCCGAGGCTGGCGGCAAGGGCGATGCGCCGCAGGGCGGCGGGGGGCATGCGTGTCATGAATTGTCTGTCTCTAGGGTGGCGGGACCGCTGTCCCGCTGCAGGGGGTGGCTGAGGGGCTTGGCGCCCGGATAGCACACTTTATCAGCAATGAAAGTTTACGAATGATTAATATTTGATCAATTTGGCGTGCCACAGCCAGGTGTTCTCTCTGCGCCAGCGCGGCCCGCGCAGGCTGGCAGGGGGGGCTTTGGCTGAAAGTTGATCAAATTTTGACCTGCATCAAGCCAGCGCGCGATCGTCCCGCCCAGGGCAGGACGCTCCCCGCGCGACTTGGCATAGTGGATTCAGGCACTCAACACTTACCGAGGAGAGACGTGATGGCATACGCATGGCAAACGACTGACGCAAGCAAGCGCAATACCGGAGGCAGCCGCCTGATGCTGCTCGCCGCTGCGCTGGCCACGCCCATGCTGGCAGTGGCGGCGCCAGTGGATCTGGTGGCCTCCGGGGAGTGGATCTTCTACGCCTCGGGCGGCGTCCTGGGCGGCACGCTGACCGTTGGTGACAGCGTCGGGTACGACACGGCCGACGTCGACCGCGATCTGAACCACTACAACGCCTGGTTCGGCACCGGCGCCACCACCGGACAGGGCGTGGACTATGACGAGGCCATCACGGCGCTGGATTTCACGCCGCCGCTGTCCATCACCTGGACGGGATGTTTCCCCGCCACCCGCTATGGCTACAACAACATCTTCGTAGGCCGTCGCAACACCGAGTTCAAGGGCGCGACCGGCAGCAAGCTCTACCCGATCAATCAGGAGTTCGGCTTCACCCAGCGCTGGGACTATTCAGGCTTGAACACCATCGTCACCACGGGCAGTCGCACCGATGTGCAGGCGGTGAGTGCGGCCAGCCTCAACAGCAGCCAGAAGTATTGCGGCGATTACCGCATCGACCGGTCCGATGACGTGGTAGACTTCTACTTCAACGGCACCAAGGTGCGCACCCAGACCTACGCCTATCAGGGCCCGGTCGCCATTCTCGTGCGCTCCTTCGATCTGTCGCACACCATCACCGCCATGCAGGTCACGGCTGCAACGGTGGGCGGGCAGAAGCCGGCGAAGGACCCGGGCATGGCCAATGTGTTCGGCGCCAATGTGGTGGGCGTGATGGTGGAGGAAGGCACGGGCAAGCGCACGCCGCTGGACGGCAGCAACACCGCCATCGCGGGCGACGTGAATTTCGTGACGCGGGACGACGGGCGCCTCGTGGCGCGCGTGGCCGGCAGCGGCGCGGCCCAGGGCGTGGCCTTCCGCTATGACGTGGACTACGACATGGTCAGCGGCAATCTCACTGGCACGGTGACGGACAACACCAGCAATGCCTCGCGCCCCATCGTGTTCCGCGACAAGGGCAACCTGACCTGGGGCGCCGCCATCTCCGCCGGCAGCGGTCGCAGCAGCACCGGCGCCGCCACGAACTACGATCTGGAATTCGACGTGGTGCTGCCGCCCGAGTCCATCAAGGGCGGCACCAAGTTCCCGCCCGGCGGACGCTTCCTGGTGAATCTGTCGCAGACTCAGCCCATCAGTGTGCCGGTGCAGATTCCGCTGCTGAGCTACAACAACACCTTCTCCTAGGCCATCGTCACTGAGGGCGAGATGGTGGTGACCATGGTGCCAAGCGGCGCCGGGTTCCTGCTGTCGGGCAATGTGGAATGGGCGTTCCGCATGGATCCGCCAATCAGCTTCAACACGCAGTACACGCCGCCGATCTCGATTCCGGGCTTCTCCATTTCCCCGGTCACCCTCAGCGCCACCGTGGACCCGAGCGGGCGCTTCTCCGGGGCGCTCACGGGCAGCACGGCGCAGAACAATCTGCGTTTCACCGGCAACTGGTCGGCAGTGAACAGTGATGGCACCACGGCGGGCGGCACGCTGGACATGCCGATTCCGCTGGACCCGAAGACAGGCGATGTGCCGGCCACGGCCACGCTGACCATCCAGGGTGTGGTGCGGCTCTCGGTGAGTGGCATTCCGGCGAACATCCCGGTGACGCCGCCGAAGTCGGTGTCGTTCTCGCAGCAGGTGCAGGTGCCGTTGAACTTCCAGCCACAATGAAGGATAAAGCGGGGGCACAGACACGTCAGTGCAAGGCGTCTCTGCCCTCGTTTTCTGACCGCGTTTGCCCTGCCTCCGGAGAAAGTCAGTCGTGTCCTTGAATATCCTTGTGTTTCTGGGCTCCGCCCGCGCCAGCACTCCTCCCAACCCTGTCCGTCTGGGTTTGCGCGTGGCCCGGGCCTGCCTGGCACATCTGCAGCAGGAAGGCCACAAGGTCACCCTGGTCGACCCGCTGGACGTGCCCCTGGACCCGGTGTTCAAGCCCCATTTCTCCTTCAGGAAAGGGCAGGCGCCGGCGGCGCTGGATGCTCTGGCCCAGCAGATCGCCGCTGCAGATGCGTATGTCATGGTGTCGCCCGAGTACAACCACAGCATGAGCCCGGCCCTGGCCAATCTGCTGAACCATTTCGCCAGTTCACTGTTCGCCTTCAAGCCCAGCGCCATCGTGACCTACTCGGCCGGGCAATGGGGTGGGGCGCGGGCGGCCATGGGCATGCGGGCGTATCTAGGGGAGCTGGGCTGCCTGCCTGTCTCTGCCATGGTTCATCTGGCTAAGGCACAGGAAATCTTCCAGGAGGATGGTCAGTATGCCGACGGCGTCAACGCCGAGGCCTGGCATGGCTTTCTCGGGCGCTGCTTCACCCAGCTTGACTGGTGGGGGCGCGCGGCGCAGGCACAACGCCAGCGGGAGCCGTCGCCCACGCCGGCATTTCGCGCAACACCCGCGCAGCGCAACGCACCTGCGCAGGCAGCGGATGGCTGAGTTTGTCCTGTCCAGGGGGCTTGAGCCCTGTGCTCACTGTGACACTCCTCGCAGAATTGCTTGCCTCTGCCTCGAACTGTCAACTGAAAGCGCTTTCTCGTGTTAGTCTGCCTGCCACCGGAATTCGCCGGGACGCTTTCCTGCAGACACGCTCAGAGAGTCACCGCCATGCCCAAGTTCTCCACTGCGCTACAGCAGCGCCTCGAGGCGCTGTGCCTGCTGTTCTTCGCCAGCCTGTTGCCGACACTCGCCGTTCATGCGGCCAGCGGCACCTCGCTGCCCACCTATGTGCATCCCGTGCTGCAGATTCCGCGCGTGGATGTCGAAGGCTATGGCGCGATCAGCCTCAGCCTGGTACTGGAGGACGAGACGAGCCTGCGCTTCGCCATCGCCTCGGCGGTGCCGGCTGCTGCCGGGCTGGAGCCAGGCGCCACCTTCACGCTCAGTGACGGCCTGCTGCAGATTCCCACCGTGAAGGCCGGCACGCAGTTCTACTCCTTGCGGCTGCAGCGGCTGCCCGGCGACCTGTTCCAATTGCTGGCGGCAGAGGACGTCGTGCTGCCCGGGCAGCTCGACTACGCCGCCCAGTGCGCCGGCTGTCACGGTGCCGACGGGCTGGGCGGTGCCGTCGGCGTCAGTCTGAAGAACTGCGTGAACTGCGGCTCCCTCGCCAGTCTGGAAAGCAAGATCGCCAGCACCATGCCGCTGGGCAATCCGGCGGCCTGCACGGGGACTTGCGCGAGCACGGTCGCCGCCTATGTGCTTGCTGTGTTCAACGGCACCACGAGCACTGGCGGCGGCACGGCCATGGCTGCCATCGAGGAGCTGCCACTGGACGCCACGCTGCGCAACGCCGCCCTGCAGCTGGTCAGCCGGCTGCCCACGGCGCAGGAGCAGGCGCGCGTGGCCGCCGAGGGCGAGGCCGGTCTGCGCGCCGTGCTCGATGGCATGATGACGGAACCCGCGTTCTACCACCGGTTGTCCGAGATCTTCAATGACTGGCTGCTGACCAATCGCTACCTTTCCACCAACGGCGGCGAGGCCGCCATCCAGCTGATGCGCCGCTACCCCAATGCGCGCTGGTACGACCCCGGTGTCGCCAATCGGGGCAGCGACTACGTGACCCTGCGCAATACCACCAACGACAGCGTGGCGCGGGAGCCGCTGGAGCTGATCAATCATGTGGTGCGCAACGACCTGCCCATGACGCAGATCCTCACCGCCGACTATGTGATGCTCAATGGCTACTCCGCCAAGAGCTATGGCGCGGACACCTCGATCTTCAGCAATGAATGGGATGCCACCGAGTTCCGTCCGGTGAAGCTCAACGGCGTGCCCCATGCCGGCATTCTCAGCTCGCTGATGTTTCTCAACCGCTACCCCACCAGTGCCACCAATCGCAATCGCGCGCGCTCGCGGGTAGTGTACGACCTGTTCCTGGACGTGGACATACTGGCGCTGGATGGCGCACGCCCCGACGGCACCGCCGTGGATATCAGCAGTCCGGCACCGACCATGGAGAATGCCGACTGCGTGAAGTGTCACAGCCTGCTCGATCCAGTGGCGTCCTCGTTCCAGAACTGGAACCTGGCCGGCAACTTCGTGCGCGCCCGCTCGTGGTACGCCGACATGTTCCGGGCCGGCTTCAACGGCACGGCGTTCCCGTCGACTTCCACCCAGGAGCCGCTGCAGTGGCTCACTCAGCGCATCGTGCAGGACGCGCGCTTCGATGCGGCCATTGTGCGCCTGGTCTACACCGGGCTCATGGGGCAGGAGCCGCTCGATGCCCCTGGGCCTGATGCCACAGCCGCCGAGACCGAGGCCTGGCAGGCAGAGTCCGCGCATCTCGACGAGATCCAGGCGCGCTATGTCGCCGCCAATCGCACCCTCAAGACCCTGGTGAAGGAGGTGGTGCTCAGCCCCTACTGGCGCGCCGACACCCTGAACGACGCGGCCCAGGGCGTGGTGCACGCCGCCACGGGCCCGGCCAGGCTGCTGACGCCCGAGATGCTGCATCGCAAGCTCAATGCCCTGTTCGGCTTCGAGTGGCGCGGCTCGCTCAACAGCTATGCCACCAGTCGCAATGTTCTTGCCACCGCACGCCTGTTGGACAGCCGCCAGTACTATCAACAGATCTATGGTGGCATCGACTCCTTCGTCATCACCGAGCGCCTGGGTGACCCGAATGGACTGATGGTGCTGGTGCAGGAGCGCATGGCCAACGAGATGGCCTGCTATGCCGTGCCCAACGACTTCCTCACGCCGAAAGCTGAGCGGCGGCTGTTCTCCGGCGTGGACATCACGACGCAGCTGAACACCGCGCAGGAGCGCGCGGCGGTGCGCGGCACGATCCAGCATCTGCATGCGTATCTGCTGGGAGAGACCCTGGCGCTGGACAGCCCGGAGATCGACGCCACCTATCAACTGTACGAGGCAGTGCAGGTGGAGGGGCGCAAGCGCGTGGGCGTGTCCGAGCTCACGACGCTGCCTGCGCTGTGTCAGCGCAACAACGACCTGCTGACCGGCGCCTCGCTCAACAGCGGCGGTGTGGACGGCCGCCTGCGCAATGACCCGAACTACACGATCCGGGCGTGGATGGCCGTGGTGGCCTATCTGCTGTCCGACTACCGCTTTCTCTACGCCTAGGAGACTGTCATGGAACGTCGCCACTTTCTGCGTCTGCTGACAGGCATCGGCCTCATCGGCGTGCTGCCCATGTCCCTGGTGCGTCCTGCTCTGGGCGCCACGCCGTCGCGCTTTCTCATCACCGTCAGCGCCTCGGGCGGCTGGGACCCGACGGCCCTGGTTGACCCGAAGGGCAATGCCCTGCGCGCCGATGGCCTGGGGCCGGTGAACAATTACCCCGCCTCACAGATCAAGACCATCGGCAAGCTGCGCTATGCCGCCTACCCGGACGGTGTCACGCCGCCCGCCACGGATTCCCCGGGCCATCTGGACACTTTCTTCGCGAAGCACTACTCGCGGCTGCGGGTGGTCAACGGGGTGGACACCCAGACCAACGGCCACGAGACGGGGCAACGCTTTGTCTGGAGCGGCAAACTGGAGGAGGGTTATCCGAGCGTGGCCGCGCTGGCAGCGGCGCCTTATGCGAGCCAGCCCATGGCCTTCATCTCCAATGGCGGCTACGACTTCACGGCCTCGCTGGTGGCCCCCGTGCGCACGGCAGCGGCCACGACCTTCACCGCACTGGCCTATCCCAACAGCCAGTACCCGAACGACCCGGCTCTGCGCAGTGCCGGTTACTTCAGCACGCCCACCTATGCCGCCGTGCAGGCCGCGCGGGAGCAGCGTCTGACGCGGCTGCGCGTGAGCGCGGCGCTGCCCGAGCGTGCCGCACAGATGGCGAAGCTGGCCACGGTGCGCGACAGCGATGTGCCACTCGACAGCCTGCTGACGCAGCTGCCGGCGAGAGTCTCCAGTGGCCTCAAGGGGCAGGCGGAGATCGCCGTGGCTGCCTTCGCCAGCGGGCTGGCGGTGAGCGCCGGGCTCAATCTGGGCGGCTTCGACACCCACGGGGATCACGACGAGGACCAGACGGCGGCGCTGACGGCACTGCTGGAAGGGGTGGATCATCTGTGGACGCAGATCGAACAGCGCGGCCTGCAGGACAAGGTGACGGTGATCATCGGTTCGGACTTCGGCCGCACGCCGTTCTACAACACAGCTGATGGCAAGGACCACTGGAACATCACCAGCGTGCTGGCGATGGGCGCGGGCATCACGGGCAACACCCTGATCGGCGCGACGGACGCGAACTTCGAGGCGCTCAAGCTGAGTGCCTCGACGCTGGAGCCGCACTCGGCCGGGCTGCTGGTCACGCCCAAGCACATTCATCGCGCGTTGCGGGACTTCCTGGGCGTGCCGGCCGAGCTGGACGCCCTGTTCCCGTTGCCGGTGGAGAAGCTGGCGCTGTTCGCCTAGAACGTGCCGCGCAGCTTCAGCGCCACCTGCGGCCCGCGGGCATTGCAGCGATGCTCGATCTCGCGGATCACGCCGTCGCGGATGTGCCCCGCGTAGCGCTTGCGGTTCACGCACTCGTGCACATCCAGCACATTGCCCAGCTCCAGCCGCAGCGCCAGATTCAGCGCGGTAAGCGAATTGCGTTCCAGGAACAGGCTCAGATCTTCGCGCTGGTCCAGTTCCTCCCAGCGGTCGATGTCCGGCAGCGGCCGATTGCCCTGGTCCGCGCCAAGCCAGTCGATGCCGTAGCTCGCGTTCCAGACCGGCAGATCATGGCGCACGGTGACGCGGTAATTGCCGCGGTCATTGGGCACCAGGCGGCGCGTCTCGCCCGTGAACGGGTCGCGGGTCTCCGAGGCCCGTGCCAGGACGCTCACATTCAGCAGCAGGCCTTCGGTCAGACGATAGCTGCCATTGAGCTGCAGTGACAGCACTTCGCCGTCGCCGATGTTGCCATTGGCCGAAGTGAGTGGGCCTCCTGGCACGGTGGTCTCGATGCGCCCGGTGGCATCGGTGACATCCCAGTACTGCCCGCGCGCGCTGAGCACCAGCCGCCCCTGCAGCAGGCGCTGTTCCACGCCCAGGCTGTAGCGCCAGGTCTGATCCTGTTTCAGTTCCGGATTGCCCGCGATGGTGTTGCGGTTCTCGTCGCGCGGATCCGTGGCGGCGGCGAAGTCCGCAAAGCGCAGCTGGCCCACCACTTTCTCCACGCCCGCGCTGAACTGCAGCGCATTGCTGTAGTCGTAGCGCAAGTCGAACTTGGGCTTGGTGAAGCGGAAATCCCGCGAGCGCGAGACATCGCCCGACTGGCTGATGGTGGACTCTTCCACCGCCAGGGTGCTCTCCAGGCGCAGCGTCGGCGTGAGCTGCCAGTGATGCACGGCGAAGCCTTCGTAGCGCTCCTCCTCGATCAGCGAATTGGCATTGGGCACGGCCACGGGGCGCAGCACGCCGCCCTGCAGCTGGGAGAGCTGCAGCACGGTGTCCAGCGAGGTGAGGGCGCGCTGCAGGCCGAATTCCACATCCTGGCCGGCGCGCAGCGGGCGCGAGTACACGCCGCGCACGATCTTCTCGGCATTGACGGTGGCCGTGTCCAGGGCCAGGTCCTGCAGGTCCCGGCCCGGGCTCACATCCTGGCGGAAGCGCTCGCGCAGGGTGTCTTCCACGCGGCGGTTGTTCACGGTCAGCAGTTCCAGCTGGCTGCCATCGGCGAACCCGTGGTTGAAGTTCAGCCCCAGCTCCCAGCTGTCGCGCGTGGCGTCGTAGCGCTCACGTTCGCGGGAATCCTGCGCCGGGCGGCTGTTGAAGTCGCGGATGAAGCGCTCGATGAGCCGGGGCGGGTCGCTCTGTTCGGCCTGCACGTTCACCGCCAGCACACTGTCGGGGCTGATTGTCCAGGAGAAGGCGCCATTGAGATTGAGGTTCACCTGATCGGTGATTTCGTCCGTCAGACGCAGATCATTGGGGCCGAAGTTGCCGGTGCCGTGGATACTGTCCTCGCGCGAGCGCAGGGTCAGGTATTCCGAGCGGCGCTCCAGGCCCAGGCGGTATTCCAAGGCATTGGCGCTGCCGATCAGACTGAGGCTGCCGCCGGGTTCCACGTGGGCGTCCTGGTACCTGGTGGCCGAGGTCTCCACGGTGAGCGAGCGCTGGCTGCTGGCGCGGGTGACGATGTTGATGACTTGCCCGGTGCTGCGCACGCCGACGAGATCGCTGGAGGTGCCGCGTATCACTTCAATGCGCTCCACCTGATCGAAGGGGATGCGGCGCAGCTGGGTTTCGGCGTTGTTGTCGCGGCCGCTCAGGCGGCGGCCGTTGATCAGGATGTTCTCGGTGGCGCTGAGGCCGCGCTGGTTCTGGTTGCCGGTGGGCGCCTCCAGCGACACGGTGATGCCGGGGATGCGGTCGATCATGTCGCGCACGGTGACCGGGCTCCACTGGGTGAAGAACTCGGCGGGGTAGCGCAGGGTGGTGTCCTCGGGGGATTCCTCTGCCGCCTGCAGCGTCAGCGGGGCGGCGAGGCTCAGCAGGAGGGCGGCCAGCGCACGTTTCGAAAATCGTCTCATCATCAAGTTCTCTGACTGTTCTTGTGATCCTGTCGACGACGCGCTCCACAAGGCGTGACCGACCGGCCCCCGACCTTACTTGCAGTGCCGGAATTTTCCAAGGAGTATCTGCGCCATGAACGCCCTCGAACACCGCATCCCGCCGCCCATCGTCATGCTGCTCACCGGCCTGGCCATGTGGCAGTTTGCCCGTCTGCTGCCCCGCGTGGAGGTGGACGACACCCTGCGCCTGGTGCTGGCTGGCATGTTCCTGATCGATGGCGTGTTCTGCTGTCTGGCGGGTGTGTACGGCTTCCGCAAGGCGCAGACCACGGTGGACCCGCTGCATCCGGACAAGGCCAGCCGACTGGTGACGGGCGGCATCTACCAGGTGTCGCGCAACCCGATGTATCTGGGCTTCGCCATCCTGCTGCTGGCCTGGGCCGTGTTTCTCGCTTCGCCCGGGATGCTGCTGGGAGTGCCGGCCTTCATGCTCTATATCCGCCGCTTCCAGATCGCGCCCGAGGAGCGGGCCTTATCAGCGCTGTTCGGCAGCGAGTTCGCGGACTACTGCGCCCGCGTGCGTCGCTGGCTGTGAGCGCCATACGACGAACGGAATTGCTGTAGAGACGAAGCGAGCCCCTTGCTTGAAAGCTTTTCTGTTCCGCGCGGATAGGGCGGCGTAGCATAGCCCGGCCTGTCTTTCCGACTTTCCGCGAAGGTGCCTCATTTGAATCCAGCTGACTCCGGCGTGACGCTGTCCGACAAGGACAAGCGCACCACGCTCATCGCCCTGCTCATCGTTTTCCTGCTCGCCGCCCTCGACATGACCATCCTGTCCACCGCCATGCCGCGCATCGTCGCCGAGCTGCAGGGTCTGGAACTGTATGCCTGGGTCACCACGGCCTACATGCTGGCGTCCACCGTGCTGGTGCCGATCTACGGCAAGCTGGGAGACCTGTACGGCCGCAAGCCCATCCTGCTGATCGGCATCAGCATCTTCCTGCTGGGCTCCATACTCTGCGGCATCAGCGGCGAATTCGGCGAACTGCCTCTGCTGGGCTCGGGCATGATGCAGCTGATCATCTTCCGCGCCGTGAAGGGCATCGGCGGCGCGGCGCTGTTCACCAGCGCCATCGGCATCATCGCGGACATCTATCCGCCCATGCAGCGCGCCAAGTTCATGGGCCTGTTCGGGGCGATCTTCGGCATCGCCAGCATCGTCGGCCCGGCGCTTGGGGGCTTCCTCACCGACTTCGCCACCGTCACCGTGGCCGGGCACGAGATCGCCGGATGGCGCTGGGTGTTCTACGCCAATGTGCCGCTGGGCATCGTGGCCCTGCTGATGATCGCCTACAAGACGCCAAGCCTGAACAAGGCCACGGGCGGGCGCATCGACTACCTCGGCGCGGCCCTGCTGCTGGTGGCCTTCATTCCCTTCCTGCTGGCGCTGACCTGGGGCGGCAATCGCTATGACTGGAATTCATCGGTGCTGCTGGGCATGTTCGCCCTCAGCGCGGTGGCGCTGATCGCCTTCGTGCTGGTGGAGAAGCGCACGCCTGATGCCATCATGCCGCTGGACCTGTTCAAGAGCCGCGTGTTCGTGATCACCAATCTGACGTCCTTCGTCATCGGCATGGCCTTCCTGGGCGTGGTGATGTTCATGCCGCTGTTCATGCAGGTGGTGCTGGGCGTCAACGCCACCAACAGCGGATTCTCGATGTTTCCGCTGATGCTGGGCCTGATGATTGGCAGCATCCTGAGCGGGCGCGTCGTGTCGCGCACAGGGCAGTACAAGCCCTTCATGGTGGGCGGGGCCGCCGTGCTGATCGCCGGGGTGTTCCTGCTCGGCGGCATCGGTCCGGAGACGACGCAACTCGAGCTGGCCTGGCGCATGGTGGTGGTGGGTCTCGGGCTGGGCCCTTCGCAGAGCCTGGTGAACCTGATCGTGCAGGCGGCGTTTCCGCCTCAGCAGATTGGCGTGGCCACCAGTTCCACCCAGTTCTTCCGCCAGATCGGCAATACAGTCGGAGTGGCCATCTTCGGCACGCTGCTGACCCTCAACCTGACCGCCGAGCTGCCCCGGCAGCTGCCGCCCATGCCCAGCTCCGCCGGCAGTCCTGCCTTCGACATGAGCCAGGCGCAGAGCAGCGTGATGAACCCCGGCGCGCTGCGCGCGCGCATCGAAGGCGATCTGGAGGCCATGCTGAGCACGCTCGGCCAGGCCTATGCCGGCGATGCCGCCGCCATTGCCGCGGTGCAGGCCAATACCCAGGTGCCGGCGCAGATCCGCGAGCAAGTGCAGGCGGCCGCCACGCAGCCCCTGCCGCCAGCCGAGATCGACCAGCGGCTGAACACCCTGCGCAGCCTGCTGGCCGGGCAGGTGGATTCGCTGGTCACACGCATCGAAAGCGGGGTGCGCCTGGCCTTCTCCAATGCCATCACCAGCATGTTCAGCACCAGCCTGTGGATCATCCTGCTGGGCTTCGTGCTGAGCCTGTTCATTCCGGTGATCTCGCTGCAGCGGCCAGCGCCGGCCATGCACGCCCGCGCAGAGGGTTGAAAGGCGCCGGCGCGGCAGGTTTAATGGCGAGCATTGGCCGTCACCCCGGCGGCCGTCATCGAGGCTGTCCATGCGCTGCACACGCCCCATCCTGACCTCCTTGTTCACCGCGGCCCTGCTGTGCAGCAGTGCCGCGCTGGCCCAGCCGCCCTTCGGTGACAATCCCTTCATGGCGCAGCAGCCGGCCATTCCCGACATCGAGTACGACCCGGGCGGGGAATTCAATTTCGTGCGTGTGCAGTTCGATACCTGGCAGGGCGGAGGTGGTGGTGGCTGGGGCTATTTCGGCGATGGCGGCCCCACCTGGTCCATCGATTTCCCCGGCGCCGACATGAATTTCCTGCGCGGCGTCTCGCGTCTGACCAATATCCGCGTGATGCGGGACCCGATCGTGCTGCGCTTCGACGACGAGCGCATCTTCGACTACCCCTTCCTGTACATGCTGGAAGTGGGTCAGCAGGGCGGCATCATGCTGAGTCAGGAGGAGATCGACAATGTGCGCGAATACCTGCTGCGCGGTGGCTTCCTGCTGATCGACGACTTCTGGGGCGAACGCCAGTGGAGCAATTTCCACGATTCGTTCTCGCAGATATTCCCCGAGCGCGAGATCGTCGAGCTGCCGCATGATCACGAGATCTTCCGCACCTATTACGACATCGAAGGTCCGCAGATGATTCCGGCACTGAGCCGGGACAACACGCGCGGCGAGCAGGGCATCGACGTGGCCAGCAATCACGCCATTCTCGACGACTTCGGCCGCGTCATGGTGCTGATCAACTGGAACTCGGACATGGGCGACGGCTGGGAACACACCTACCACCCGTACTACCCGACGCGTTATGCCAATGCCGCCTACCAGCTGGGCATCAATTACCTGATCTACTCACTCACGCACTGAGCGGCAGCCCGTGCGGCGCCAGGACTCCCTCATGCAGGCTTTCGTCGACACCGTGGTGCAGCGTCGCAGCGCGCTGCTGGTGCTGGCCCTGCTGTTCAGCCTGCTGCTGGCCGCCGGCATTCCCCGCACGGGTTTTGACACCTCGCTGGGCGTGCTGCTCACCCGCAGTGATCCCTGGCTGGCGGAGCGCGACCGCATGCTGGCCGAGTTCCCCGGCCAGAGCGAGATCAGCTTCGCCTTCGAGCCTGCCAACGGGGATGTCTTCACGCACCCCGCGCTCGCTGCCATGGTCGATCTGAGCCAGAACTACCGGCAGATTCCGCTGGCGAGCGGCATGAATTCCATTCTGGCCTGGCAATCGCCCTATGGCGACGACACGTTCTTCGAGAAGCCGCTTGCGCAGCTGTTCACCTACACCGACGCCGAACTGCAGGAGCGGCGCGCGCGTGCGCTGCAGGAACCCTTCGTGGCGGGCATCCTGCTGGCCCCCGAGGGCGACCTGACGCTGGCTTCCATTCGTCTGGGCACTGCCAGCCTAAGCGACGAGCAGCGGCGCAGCACGGCCGAGGCCACCCTGGCCCTGCGCGATGAGTTGCAGGCGCGTCACCCCGAGGTGGCGATCCATGTCAGCAGCGAGGCGCTCTACGAACTGTCGACCCGCCAGGCCATGCTGGACGATCTGTTCTACCTGCTGCCGCTGGTGATCCTGCTGTGCAACGCCATCATCTGCTACAGCTTCCGTTCGCTGCTGCTGGGCGGCTGCATCCTGGGCGTGTCGCTGCTCGCCATCGTGCTGACGGTGGGCACCCTGGGCTGGCTGGGCGTGCGCTTCAACACCGTCTCGGTGATGGCGCCGCTGGTGGTGGTGACCATCGCCGTGGCCAACAGCGTGCATCTGGTGTCGATCTTTCGCCAGCAACGACTGGTCGGCCTGCCGCCGCTGGACGCCATGCGCCACAGCCTGCACTTCAATGTGCGGCCGGTGAGTCTGGCGGCGCTCACCACCATCGTGGGCTTCGGCAGCCTGAATCTTGCCACGGCGCCAGCGGTGAGCAGCTTCGGCTCGGTGGTGGCGCTTGGCGTGCTCTATGCCTGGGTCCTGAGCCTGCTGGTGCTGCCCGGCCTGGTACTGTTGCTGCCGGCGCGCGCCGGTCTGCGGGTGGCGCAGCAGCCGCTGCTCGGGCAACTGACCTTGCGCAGTCGTGCGCTGGTGCACCGACATGGCGGCGTGATTCTCTGGGTCACTGCGCTGCTGACCCTGCTTGCCTTGCCGCTGAGCCTGCGCAACTCCACTGACTTCGATCGCGGCGCCTTCGTCAATGAAGACTCGCCACTGCACGACTATGTCACGGCGGTGGGTGCCCGCATGGCGCGTGGGGCACAGCTGGTCTATGGCATCGACACCCAGACGCCCGACGGCGTCGTCGACCCGCAGTTCCTGCAGCGCGTGGACGCCTTCGCGCAGTGGCTGCGCGAGCAGGAAGGCGTGGCGCAGGTGGCGAGTCTGGTGGAGCTGGTGAAGGGGGTGAATCAGGTCATCAACGAGAACCAGCCGGAATTTGCGCTGATTCCCGACGAGCGCAGTGTCATTGAAGACCATCTCTTCAATTACCAGACCGTGCAGGTCAGCTCCTTCACGCTCGACAATTTCATCAACGCCGATTACTCGCTGATCCGACTGTTAGTGGGCACCGAATCGATGAACAACCAGGCCATTCTCGATCTGAACGAACGCATCGGGGCGGAGTTCGCCCGTCAGTTGCCCGAGTATGCCCTGCTGCATGGCAGCAGCACCCTGATCTTTGCCCGCATGGATCGCGCGGTGACGCTGGAGCTGCTGGAAGGCTACGTGCTGAGCCTGCTGCTGATCACGCTCGCCGTGGTGGTCGGCATGCGCAGTCTGCGCTACGGCCTGCTGAGCATGCTGCCGAACTTGCTGCCGGCGGTGCTGGTGTTCGGGGCCTGGGGCTTGCTGGTGGGGAGCATTGACCCCTTCGTGATGATGCTGTTCAGCATCAGCATCGGCCTGGTGGTGGACGACACGGTGCATATCCTCAGCAGTTACCAGAGCTCGCGCGTGCAGGGGCGCTCGCCCCGCGAGGCCGTGGAGCAGGCACTGGAGAAGGCGGGCCCGGCGCTGATTCTCACCACCACCGTGATGGCCGTGGGCACCTGTGTGCTGATGGCGGCCAGCACCCTGTATTTCCAGCAGGCCGCCATGCTGCTGGTGCCCATCGTGGTGGTGGCGCTGGTGCTGGATCTGCTGTTCTTCCCGGCGCTGCTGCTGCGGCTGGATCGGGCGCCCTCAGCGCGCGAGCAACTGCCTTAGTTCCGGAATGCACGAGCCGCAATTGGTGCCGCAGCGCAGCCGCTTGCCCAGCTCCTCCACACTCTGCGCCCCTTGCGCGATGGCGCCGAGTATCTGTGCCTCGCTGACGCGGAAGCAGTTGCAGATCAGTCGAGCGGCCATCAGAGAGCCGTGATGTTCCTGCCGCAGCAGGGCGCGTGACTCTTCTGTCACCTCCTGCAGCAGCAGACGCTGCAGCCAGGTGCTGTCCGGCAGTGCACCGGGTTGTGGCGCCACAAACACCGCCATCTCCAGACGCGCGCCGCGATGCAGCAGCGCACGGTGAATGCCCGCCGCCTCGTCCTGATATTCCATGACTGCCAGCGTCCCGCGCAGCTGCTCGAACCAGCCCGGCCAGACGTTCGAGTCGCCCGGCAGCTCAGCCAGCCGCGTCACCCAGCCCTCGCGCAGGGGGCGGTGCACCCACCAGCCGAAGGGCAGCATCTGCAGCGGCGCGCGACTCAGCACCACCGCCCAGCGCCGCACTTTCAGGGGCCGCAGCCCCACCCACGCGGCCTTGAGTGCAGGTCGCCCGGAGACGGGATCGACAGCAGCGCAGAACAGTCGCGACACTCCGCCATGGGAACCGGACTGTGCGTTCCAGTGAATGGGCACGAACAGCTCGCCATCGCGCTGCCCGTCGTCAAGACGCACGGGAAACGGCAGGGCATGGCGCTGGCCGTTGTCGTCATGTGCGAACAGCTCGACCAGATCGCCCTCGCGCAACCCGAGGCTGCGGGCGTCGCGAGGCTGCAAGGCCACGAACGGGGTGTCGGTATGGGCCAGCAGGCGCGGGGCCTGTCCGGTGCGGCCCATGCCGAGCCACTGGTCACGCAGGCGCCCGGAGTTGAGCAGGAACGGGGTGTCGTGGGCTGGCACGGTGAGGGGGGCCGGGTGGACCGGCAGCAGGCGGGCACGGCCCGAAGGCGTGGCAAAGCGCTGCTCGGTGAACAGCCGCGGCGTGCCCTCCGGTGCCTGCGCGGTGATCGGCCATCGCAGCGGCGGCAGGGCGTCATACGCAGCTTGGTCCACGCTGGCCAGCGCGCCGATGTCGAAGACGCGGCTGCCCGCATTCTCGAAGGCCGAGAGTGCTGCGTGTTCGCGGAAGATGGCGGCGGGTGAGGGATAGTCGAAGGCCTCGGCAAAGCCTAGGCGGCGCGCCACGTCGCACAGGATCTGCCAGTCTGGCCGCGCCTCGCCCGCCGCTGGCAGCAGCGCCTGCTGTCGCAGAAGGCGGCGTTCGGCGCTCGTCTGGCTGCCGTCCTTCTCGCCCCAGTCCGCGGCGGGCAGCAGCACATGGGCGCAGGCCGTGGTGTCTGTGTGCTGCCGGCACTCGGAGACGATCACCAGCGGGCAGGCCTGCAATGCACGCTGCACCCGCGCGGGCTCTGGCAGGCTGGCGGCCGGGTTGCTGCCCAGGATCCACAGCGCCTTGATCTGCCCACGCTCCAGCGCCTCGTTCAGGCCCAGCGCGGTGACGCCGGGCGCGGTGGCCATGCGCGGAGCGCCCCAGAAGCGCGCCATGCGCTCGATGTTGTCCGGCGTGAAATCCATGTGGGCCGCGAGCTGCGTGGCCACTGCTCCCACGTCCTGCACGCCGGTGCCATTGGCCTGGCCGCTGATGGGGAACACGCCCATGCCGGGCTGACCGATGCGCCCCGTGGCGAGATGGCAATTGAGGATGGCCTGGCATTGCGCCGTGCCGCTGGCCGCCTGGGCGATGCCTTGGGCGAGCACCGTGACCGTGCGCGGTGTGCGCGCAAACCACTGGAAGAACTGCTCCAGATCGGCCGGGTCGAGGCCAGTCTGTTCGGCCGTGGTGTCGAGATCGAAGGGCGCGCAGGCCTGCAGCGCCGCCTCAGCCCCGTCGGTGTGCGCCACCAGGAAATCACGGTCCAGCACGCCCCGGCGTTGCAGAAAGCACAGCAGCCCGCAGAAGAGGGCTCCATCGCTGCCCGGTCGCAGGGCCAGATGCAGGTCGGCAGCGCCGGCCGTGGCGGTGCCGCGCGGGTCCAGCACCACGAGGCGCATGTTGCTGCGCGCAGCCCGGGCGGCACTGATGCGCTGGAACAGCACCGGGTGGGTCCAGGCGGCATCCCAGCCGGCCAGCACCAGCAGGTCGCAGGTTTCCATATCCTCGAAACTGCCCGGCGGGGCTGCGGTGCCCAGGCTGGCCAGGGAGGCTGTCGCGGCCGGCGCCATGCTCAGCCGCGTGCTGCCATCGAGATTGGCGGAACCAAGGAATCCCTTCATCAACTTGTTGGCGACGTAGAGATCCTCGGTGAGCAACTGGCCCGAGACGTACATCGCCACCGCCCCGGGGCCGTGCTTCTCGATGACGGCAGACAGACTGGCCGCGACATGGTCGAGGGCGGTGTTCCAGTCCGTGCGCACGCCATGCAGGCGGGGATACAGCAGGCGACCGGACTGCTGCGATGTGTCGGCCAGGGCAGACCCCTTCACGCACAGCCGGCCGCGATTGGCGGGGTGGGTCGCCGCGCCCTTCACCCGTTGCAGGCGGGCGTCCTGCACGCAGGCCTGCACGCCACAGCCCACCCCGCAGTAGGGGCAGGTGGTGGATGCACTTGCGGGTGACACAGTATTCATGGGCGATGGACCAGGCAGCAAATCAACTCGCGCCGATTCTACACAGGCGCCTGCAAAAAAAAGCCCACGCAACGTCGGCAACGTCGGCAACGGCGTGGGCAATGGTGGCCGGGCTGTCTCGGGGGGGAGAGGCGCCCGCACAGAACTCTGCGAGGAGGAGTGAGTTCCCACACAAGATAAGGCACAAGCTGTGCCAGCAAAAAAGGGGCTGAAGAAGGGCCTGGGGCTGGCGTGTCGGCACCCCGGTTGTGACATGCCAGGCAAAAAAAAGCCTGCGACCCAGGGGGGAGGCAGGCATCGATATCCGATTCAAGAATTTGGTACTGGAGAGTACTACGCCCAGATTAATTCACTATTCGTGCCAGTTTTTACATTGCTAATAAAAACAAAGAGTTGTCTGTGTATCGTGGCTGCTGTGTCCCGTCTCCGCCCGCGGCAAACGGTCCGCTGCCACATGCCGGGGCGATCGCGCACCAAAAGCGTGCAGTTTTCGGGGTTTGACACGCCGGCGCGCACGGCGCTAGGGTCGCGCTCACCGGCAGGCCGCCCGGCAACGTCCCCAGCCATTCTTCAGGATGCCCCATGATCACCACCCGCCGCCTCATGCCCTTCCACCTCGCCATCCAGGTGCGCGACCTGGCCGAAGCCCGGGACTTCTACGGCACGAAGATGGGTCTGCCCGAGGGGCGCAGCTCCGACCAATGGATCGACTTCGACCTGCTCGGTCATCAGCTGGTGGTGCACGTGAACCCGAATCTGGGGCCGGACGGCCAGGTGAATCAGATCGGCAACCATGTCGACGGCCACGGCGTGCCAGTGCCGCATTTCGGGGTGGTGCTGGAGATGGACGAGTGGGAGGCGCTGGCCGCGCTGGCGCAGACCTTCGTGCCGCAGTTCCTGATCGAGCCGCATATTCGCTTCAAGGGGCTGCCGGGGGAGCAGGCGACGATGTTTTTCCTCGACCCGTCCGGCAATGCGCTGGAATTCAAGGCCTTCCGCGACATCGAGAAAAGCCTGTTCGCGAAGTGAGATCTGTCGCCCTGCGCGCGGCAGGCGTGGCCGGTGTCAGGGCTCGGCGTCCTGGCTGACGATCTCGCGCAGCGCGCCTTCCAATTCGGGGAATTGCCACTGGAACCCGGCCTCCTGCAGTCGCGCCGGCAGAGCCTTGGTGCTGCTCAGCATCAGAGCGGCACGCTGGCCCAGCAGCAGTCGCAGCACCCAGCCCGGCGGCGTCAGCCACACCGGCCGCTGCAACACTCGCCCCAGGGTGCGGGCGAAGTCGCCGTAGCGCACCGGTGCGGGCGCCGTCAGCAGATACGGTCCGCTGGCTTCGCGGCGATCCAGCAGGAACAGCGTGGCGCGCACCCAGTCCTGCAGATGAATCCAGCTGTACCAGAATTGTCCCGCCCCCAGCGAGCCGCCCAGATACGCCCTGAACAGCGGCAGGATCGGGCCGAGCAGCCCGCCATGCCCCAGCACCAGCCCGGTTCGCAGCAGCACGGTGCGCACGCCGGCTTCCTCCACGCGGCGCGTGGCGTTCTCCCAGTCCTGCACCAGCGTCGCCGCCCAGTCAGTGCCGGGCGGACTCTGCTCTGTGAGGGCTTGCTCACCGCCGTCGCCATGAAAGCCGATGGCCGATCCGGACAGGAACACCTTGGGCAGGGTGGTTTGCGAGAGGATCCAGCTGGTCAGTTTCCAGGTCAGCGCCACGCGGCTGTCATGCAGCAGCTGCTTGCGGGCCTGCGTCCAGGGGGCGGCGAAGAGGTTGGCGCCGGCCAGATTGACGACGGCGTCCACGGGGGTGTCGATCTGCTGCAGGTCCTGCACCCACACGCTGCCGGCGCGCCGGGCAATGTGGGTGGCGGGATTGCGGCTCAGGATGATGACCTCGTCACCGCGGGCCAGCAGCGCTCGGGTCAGGGCCTGACCCAGAAAGCCGCTGCCACCGGTGACGAGGACGCGCATATCAGAAATGCGCCTTGGTCAGTTCGACGGTAGCGTACTCCCACGCCTCGTCGAAACGCTCGCGGGCCTCGGCGGCCTGCGCGTCCTCGCCCAGCGCGGTCAGGGCATTGGTGAGGCCGAACAGCGCCCAGCCGTTCTCCTGCAGCAGGTCCAGGTCTTCCAGGAACACGCGGCGGGCGTCTTCTGCCTGACCGGCGTTCAGATAGGCCTGGCCCAGGAACAGACGCATGGACTGGATCCAGTCGGGCGGCTCCATGTAGCGCAGGTGGTCCTGCAAGTCCACCGCCTGGGTGAAGGCGGCGATGGCGGCGGCGTGGTCGCCCTTGGCATTGGCGATCTCGCCGGCCAGTGAGGCACGGTTGATGGCCAGGATGCTGGCGGCGGTGTTCACGGCGGCGCGCTGGGTCTGCAGCACCGGGTTGCTCATGACGGCGTCCAGCGCGGCCAGTTCGGCCTCGGCACCGGCGATGTCGCCCTTGGCGGCGAGCGCGGCTCCGCGTACATGGTTCAGCGTGCCCTGCAGGAAGGGGCGGGTGTCAGGCTGCGCCGGCAGGGCGAGAATCTCGTCCCACATGCCGAAGGCCTTCATCGTCATCCATTCCACCGAGATGTTGCGCAGGGAATTGCCGCGATCCAGCTGTTCCGCCGTGGTAGCGGCGGCAATCGGGCCGGTGATCTCGAAGGCCACTTCCGGGTTGCCCTGCAGCAGGCCGCCCCAGTGAATGAACATGCGGGCGTGGTTGCGGTGGTTGGTGGCGGAGAGGAAATAGGTGCCGTACTGCGGATAAGGCCGGTCGCCCCACTGCTGCACGAAGTACTCATCCGCCACCACGGAACGGCGGTTGGCCTCGATGGAATCCTGGTAGCGGCCGATGCGCATGAAGATGTGACCGGGCATGTGGGCCATGTGGCCGATCATCGGGGTCAGCGGCTCCAGGGCGTCGGCGGAAGTCTCGGCGCGCACGGGTTCACGCGAGGCTTCCATCAGGTGCACATGCAGGTGAGTCAGGCCGGGGTGGTAGGGATCCTGAGCCATGCCCTTCTCCATCACGTCGCGCGCTTCCACGATGTTCTCGCGCGGCGTGCCGTCCCACTCGAAGTAGTACCAGGGCGAGGCCATCATGATGGCGTGGGTGAAGGTGAAGGCGGCTTCCAGATCGTCCGGGTATTTCTCGTAGAGCGCCCGGGTGGACTCGATCACGGCCTGGCTGCGGGCGGCCATGTCCGGGTAGCCCTGCATGTCGAACATCGGGCGCAGCGCGTTGATGGTGTCCTGCCACTGCTGCGGTTCGTCGGCCATGTTGGCGATGGCCTGTTCCAGCGCGCGGGCGCCTTCGCCCTGCGGGTCATCCGGCAGGCCGCTGTTGCGGCTGTTGGCATTGGGGCCGAGGGCCTGGGCGCGGGCCCAGTGGATGCGGGCGTTGTCCGGGTCGAAACACAGGGCGGCGTTGAAGGACGACACCGCCTCCGGGAAGTA
>JACCDP010040654.1_pt1 | contig 23145 bp, 16 predicted proteins | sample 7445841 | NCBI WGS metagenome assembly JACCDP01 (sample SAMN15323441, study PRJNA562643) | freshwater metagenome | isolation source: river surface water | place: USA:Blue River Watershed | collected 2017-08-17
TATAGTTGTTTAACTTAAAAATGAGACAAAAAGTGATAGGTTCTGTAGATAATGATTCTAGGATAACCAAGGCAGTCCAATTGTTTGGAAGATTAAATTTCCGTGCTTATTGTTTAGCTTAATGTCTCAATCTAAAGTTAAATGACTATATCTAAATTTTCCCAAACCGTCGTTCCCGTTGTTGATAAGCAGATAAAGCCCGGTGAAATTCTTCCCTATCAAAATCCGGCCAGAGAGTATCAGTAATATAAATTTCTCCATAGGCCATTTGCCAAAGCAAGAAATTAGATAAACGCATTTCTCCACTGGTACGAATTAATAAATCGGGATCTGCCACTCCCGCCGTATATAAATGAGCTTCAAAAACTTCTTCAGAGATATCATCAGGCTGAAGTAAACCTTCTTTTGCCTTTTGGGCGATCGCTCGACAGGCTTGTAAAATCTCCTGTCTACCACCATAATTTGTAGCCACAGTAAACTTAATACTTTGATTATTTTTAGTTTCTGCCATTGAGCGAGAAATTTCTTCTTGCAATCCCTTTGGTAAAGCTTGTAAATTGCCCACAAACTGAATTTGTACATTCTCTTCGACCATTTCTCGTAGTTCTTGACGCAACACACGCTGGAACAAACTCATCAAAAATTCCACTTCCTCCTGTGGTCTTTTCCAGTTCTCCGTGGAAAAAGCATAAGCAGTCAGGGCTTTAATCCCCCAGTCCTTACAGCAGCGTAACAAATCCTTGAGAGCATCCACACCAGCTTTATGACCGATAATCCGGGGTAAACCTTGGCGTTTTGCCCATCGGCCATTACCATCCATAATTACGGCAACGTGTTGAGGTAGTAATTCTTTTTTTAAATCTAGGGGTAAATATTGCAATTCAGTTTGTTGTATTTTCATTTTTTATCTTGAGAAGCGGTCCTACCCCTACGGGTAAATAAACTACGAGTAGCGTATCGAAGACAAGGTAATCCAGGCAATCGGGAAATTAATTTTAGTAAGGGACTACCAAACTGACGAACTAAACTGAAAAGACCAGGTGCTACAGCTTCCCGATCTACGGTTGGAGAAAATCGAGCCTCTAAAGACTCTTTCAGCTTTTTAATAGTTAGTGGTCTATATAGAGTTCCGCGTTCCGCTAAGGAAATAGAACCCGTTTCTTCAGATACAACAATACAAATACAGTTTTCGACCCTTTCCGTAATTCCCATTGCTGCCCGATGGCGTGTTCCCAACTGCCGTGAAGCTGTACGCCCTGAAAGTGGTAAAATTATACCTGATGATACAATGCGTGAACCACGAATTAAGGTTGCTCCATCATGTAACAAAGTTTTCGGCTGGAAAATAGTTTGGATTAGTTCTTTAGAAATTTCCGCATTGAGCTTCACTCCTGGGACTGAGAAATCTTGCTCTTCAATTGGCCCAGTGGTTTCTAAAATGAGCAAAGCGCCAATACGATTTTTTGATAGTTCTTTAACTGCATCAACAATTTCATCAATTACACTATCGGATTTAGGGATTGCCAAGCGATTATTTTGAAATAACTGCCAAAATTCACCACGTCCCAACTGTTCCAAAAAACGGCGAAATTCTGATTGCAATGCCACAGCCATAGCTACAGCACAGCCAACCACTAATTTTTCCAGAACAAAATTTAGCAAAGGTAATCCTAACTTGCCACTGAGAACCGAGCAAAGCATTAAGACTATAAACCCTCGCACCATCCATAATGTGCGCCGTTCACTAATAATCACCAGGATTATGTATGTCAGTGCCAGCACCAACATCATATCCAGAGTCCCAAGGAGCAAGGACTGTGACCTATCTCCCAGGTTTATCAGCCATTGCTTCCACCAATCTCTCATGACATCTGGATTCTTATAGTCATTTGTCAGTTGTCAATGGTCAGTTGTCAGTTCTGATTTTTCAACCACTGACCACTGACTAGAAACTATTTCAGTCTTTCTGGTAAGCAATCTTGTCGAATCAAGTCTTGATAAGTTTCGCGCTGCAAAATTAAATTTGCTTCGCCATTTGCCACTACAACTGCTGCCGGTCGAGGGAGGCGATTATAGTTAGATGACATACTGTAATTGTATGCACCAGTTCCCATAACTACGAGAATATCATTTGCTTCAGTTTTTGGCAGTTGGGCATTTTTAATCAGAATATCTCCTGATTCACAATGTTTACCCGCCAATGTCACGATTTCGGTGCAAGGAACAGATATTTTATTCGCAACCACCACCCGATAAACTGATTGATAGGTAATAGGACGCGGATTATCTGACATTCCGCCATCAATTGCCACGTAGGTACGAATTTCAGGAATCACCTTAGTAGCACCAATTGTATAAGCAGTGACACAAGATGTGGCAATAAGCGATCGCCCAGGTTCACAAAGTAACTTAGGTAAAGGCAGATTTTCTGATAAACAAGCCGCTTGCACAACTTCACAAATTGCCTTTGACCATTCCACAATGCTTGGAGGATCATCGGATTCTGTATATCTAATTCCTAAACCACCACCGACATTTAATTCTGTCAGAGTTAACCCATGTTTAGCAGCATCCCGTAGCCACTGCACCATTACCGCAGCTAAATCTCTATGGGGTTGACGTTCAAAAATTTGTGAACCAATATGAGCGTGTAAACCCACACAGTTTAAACTAGGCTGTTGACTAACAAAAGCAAATACTTCCTGTAAATTATTGGGATCAAAACCAAATTTACTATCTAAGTGCCCCGTGCGAATATATTCATGGGTATGGCATTCAATCCCAGGTGTTAACCGCAGCATAATCCGAATTGGGAACAGAGAAGAATATTCTGTTTGTTCTCCTGCTATCTTCACCAAGGTATGTAATTCATGCCAGTTATCAGCAACAATAGTACAACCGGACTGAATTGCTAAAACTAACTCATCACGAGATTTGTTATTGCCATGTAAGTAGATTTTATCTGGAGTCATCCCCGCACTGAGGGCAGTATACAGTTCCCCACCGGATACTACATCAATTCCTAAGCCTTCTGAGGACACAATGGCACAAACTGCTAAACAATTCCATGCCTTAGAAGCATAAAGTACCTGAGATTCTCCTTTATAGTATTCTTTAAAGGTATCTCGATATTGCCTACAAGCTGTCCGCAGGGTTTCTTCATCTAAAATATATAAAGGCGAACCAAACTGTTCCACTAGGGTAGTTACATCACACCCACCGATTTCCAGGTTGTCATGATGATTGACTCTAGCTGTCAAGGGTAGGAGTTGTTGGTTAGGGGAAATATCAGCACTGTTGCTGTTTTGTGGCTGTAAATATTGACGGCCAGAAACTTGAACTTCGACGGGGTGAGTCAATACCATAACTAATAAAACTTCTCTTTTTGAAAAATAAGGGCATGAGTATATGTCCTCGTTCCCAGTTTACCCTCTCATTGGTAACGGATAATGGGTAATTGATAATTGATAATAGGACTTACGCACTGTACAAATTAACCATGATGTGTATGAAGGATATTTGGTCGTTTCCGGCTTGTGGCGATTAATTTCCGATCAATAGCGGACTGCTTGCAGCAGCGCTTCGCTATCGCTCAAAAATCATCGAACAATCACGTAAAAATGCCGGAAATCCATACCTCATATTTGGTTGATCCTGTCAATCGGTAAGTCCTAGATAATTAACCTTCCCTAATTCTCAAAAATCGTGATTTCATCAGACTTAAAAATTCAATCTTTAACTAGAGACAATCTCACGGAATTGTTAGAACTGGATAAAGCCTGTTTTAATGGTTTGTGGACTATGGAAGGCTATCTCCGCGAGTTAGAAAGCCCTAATAGTCATTTTTTTGGCATATTTTCACCTTTCAATGACTCTGAATTGTTAGGAATGGGTTGCTTTTGGTCAATTTTAGAGGAAGCACACATTACAATTTTGGCAGTTCACCCTGAATATCATGGTCAAGGGTTAGGCAAGGCTTTATTGTATGTGCTATTGCAAACTGCCGTTGATCTGGGTTTAGAAAGAGCTACCCTCGAAGTCCGTGATTCTAACTACGTTGCTATTTCCTTGTATCAAAAGTTTGGTTTTAAAACTGCAGGCAAACGACGGGGCTATTACAAAGATAACAATGAGGATGCTTTAATTCTTTGGCTTTCTGAACTACAGCAGCCACATTTTCTCAAAAATTTCGAGCAATGGCACAAAAAATTGGGGAATATAGTTCAGTAGTTCAGTAGTTCAAAAAGAATTATATAAATTTTTTACTCCTGCTCCTGTGATCCCCTGCCTCCTGCCTCCTATCACTGATCTTCCACTGATTTGGCCTCTACTTCCACTGCTGTGATATCAATTGTTCCTTCCGGTGCAAACCTCTGAAATTGGTTGTTCTTTAACGATAACTGCTCTCCACAATTTGTACATTGTAGTTGAGTGTTATTAACTCCTGTTAATTCATATCCACAGACGGGACATTGGCCAGTAACTAGATTTCTTGCTAACCACCAGCGAAACCCCAAGAATGCAACCACAGGTAAAAATAACAATAAGCCGAAAATAATTAATAAAGAATTGACTAACCAACCTAAACCCAAGGAGGCTAATAACCAGGAAATTGCTAATAAGGTTAACCAAGGGCGGATATTTTCAAAGTTGAATTGTAAGTTTTTAAAGCTCATGTCTCAAATTTGTGCTGCTGACTTTAGGATAGCAAGTTTACTTCTGGGTGATATGGCGGTATACACTGGAATGAGATACAAAATTGACCGAAAAAGCCTTACCCCAAAGTCTTTTCAACTCTGTCATCTGTCACCGTTCGGCTGACGCTCACGGCGAAGCCTGTCACCTGCTATAGATGCTGAATTGAGCAAGAGTTGTTGTAACCGCTGTGGGAAAGTGTATATCCCAAATGCAGCGAGAGTTTGTTCTCTTAGCCATTGTCCATCACAATGTTGATCATTACCTTGGAGAATTTCTATAAAAACCATAATAATTTTCAGTAGTTGGTTAGTTAATAGGACTTAGGCACAGCACGAATCTATCATGCTATGTATTAACGATTATAGTGCATTTTATGCTTTAGTTGTAGGGTGCGTCAGACTGCATAAATTCTGCAAATAAACAGATTATTGATATCTGACGCACCCTACCATAGTGAGTTTTAGGACTATACACATTTAAAGTTTCTTGTTAATGCGTAACTCCTATGAACGAGCAAGAAACAGCAAATTACCCCCCTAGTTCCTGTCCCCTATCCCCTACACCTTACGGAGTAGTCGGAGGTGATACTGTGGGAGTAGGATTAGAAGTTGCCGCTTTATTGATTTCGTCTTTATACTTAGCCGGTGCTAAAGCTATGGCACTATCAAATAAAGGTTTGGCTTTATCCAGCTTACCTTGTTTTTTAAACAGTATAGCTTTTGCTAAAACGGGGCGAAAATCTTGAGGATCTTTTTTAATTGCTTCATCATAAGTAGAAATAGCTTTATCATCATTATTTTGAAAAGCGTACACACTACCTAAAAGCAATTGAACAGCAACCACATCCACACTTCCCGGTTGAATAGTATTAGCCTGATTAGCAGCAGCTAAACTTTCTTTTAATACCCCAATAGCAGCTTCCGGGCGCTTTTCACTTAACTGCAAACCCACCATTCCCTGTAAAGCCTTCAAATCGCCAGGTTTTGCAGTTAAAATAGTCCGATAGGTTTGGGCTGCCCCCTCCTTATCACCAATTTGTTGTTTGGCCTGTGCTAATAAAACCGCATATTCTGTTTGTTGGGGCTTGAGTTTAGATAGTTTTTCTAAAGGTTCAATAACAACTTGAATATCTGCCGGTTTCACCTCTCCAGGATTTTTTTGTCTTAACAATTGCAAACGTGCTTGTAAAAGTCCTTTGAGTGCAGTTTCATTTTCTGCATCTTTTTGTAAAACTAATTCATAACCCCGAACTTGATCTTCCAGTTTTGACTTTTGTTCAGATGAAGATATATTATTATCACCAGTAGCCTGATTTTGTGGTGGTATTTTGGTTTCATTCAATGAACCAATTATGGGCAGCAGAGAAACGCCCACAAAAGCAACAGCAGCCAAAACTAACACTACCCTAACTATCCAGCGATTGCGCGATTCAGACACAATATTATTCTGCTCCTCGATGGTAATGAAATTAATAGCAAAGTTAAAAATTTCCAAAACTTTGCGGAATACGGTCATTTATCTGTGAATTTTATAACAAATAAATATCTATCCTGCTAAAGTAAGTGATGACTTTAGGAAGACCCGTCCGAATTATCGCTATGCTATGCTTCCGATAGCGTAGCTTGGCGTAAGCCATAACTGGATTAAAGACGCAAAATCCCACATTTATACACTAAATGTGCAATTTAGCGTCTTGATTTTCGTACAGAGCATTAAGCGAGTAGCCAGACTAAAAAGAAATATACTTTAATCAGCTACACACTGGCTCTTTTCCTTTGTCTTTATTAAATCCCACAATGGGGTATGTCTTGTGCCGCAAGGAGTTTTTATGAATTCCGACCTGATGCCGTCCTCTGAATCCGCAAATTTCACAGCCTCTAACCAAGGCGTAAAAGAGATTGAATCCCCTGTTAATGTTAATACATTAGCAGACCAATCCTCTAAACTGGAAAGTTCTCTCACTGACTCTAGCAAACCTGACTCTAATGGACATTTGGCCAATCGAGAACAACCAATTCCACCCCCTAGCGAACCGACTCAATACCGAGCTATTGGGTTAATTCGTGGGTGTTACCATGCTAGTGATGAACAGTTTACCCAAGGAACATTAATCACAAAAGATGGGGTTGAACTTAATGCCGTCCTCTTAGGTCGGATTATGAGTTTAGTCAAAAATCACTTAGACCTAGAAAAAGAACATCTATGGGTAGTTTATCCCCGCACTAGACAAGAAAATGACGCATTGCACCTGCAAATTGTTGGTGTTTGGGAACCTGAAAATCTGGCGAAATATGAACTATATGAAGCTGGTACAGATTCAACAGCAGTTTCTGATAACGGTAGCGTAGCGTTAAGCATTCACCCAAAACCCTCATCAACAGTTCCTGATGGTGGTTTTTCTGTGCGTGGTGAGGTAGTTTACCAGTCCTTTGACGAAAGGAGTTTGGTTGTGAAAATCAAACAAGCCCCCCGTAAACCTACTGATAAAGCTAAATATTTTAAGTTGAAACTCAAGGGCGTATTAACCACTAAAGCCGTGGGTAAGTTCTGGGACTTCAATGTTAAACGAGAGTCTGACGCATTAGTAGTAATTAATGCCGAAGCGATCGCCGATTTACCCAAAAAACGCCGACCACCCTTCAAAGGAGCGCCTCGTGGTGTCGGTACCAGTGGTGGTGGTAGAAGACCATTCCTACCCAGACGCAATGGAGAAGCCCCACGTCCCATTAGAAAGACAGCGGGTGATCCCACAGTCATCACCAAACCCGTACCCAGAACCCCAACTCCGATGCCAGTTAAAAAGCCTAAGCCGGCTGGGGATTAGGTAATTTGTCAGTCAGTAGTCAGTAGTCAGTAGATAATTTTCTTTCTCCTGAACTCCTGGACTCCTGAACTCCTGATCTTAAAATTCCGTCCAACGGTCTTGGGGTAAAAAAGAACGCTCCATAGGAATTGGGGCTACTGGTTCAGTTAGGGTAAATTTCCCTTCAGTAATCCATTGTTTTAACTCTTGGGCTACTTGTCGGGACAGAAATAAACTGGCTAAAGATGCTACTCGTACCGTTCTGCCTTCAATGGTGATACGTCCAGATTTAAGTTGAGCGTAACTCACTAAACCGAAGGTGGGACGGACACGACGAGGAATGGAAAAATCTACAATTGGTGCTACTAAGTCTTTATCTTGCACAGCACAGTGTTCTACCACACCAGTATTTAAAACTGGCAATGGTACACCTACACCCATCATTAAAGATGGTCCATAGCTTTTAAAATAACAACCTCGTATCCATCGGGCATCCATTTGTTTAGCATCACCAATTAAGGCTAAAGTTGCCGATGGTCCAATAGGTGTCCGATTTTCTAGCCGCTTTTGCAAGGGAAAATGTTGTGTCCCTTCCCAAGCTACATAACCAATACCCCCAGCTAAAAAAACCCTTGTGCCAATGCCAACCAGTTGTAAATCCGGGTCATTAAACAGAGGTGAGAGCGAACCGGGGTTAGAATAAACTGCATTCCCTAAACGTGGTTGTAATGGACCTAGATAGGTATGAAGTGGACGATCGCCCCCATTGACCCCAACAATAAAATTTTGATAAAGATTGCGCGGATTAAATAAATAAAACTGATTGATAGTATCACGGGTGACAGTGGTTTCAAATGTGGCTCTAGGGTAGCAATCCGTAACTTGTCCAATGGCGCGGACTTGAATAGATTTTCCGGCAATTAAATCCTCAATGACGTGACCTCCACCACGTTCTCGCACCTCTTCCCCATCTAAAGAGTCCACGGGACAACTAGCACCCAAATACAAATCTACCGCCCCAAACCCGGAGTAGGCTGGTACTCCATCTAACCAACAACGGCGAATTTTAATTGGAGGGTCGGTATGACCTAAGTTAATAACTGCACCACTGGATTCCATCGGTTCAAATGTACCAGTCGTAATAACATCTACTTCTTTGGCAGCTTTATTAACACCAATTTCTGCAACTCGCACTTTTAACTCTTCAGCCGTCCAGACTACCGCCTGTTTTCGGCTGATTTTTTCATTAATCTCCGCAATTGTTCGCATTTTTCATACAACTATCATCACGCTACCCCTATCAGCCGAATCATAATTCATTAAGTACCTGACCCAAATTAATTGAACATTTGGGAAAACAATAGAAATCTCTGATCTATCAACTATCACCTATTTTAGACTTAACCACTAATACTGAACAGTTAGCTTCTTCCATGACTTGACTACTGACAGAACCCTGTACGATTCGCTTCATCCCAGTTAAACCACGACTGCCAATGAGAATCAACTCAGCTTTATAAATGTTTGCTAAACAAATAATTTCCGCTGCTGGATCACCACTTACAACCTCTAATTCGCTTTTGCATGATAATTGTGATTGATAAGCTTGCAACTGTTTTTCAAATTGCCAATGGGAAACCTTGAATGAGTCTGATTTTGGACGATCTGCGGGTTGTTCTAGTTCTTGGTCTGATGTAGGAATAACATGACAGAGAATGACCTTACTATCTTGTGATAGTAAAAGATTATCTAAAGTCTGAATGACTCTTTCAGTAATGTCCGAGCCATCCAGAGCTACCAAAACAGTATTTAGCACCATTCCTGTCTCCTCAAAAAAATGTTCTCTAAAGGGCTATCGGTAAGCTATGTGCGAACACGATTTTGCACCTATATCTACAGAGTAGGAGAGAAATAATATCATGTTTTTACAAAATTTTAGTTGTTAATCCGTTGGTAACTGTCATTACTCCTTAATTCTGAGTTTAACGGAATCAGCATGGGAAGGTAAACCTTCCGTAGTTGCTAAGATATCAATGGCAGATGCCACTTTTTTTAATGCAGTTTGTGAGTATTGAATAATACTAGAGTGTTTTAAAAATGTTTCTACCCCTAAAGCGGAAGCATAACGGGCTGCACCGGAGGTAGGTAAGGTATGGTTAGGACCTGCCAAATAATCCCCTACAGCTTCAGGAGTGGAACTACCCAGGAAAATTGCCCCAGCATGGCGAATATGGTTAATTAAAGCCCAAGGATCGGCAACTTCTAATTCTAGGTGTTCTGGTGCAAACTCGTTAGAAAGTTCTGCGGCCGCTTCTAGGGATTCCACCACCACGATTAAACCATAATGGGCGATCGCCTTTTCCGTATCTATCCGTCGAGGGTGATCTACTAATTGCCTTTCTACTTCAATTTGCACTTTTTTCGCCAAACCAGCATCCGTTGTCAGCAAAATTGCTGCGGCCATGGGGTCATGTTCCGCTTGGGCTAACAAGTCAGCAGCTACATACACAGGATTAGCTGTTTCATCAGCAATTACTAGCACTTCGCTAGGACCGGCTAAAGAATCAATGCCCACTGTGCCGTAAACTAATTTTTTGGCCAAGGTGACATAAATATTACCAGGTCCAGTAATAACATTGACCTTGGGGATGGTTTCTGTACCATAAGCCAAAGCAGCGATCGCTTGAGCGCCACCAATGCGGTAAATTTCTTGAACCCCTGCTTCTTGGGCCGCTACCAAAACCGCAGGATTCACCATTTTACCTCCTCTTGCGGGTGTCACCATCACCACACGAGGTACACCTGCCACTTTTGCCGGAATGGCATTCATTAACACTGTACTGGGATAACAAGCCCGACCACCTGGTATATATAAACCTGCTCTGTCTACGGGGGTGTAGCGTTTGCCTAAAACTACCTCATCATCACCAAAATGTACCCAACTTTTGGGAACTCGCTGACGGTGAAAACCCTCTATTTTCTGGCACGCTAGACGGATGGACTGAAGCAAATCCTTGGATACCTGTTGGTAGGCTGCATCCAGTTCCGATCCTGTTACCTTGAGTTCTTCGGCTTTAAGGGTTTGGTGATCAAATTCTTCTGTATAATGTAGTACAGCTTTATCACCTTGGCGCTTCACCGCTTGCAACACTTCGCGCACTGTTGCTTCTTTGTGAAGAACCTGTTCATCCTGAGTACGTTCGCAGATCCGTTGAAGTTCTGATCTAACGTCTGTCTGCTGAGTAATGATTCGCAGCATGGAGTAATAACAATGCCAAATTTTACAATAATTGTGATCCAAGAACCAGTTAGGCTGTTTACCAGCTAGTACCCCATGGCTGAAACATAATATCAATCAAAAACATGGCTAAACAGCTGATTGTATTGAGCTTTTTGACTTTTGATGTCCGCCTGACGATGCTAGGGTAGGAAACTGAATTTGATTCTTTTCTCTAGCTTAACCTGGATTTTTTTTGATACTACTTTATAAAACTCAAGCCAATCAGGAAATTTGCTACCCCTTGTCTTTTGAATTGAGGGAATTGCTTTCCTTGCTTGGTGGTTTATTGGTTACGATACCCTGTCCCAATTGGAAAAAGCCCTGATTTGTAGGTTGGGTTGTGGAACGTAAACGTTCGCGAAGCAATAGGATGAAACCCAAAATAAGCACTGGGTTGCGCTGTCGCTTAACCCAACAAAGCAGAAAATGGACAAGGTATTGTTGGTTAATAACCTATTCTAACCTATTTCCCAATTCTGGGCATCAACCTTTAGGCAAGCAGCAAGGGTCATCTCTCAACCGTTGCCCTATCCCATAAAAAAATTTTTTGTGAGGAATTGTAACATTAGCAAAATTAGTGCTATATTTATTAAACCTAGTAGTGTGTGTACATAATTAATAGTCTTTTTTGGAATTACTGTGGCGAATACAAAGTCTGCTCTTAAACGCGCCCAAATCGCAGAACGCAACCGACTGCGTAATAAAGCATATAAATCAGCAGTTAAAACGCTGATGAAGAAATACTTTAGTTCTGTGGAAGCTTGTGCTGCTAATCCAACACCAGAACTCAAGCAAGAAGTGGAAGTAAGAATGTCCGAAGCTTACAGCAAAATTGATAAAGCTGTAAAAAAAGGCGTACTTCATCCCAACAACGGGGCTAGGAAAAAGTCAAAATTGGCTCATAAACACAAAAACCTCTCTGCTTAGTTAATAGTTAGTGGTGAGTGATTAACAAACCACCGACCATCAACTACAAAACAAGCCATGCAACTGATAGACACTCACGTACACATTAACTTTGACATTTTCCAGCCAGACTTAGCATCTGTTCGCGCTCGATGGCAGGAAGCAGGGGTAGTACGATTAGTTCACTCCTGTGTTCACCCGCAAGAATTTGCGAGTATTAGCCAAATAGCCCAGCAGTTTCCTGAAGTCAGCTTTGCTGTAGGGCTACATCCTCTAGATGCTCATAAATGGGATGATCAAACAGCTACCCAAATCAAGTCTTTGGCCAGTTCCCATCCCCAAGTAGTAGCTATAGGCGAAATGGGCTTGGATTTCTACAAAGCAGATAACTATGAGCATCAGCATCAGGTATTTGCGTCACAACTAGCGATCGCTTGTGAATTAAATTTACCAGTGATCATCCATTGTCGTGATGCTGCACCAGAGGTGAGAGATGTATTGCAAAAATGGCGGGATGTGCATGGGGAAAAGTTACGGGGTGTCATGCACTGCTGGGGAGGAACACCAGAAGAAACCCAATGGTTTTTGGATTTGGGGTTCTATATCAGCTTTAGCGGTACAGTTACCTTCAAAAATGCTCAAATCATCCAAGCATCTGCGGCAATGGTAAATAGTGATCGCCTACTCATAGAAACAGATTGCCCCTTTCTCTCACCTGTCCCTAAGCGGGGTGAAAAACGTAATGAGCCGGCCTATGTTCATTATGTAGCGGAACAACTGGCAAAACTACGAGGAGAAACTATTGCAGAAATTGCCCAGAAAACCACTGAAAATGCTTGTAGATTATTCGGTCTAGCATTATAAATTTCAACTGTGAAAACTCATCCTGATTTGACCAAGAAGATGCTTCTGGCTCAGAAAAATGTGCTAAAGTTATTGTCCGAACTAGGATTGTTGATTAAATGATGGCTTCCCACTGAAATCATCCAGATCATCTATATATCCATATCATAGTATTGCTTCCAAAACATTTAGCTTAAGCGATAATGGTAAGGGGAGGATAATCACTCCTAAAACTCAATTTGTGATGTTATCAACCTGATATTAGCAAGTTGAGAATTTGCGGTTTTAGCCAGTTGGATGAAACGACCGGACTCAAATCTAAAATCCTTTCATTGCCTGCCCATCCACTTAAAGTCTCTACAAACGGATGATCTCAACAGATAACAAACCATGGCAACCTAGATTGACTAGGAAAAACTTCCAACCTGAAAATAGCAACCCTTCAATATATCAAACAATAAAGAAAATCCTTAAACATAATTGTCTAGACTAGACAATCTTAACAATAACCCATCCATAGTGCAGGCTTTTATGGCAATTTGCGCTATTAAATGCCCATCTGCTAGAATTACCACTTTTGGGATCTAACAGGCATAGATCAAGTATCAGGCATGAAGTGTGAGACGTGAAATATGAATTGGTGTGAAGTAGAAAAAATTTCACGGTCAAGACTGTGCTGCCATATCGGTCAGCAAACCAGCAGCGGATTCTTGCCCCATCAATAGACTTCACTATCTGGAATTCATATTTTACCACAAAGCCAAAAAGCAGACTCCACGAGTACCTCTTTGAAAGTTTAACCAGGTTGATAAAGGTAAAGGCATGACTAACGACAAATACATGGAATCCGCCTTTCTATTACCCGACTTGATTGAAATACAGCGTGCTAGTTTTCGCTGGTTTCTTGAAGAAGGACTAATAGAAGAATTAAACTCCTTTAGTCCGATAACAGACTACACTGGCAAACTAGAACTGCACTTTCTGGGCAATAATTACAAACTCAAAGAACCAAAATACAGCGTTGAAGAATCTAAACGTAGAGATAGCACCTATGCAGTGCAAATGTATGTCCCTACACGTCTACTGAATAAAGAAACAGGAGACATTAAAGAACAAGAAGTATTTATTGGTGATCTGCCATTAATGACAGATCGAGGCACATTTATTATTAATGGAGCCGAGCGAGTCATTGTCAATCAGATAGTGCGATCGCCTGGAGTTTACTATAAATCAGAAATTGATAAAAACGGACGGCGTACCTATTCAGCTAGTTTAATTCCCAACCGGGGAGCATGGCTGAAATTTGAAACAGATCGTAACGACCTAGTTTGGGTAAGGATAGATAAAACCCGGAAACTGTCAGCACAGGTACTGCTGAAAGCACTAGGTTTATCGGACAACGAAATTTTTGATGCTCTGCGCCATCCAGAATACTTCCAAAAAACCATAGAAAAAGAGGGGCAATTTTCCGAAGAAGAAGCCCTGATGGAATTATATCGGAAACTTCGTCCCGGTGAACCACCCACAGTTTTAGGTGGACAACAGCTTTTAGATTCTCGCTTCTTCGATCCTAAACGCTACGATCTCGGAAAAGTTGGTCGTTATAAACTCAACAAAAAACTTCGCCTCTCTGCCCCCGATACCATGCGCGTCCTCACCCCTGGGGACATCCTAGCCGCCATTGATTACCTCATTAACCTAGAATACGACATCGGTAGTATTGATGACATTGATCACCTCGGAAATCGCCGAGTTAGAAGCGTCGGTGAATTACTGCAAAACCAAGTCAGAGTAGGTTTAAACCGCCTGGAAAGAATTATTCGGGAACGGATGACAGTATCCGATGCCGAAGTTCTCACCCCCGCATCCTTAGTCAACCCCAAACCCTTAGTAGCAGCCATCAAAGAATTCTTTGGTTCAAGCCAACTAAGTCAATTCATGGATCAAACCAACCCCCTAGCTGAATTAACCCACAAACGCCGTCTCAGTGCCTTGGGTCCAGGTGGTTTGACAAGAGAAAGAGCCGGCTTTGCCGTCCGAGATATTCATCCCAGCCACTACGGACGCATCTGCCCCATTGAAACACCAGAAGGTCCAAACGCGGGCTTAATTGGTTCATTGGCTACCCACGCCCGTGTTAACCTTTACGGTTTCTTAGAAACCCCATTTAGACCCGTAGAAAATGGGAAAGTGCGGTTTGATGTTCCGCCAGTCTACATGACAGCAGACGAAGAAGACGACCTGAGAACAGCCACTGGTGACGTTCCCCTAGATGAAAACGGCTACATCAAAGGTCCACAAGTACCCGTGCGTTATCGCCAAGACTGGACAACTACAAGTCCAGAACAAGTAGACTATGTAGCAGTTTCCCCAGTTCAGATTGTCTCAGTTGCCACCAGCATGATTCCCTTCTTGGAACATGACGACGCTAACCGAGCGCTGATGGGTTCTAATATGCAACGGCAAGCGGTACCCTTATTAAAACCAGAGCGTCCCCTAGTGGGAACAGGATTAGAAGCCCAAGCCGCTAGAGACTCCGGGATGGTCATAGTCTCCCGCACTGATGGTGAAGTGGTGTATGTGGATGCGACAGAGATTCGTGTGCGCGTCAGTAGTCAGTGGTCAATAGTCAGTGGTCAGTATTCATTTACAAAACAGCAAACAACTGACAACGAGCAACAAACAACTGACAAACCCCAAGAAATTAAATACACCCTTTCTAAATACCAACGTTCTAACCAAGATACCTGTTTAAATCAAAAACCATTGGTGAGAATAGGCGAAAAAGTTGTAGCTGGTCAGGTATTGGCAGATGGTTCATCTACCGAAGGTGGAGAACTAGCACTAGGACAAAATATAGTCGTCGCCTATATGCCTTGGGAAGGCTACAACTACGAGGACGCGATTTTGATTTCCGAACGGTTGGTACAGGATGATATCTATACCTCCATTCACATTGAAAAATTTGAAATTGAAGCCAGACAAACCAAACTAGGTCCAGAAGAAATCACCAGAGAAATTCCCAACGTTGGGGAAGATGCCCTAAGACAGTTGGATGAACAAGGGATTATTCGCATCGGTGCATGGGTAGAAGCTGGGGATATTCTTGTTGGTAAAGTCACCCCCAAAGGTGAATCAGACCAACCCCCCGAAGAAAAACTCCTCCGTGCCATCTTTGGTGAAAAAGCCCGCGATGTGCGTGATAATTCCCTGCGAGTCCCCAATGGTGAAAAAGGCCGCGTCGTTGATGTGCGTCTATTCACCCGTGAACAAGGTGATGAATTGCCACCAGGGGCCAACATGGTAGTCCGGGTTTACGTTGCCCAAAAACGCAAAATCCAAGTTGGCGACAAAATGGCAGGTAGACACGGTAACAAAGGGATTATTTCCCGTATTCTTCCCGCCGAAGATATGCCCTATTTAGCCGATGGTTCACCAGTGGATATTGTTTTGAACCCCTTGGGTGTACCCAGCCGGATGAATGTGGGTCAAGTATTTGAATGTTTACTAGGTTGGGCAGGTCATAATCTGGGAGTCCGGTTTAAAATGACTCCCTTTGACGAAATGTATGGGGAAGAAACTTCCCGTCGCCTCGTTCACGGCAAACTCCAAGAAGCTAGAGACGAAACTGGTAGAGATTGGGTATATAACCCCGACAATGCTGGCAAAATCATGGTTTATGACGGTCGTACTGGTGAACCATTTGACTGTGCCATTACCGTTGGCGTAGCTTATATGCTGAAATTAGTGCATTTAGTAGATGACAAAATTCATGCCCGTTCTACTGGGCCATACTCCCTCGTTACCCAGCAACCCTTGGGTGGTAAAGCTCAACAAGGTGGACAAAGATTTGGGGAAATGGAAGTTTGGGCATTGGAAGCCTTCGGCGCTGCTTATACCTTGCAGGAACTATTAACAGTCAAATCTGATGATATGCAAGGACGGAACGAAGCCCTCAACGCCATTGTTAAGGGTAAAGCCATTCCTCGTCCTGGTACACCAGAATCCTTCAAGGTGTTGATGCGCGAGTTGCAATCATTAGGTTTAGATATTGCCGTGCATAAGGTAGAAACCCAAGTAGACGGTAGTTCCCTGGATGTGGAAGTAGACCTAATGGCAGACCAAGCCGCTCGTCGCACACCCCCCAGACCTACTTATGAGTCACTTTCTCGTGAGTCATTGGAAGAGGACGAGTAAAGATTAGTCAGTTGTCAGTTGTAATTTGCTACTAACCACTGACAACTGACAGTTTTTTTAATTTTTAATTTTTCATTTTTAATTGACATGAGATCCCCCCAAACTAATCAATTTGACTACGTAAAAATTGGTATAGCCTCACCAGAACGCATTCGCCAATGGGGTGAACGAACTTTACCTAATGGACAATTGGTAGGTGAAGTTACCAAACCAGAAACTATCAATTACCGCACCCTCAAACCAGAAATGGATGGCTTATTTTGCGAGCGCATTTTTGGACCGGCTAAAGACTGGGAATGTCATTGTGGCAAATACAAACGGGTGCGCCATAGAGGTATAGTTTGTGAACGCTGCGGTGTGGAAGTTACTGAGTCTCGCGTCCGTCGCCACAGAATGGGCTTTATTAAACTGGCAGCACCCGTAGCTCATGTTTGGTATCTCAAGGGGATTCCTAGTTATATCGCTATCTTGCTAGATATGCCCCTGCGGGATGTGGAGCAGATTGTTTATTTCAACTCCTATGTAGTCTTAGCTCCTGGTAATGCTGATACCCTTACCTATAAACAACTCCTCAGTGAAGACCAGTGGTTAGAAATTGAAGATGCTATCTACAGCGAAGACTCGCAGTTAGAAGGTGTAGAAGTGGGCATTGGTGCGGAGGCACTGCTGCGGCTATTGGCGGATATTAATTTAGAACAAGAAGCTGAATCTCTCAGAGAAGAAATTGCCAACGCTAAAGGGCAAAAACGCGCCAAATTAATTAAACGGCTGCGGGTAATAGATAACTTCATTGCCACCGGTTCTCAACCAGAATGGATGGTGATGGAAATTATCCCCGTCATTCCCCCTGATCTGCGACCAATGGTACAACTAGATGGCGGGAGATTTGCCACTAGCGATTTAAACGACTTGTACCGTCGGGTGATTAACCGCAATAACCGTTTAGCTAGGCTTCAGGAAATTCTTGCCCCAGAAATCATTGTCCGTAACGAAAAACGGATGCTGCAAGAAGCTGTAGATGCCCTCATTGATAATGGTCGTCGGGGACGGACAGTAGTAGGGGCAAATAACCGCCCCTTAAAATCCTTGTCAGACATTATTGAAGGTAAACAAGGACGTTTCCGGCAAAACCTTTTGGGTAAACGGGTTGACTATTCAGGCCGTTCAGTAATTGTGGTCGGTCCAAAACTGAAAATCCACCAATGCGGACTACCAAGAGAAATGGCCATAGAACTGTTTCAACCCTTTGTGATCAATCGGTTGATTCGTTCCGGCATGGTGAATAATATCAAAGCTGCCAAAAAACTGATCTCTCGCAATGACCCCACGGTCTGGGATGTGTTGGAAGAGGTGATAGAAGGACATCCAGTGATGTTAAACCGAGCGCCGACCCTGCACCGCTTAGGTATTCAAGCCTTTGAACCCATCTTAGTAGAAGGGCGAGCTATTCAACTTCATCCTTTAGTCTGTCCTGCCTTTAACGCTGACTTTGACGGAGACCAAATGGCGGTTCACGTCCCCCTGTCTCTAGAGAGTCAAGCAGAAGCACGGTTGTTAATGTTGGCTTCTAATAATATTCTGTCCCCAGCCACAGGTAAACCCATTGTTACCCCTAGCCAAGATATGGTATTGGGCGCATATTATCTGACTGCGGAAAATCCCAACGCTACTAAGGGCGCGGGCAGATATTTCTCCTCTTTAGACGACGTAATTATGGCTTACGAAGCTCACCAAGTTGACCTTCATGCCTATATTTACGTGCGCTTTGACGGGGAAATAGACTCTGGTGAACCAGATACAGAACCTTTAGAAATCATCGAAGACAAGGATGATAAGGGTAAACTCATCAGTAGGGTAGTGAAGTATAAATTCCGTCGTGTTCGTGAAGATGCCCAAGGAAACTTAATTTCTCAGTACATTTATACAACCCCTGGACGAGCCATTTACAACAAAGCTATTCAGGAAGCGATAGACGCTTAAGAATTTTGGATTTTAGATTTTAGATTTTGGATTTGACAATTTTAGATTTTGGATTGCCAAATTCAAAATTCAAATAATCCAAAATCCCAATCATCTAAAATCCAAAATTCAAATCATCTAAAATCCAAAATCTAAAATCCAAAATCCTATGACTAAAGCAGTTTTTCGCAATCTTGTGGTTAATAAGGGTAAACTGAGAGATTTGATTTCTTGGTCATTTACCCATTACGGAACGGCGCGGACAGCAGTAATGGCGGATAAACTCAAAGATTTGGGTTTCCGCTATGCCACCAAAGCGGGGGTATCTATTAGTGTGGATGATTTGATGATTCCGCCTTCTAAAAAAGAACTTTTGGAAGCAGCCGAAGCGGAAATTCTCGCCACTGAAGAGCGTTACCAACGGGGTGAAATTACTGAAGTTGAACGTTTCCAAAAAGTTATTGATACTTGGAACAGTACCTCAGAGGCTTTGAAAGATGAGGTAGTTGTTCACTTTAAAAAAACCAATCCCCTTAACTCTGTCTACATGATGGCATTCTCTGGGGCGCGGGGTAATATTTCCCAAGTGCGCCAATTAGTGGGAATGCGGGGACTAATGGCAGATCCCCAAGGGGAAATTATTGACTTACCAATTAAAACCAACTTCCGGGAAGGATTAACGGTTACAGAATATATTATTTCCAGTTATGGCGCACGGAAAGGACTAGTAGATACAGCTTTAAGAACAGCAGACTCTGGTTACTTAACCCGGCGGTTAGTGGATGTTTCCCAAGATGTAATTGTGCGGGAATTTGACTGTGGCACTAATAGGGGCTTGACTATTGGGGCAATGGTCGAAGGGAACAAAACCTTAATTAAACTCGCTACTCGCTTAATGGGTAGGGTAGTGGGTGAAGATGTAATTCATCCAGAAACCAAGGAAATCATTGCTCCTCGCAATACTCCCATAGATGATGACTTAGCGATCGCTATTCAAAAGGCCGGTGTCAAAACGGTCACAGTTCGTAGTCCCCTCACCTGCGAAGCTGCCCGTTCTGTCTGTCAACATTGCTATGGCTGGAGTTTGGCACACGCCAAAATGGTAGATTTAGGGGAAGCGGTGGGGATTATTGCCGCTCAGAGTATTGGTGAACCCGGTACACAGTTAACCATGCGGACATTCCACACCGGGGGCGTATTTACCGGGGAAGTAGCCCAACAAGTACGTTCCAAAGTGGCAGGAACAGTAAAAATTCCTCGCAAACTACAAACCCGTCCCTATCGTACCCGTCATGGTGAAGACGCTCTTTATGTCGAAGCTAACGGCACATTGATGATTGAAGGGGATAAAAAACAGGGTACAGGAGAAAGCCAAGAAATTGCTGTTACCCAAGGTTCAACCCTTTACATTCACAATGGCCAGCAGGTATTAGCAGATCATCTAGTGGCAGAAGTCGCCCTGGGTGGTAGAACTACCAGAACTAATACAGAAAAAGCCGTCAAAGACGTGGCTTCTGACCTAGCAGGGGAAGTGAAATTTGCCGAAGTTGTGGCGGAACAAAAAACCGACCGTCAAGGCAATACGACTGTTACCGCTTCTAGAGGGGGATTAATTTGGATTCTATCTGGTGATGTTTATAACTTGCCTCCCGGTGCAGAACTGATAGTTAAAAATGGCGATGCCATTGATACTAATGGAGTCTTAGCAGAAACCAAGCTCACGACTATTCACGGTGGTGTCGTCCGCTTACCAGAAGCAATTCCCGGTAAAGCTACCAGAGAAATCGAAATCATTACTGCGTCCGTCATTCTTGACCAAGCCGCCATTACCGTGCATAGTTCCCAAGGACGGAACAACTACTTAATCACCACTGCCAACAACCAAGAATTTAACCTCCGGGCTACTCCTGGAACAAAGGTACAAAATGGACAAGTAGTAGCTGAACTGATAGATGATCATTACCGCACCACTACCGGGGGCTTCTTGAAGTTTGCCGGCGTAGAAGTGCAGAAAAAAGGTAAAGCCAAACTGGGTTATGAAGTAGTTCAAGGGGGAACACTCCTGTGGATACCAGAAGAAACCCACGAAGTTAACAAAGATATTTCTCTACTACTAGTAGAAGATGGTCAGTTTGTTGAGCCAGGTACAGAAGTAGTGAAAGACATCTTCTGTCAAACTGGTGGCGTGGTAGAAGTTACCCAAAAGAACGACATTCTCCGGGAAGTGGTGATTAAACCTGGTGAACTGCTGATGGTAGATGACCCGGAAGCAGTCATGGAAAAAAATGATACCTTCCTCCAAGCTGGGGAAGAACTGCAAGGGACAACCGCCACAGAATTGCGTTACATCCAATATGTAGAAACTCCCGAAGGTCCAGCCCTGCTAAGTCGTCCGGTAGTGGAATTTCTAGTCCCCACCAACCCCGATGTTCCTGCTACCACTTCCGTGAGTCAACACACAGGCCGTTCTATCCAACTGCGGGCAGTACAACGTATTCCCTACAAAGATTCGGAACGGGTGAAATCTGTGGAAGGGGTGGAACTGCTGCGGACACAGATAGTTTTAGAAATTGAACAAGAAACAGATAGTGAACACGGTTCTTCTCCCTTAGCGGCGGATATAGAACTGATTCCCGACCCAGACAACGAAGAAATTCAGCGTTTGCAGTTGGTGATTTTAGAATCACTGGTAATGCGTCGAGATATCACCGCCGATGCTACCCAAGGCAGTACCCAAACTAACCTAGAAGTCAAGGATGGTGATACTATTGCCCCCGGTGCAGTTGTTGCCAGAACTCAAATATTGTGTAAAGAAGGTGGCATAGTTCGCGGTGTGCAAAAAGGCACAGAAACCGTCCGCCGTTGTTTAGTATTACGTCAACATGATTTGATGACAGTGAATACTAACGTTGCTCCCAAGGTGAAAACTGGAGATTTGGTAGTTGAAGGTAGCGAAATTGCTCCCGGTATCCTAGCGGGTGAATCTGGGCAGGTGGTGGAAGTTGTCAATGGTCAGTCATCAGTCCTCAGTGGCAAAGCAACGGACAACGGACAACTGACAACGGACAAATCAGCTTATGCCATCACTCTCCGCGTTGGTCGTCCCTACCGAGTCAGTCCCGGTGCGGTGCTGCAAGTGGAAGATGGAGATTTGGTACAACGGGGTGATAACCTGGTGTTACTGGTATTTGAACGGGCGAAAACTGGGGACATTATCCAAGGTTTACCCCGGATTGAAGAACTGCTAGAAGCCCGTAAACCCAAGGAAGGCTGTATCCTGGCGCGTCGTCCTGGAGAAGTGAAGATAGTCTATGGTGATGGCGATGAGGCAACATCTATTACCCGTGAAGCATATTCCATTAAAGTCATTGAAAATAATGGCGCGGTGACAGACTATCCCCTCGGTCCTGGACAAAATCTGATAGTTCCTGACGGAGCGCACATTGTGGCAGGTCAACCCCTGACAGATGGACCATCTAACCCCCACGAAATCCTAGAGATATTCTTCAGTTTGGGTTCAGAAGATGGTGTTTATGCCTGTGCCTCTCATGCTTTACAAAAGGTGCAAACCTTTTTGGTGAACGAGGTACAAATGGTGTACCAGTCCCAAGGCATTGATATTTCTGATAAACACATCGAAGTCATTGTCCGCCAAATGACCAATAAAGTCCGTATTGATGACGGTGGTGATACTACCATGCTCCCTGGTGAACTGGTAGAACTGCGCCAAGTAGAACAGGTGAATGAGGCTATGTCCATTACAGGTGGGGCAAGAGCGCAATATACACCAATGTTACTAGGTATCACCAAGGCATCCTTAAATACTGACAGTTTCATCTCTGCGGCATCTTTCCAAGAAACAACCAGAGTATTAACTGAAGCCGCTATTGAGGGTAAATCTGATTGGTTACGCGGTCTGAAGGAAAACGTGATCATCGGTCGTTTGATTCCTGCTGGTACTGGTTACAATACTTATGAGGAAGCGGGAACAATTGATGATTATGTTACAGATATAGGTACTGGGGTACTGGATGAAGTAGATGATCCTTTAGATATGGTTTTAGACGACCGTACCGCTAAACTCTATAATCTGGATGTACAGGGTATGGGTGAAAGTAGTTTTGGCAGCAAAATGGGAGAACGTCTCATCCTCGATGATGATGATGATGATGATCTCATTGCTGATGAAATTAGCGTCCTTGCAGAAGATGATGATTTTGATGATGATGGAGATGACGGAGACGATGATGAGGATTTTGATGATGAATAAAATCGGGTAATGTTGATGGTTGACTGTTGACGTTTGACCACCATACCCAGATCCCTGACTTCTAACCTACCTTCCGCACCCTAAACTGTCACACAACGAAAATTGGTCGTTTGGAGATTTGGTTTTAGCGAACTGCTTGCAGCAGCGCTTCGCTATCGCCTACCAATATTTCTGGGTTTTGGTACAAAA